>Ga0137375_10000052_pt1 | contig 93709 bp, 93 predicted proteins | sample SagtaG_24_FD_104936 | JGI IMG/M metagenome (GOLD analysis project Ga0137375, IMG submission 104936) | Vadose zone soil microbial communities from Sagehorn Ranch, Mendocino, California, USA - Sage1_R_113_16 metaG | ecosystem: Environmental > Terrestrial > Soil > Vadose zone | place: USA... | reverse complement strand
TGCGTCGTACCGCGACGGCGCTGCGCCTTGGGATATTGGCCGGCCGCAGCCAGCAATAGTGCGTTTGGCATCCGAAGGCGGATTCGCCGGAGCGGTGCTCGATTCGGGCTGCGGGACCGGCGAGAACGCTCTTCACCTCGCCTCGCTGGGATTGTCGGTTCTGGGCGTTGACGTGGCTGAGACGGCACTGGCGATCGCCCGAGAGAAGGCCGACGACCGTGGGATCGAGGTTGAGTTCGCTGCGGCTGACGCGTTCCAGTTGGAGCGTTTGGGGCGCAGGTTTGAGACGGTGTTGGACTGCGGACTGTTCCACACCTTCGACGGCGACGAGCGCCCAGGATACGTGGCGAGTCTGGCGTCGGTGACCGAGCACGATGGAACCCTGTATGTCTTGTGCTTCAGTGACGCTGGTCCCGATACTGGCCCGCACCCGGTTAGTCAGGAAGAGCTGAGAGCGGCGTTCAGCCCCAGCAATGGATGGAATGTCGCCGCGATCGAACCGGACCGGATTCAGACGAGATACGACGACGGCGTAGCGGCGTGGTTCGCGACAATCAAACGGATCTAGACTGCGGGACCGGTCGGCCCGGTGAGCCATCCACAGGGTCTGATCGTTGCTCCGAGCCGGCAGCTCACTGACCGACGACGCCGGACAGCCAGGCCTCCACCGCGGCGGCCACTGCCTCGACGTCCGTCCTCAAGCTGTGGTCGCCCGGCACCTGCACCACCGTGCGACTCGTGGTGGCGGGCGGAATGCCGAACGGATCTCGCGCACCTTGCACGACGAGCGTGGGGACCGTCACCGCGTCGAGCTCGGGTAGGCGGCTTGCTGCCGGCGCGGCACCCGAGCGGCGCGGCGGCCGCAGCGGGAAGGCGAGGCACAGCACCCCGACGGCGCCGGTCGCCTCGGCGGTGCGGCAGGCCACCCGGGCGCCTGAGGATCGACCGCCGACGACGAGCGCCAACCCACGAAGCTCGCCCGCGAGCAGATGGTCGATCACGGCTTTCCAGGCGGCGTCGAGCTGGCGCGGCGGAGCGGGAGTGCGCCGCCCTGCGACCCGGTACGGCTGCTCGACGAGCGCGACGCTGACGTCCACCGACTGCGCCACACTCGACACCGCCACAAGGTCACGCGAACCCACCCCGCCACCGGCTCCATGACCGAGGACGAGCGCGGCACTCGGGCGATCGACGGAATGCACCTGGGCGGTCGCCCGACCGTGCGGAGTTTCGATGTTCAGCATCGTCATCTGGGTCACATCCCTTCTTGACTCAGAGCGCCTGCAGACCCACCTGCACCGAGAGAGTCTCGTTGGCCGCACCCTTGTAGACGCCGCGGGTCGGCGGCACGTCGGCGTAGTCCCTCCCGACCGCGACGCGGACGTAGGAATCCGTCTGCTCGCGGTCATGAGTCGGGTCGAGCGCGAGCCAGCCGCGCTCCTCGTCCCAGACGTCGACCCACGCGTGAGACGCTGCGTTGTCGCCCTCGAGGCTCGGGTCGTAGAGGTAGCCGCTGACGTAGCGTGCGGGGATGCCGACGCAGCGGCAGGAGGCGAGCAGCACATGCGCAAAGTCCTGGCAGACCCCGCGGCCCAGAGCGAGTACCTCGTCGGCGCGCGTCTGGACGTCGGTTGCACCCGGCTCGTAGACGAGCTCGGCGCGCACTGCGTCCATCAGCTCGCGTGCGCGCCCGACGCCGCTCCCGGTCCCGTCGTGCCTGGCCGTGAAGTCCCGGACGCCGCCCGCAAAGGGCGCGTACCCCGTCTGGCTGAGATAGTCGTGCAGCTCGAGCGGCGTCGGCAACCGGCGGTCGCCCCCGAAGTATCCCGGCGTCATCACTTCACTGACCGCCGTGACGGCGAGCCGGTCGTGCGACTCGAGCACGTCGAAATGGTGGACGTCGTTGCCGAAGTGGTCGCGGTACTCGCGCACGCGCAGGCCCGGCGGGTCGGTCGTGAGCCGGAACGACGAGCAGTGCTGGCCGCCGCTCTCGAGCGGGCGCAGGCGAAGCTCCGTGTAGGCCTCCGCAATCGGGCCGTCATAGCCGAACTCCGTCGTGTGCTCGACGCGCAGGATCATTGCTGCTGCTGCTGCTGCTGGGCGTAGGGACCCGGTGGGACGACGCGCGTCGTGAAGTAGCCGGCCGCGATCTCATCCGCCGCGTCGGCGAGGCCGCGCATCACACGGCCGAGCAGGAGGGCGATCGTCTCGTCCAGCTCATGCAGGTCGGTGAACGCGAGCTCTGCGAAGACGCGGCCGATCGCGCGGTCCGGCCGGAGCGTTTCGCCCGAGATCGCGCGGATCGCGCTCAGGCACTGCTCGAGGCAGAAGCACACGGCCCGAGGCAAGCGCCGCTCGAGCAACAGGAACGCGACGACGCGCGCGGCGCGAAGCTCGTCGCTCTCCTGTTTGCGGAACGCCTCGAAGGCGCCGCACGACTTGAGGAGGCTCGACAGCGACGCGTGCGTCACCGGCACCGGCTCGGCCCCCGTCAGGCCCGGCACCTTGACCGAGAGCAGCCGCGCGGTCGCGTCGGCCCGCTCGAGGTGCGCGCCGAGCTCGAGGAACTCGTACGCCTCGCCGCGCGGCAGCGTCGCCTTCATCACGCCCTGGAAGGCGTGCGAGCCTTCGCGGATGCGGACGAAGAAATCGTGCGGCGAGGCGAGCACGGCGGCCGGCCGCCTGCGCGAGACCAGGAGGTGCAGCCGGTTCAAATGCTCCCACATCTCGCTCGAGATCTGCTCGCGCATGCCGCGCGCGTTCTCGCGTGCGCGGGCGACACAGGCGGTGACGGCGTCCGGGTTCGCCGGATGCCAGAGCACGAACTCCGTGACGGTTTGCGCCGTGTAGTCGGAGAAGTGCTCGCGGAACATGTCGTCGCGGCCGAGGAACAGAATCAACTCGCGCCAGGCGCGTCCCCGGTCCGGTAGGTCGGCGTCGAGCAGCCCGTGGAAGTTCACGTGCAGCAGCCGGCTCGTGTCCTCGGCCCGCTCGATGTAGCGACCGGTCCAGTAGAGCGACTCTGCTACCCGGCTCAGCATCAGGAGCGCAGCACCCAGGTGTCCTTGCTGCCGCCGCCCTGCGAGGAGTTGACGACGAGCGAGCCCTCGCGCAGCGCGGCGCGCGTAAGGCCTCCCGGAACGACGCTCGTGATGCGACTCGAGAGGACGAACGGGCGCAGGTCGACGTGTGCGGGGCGGAGCTCCTCGAGGTAGATCGGCATCCGGCTCAGCGCGATCGTCGGCTGCGCGATGAACTCGCGCGGCTCCGCCTCGACCTGGCGGCGGAACGCATCGCACTCCCCGGCGGTCGCCACCGGGCCGATCAGCATCCCGTAGCCGCCGCTGCCGTCCACGGTCTTGACGACGAGCTCGTCGAGGTGCTCGAGCATGTACCGGCGATCGGCCTCGTCGACGCCGAGGTACGTCGGGACGTTGCCCAGAACCGGCTCCTCGCCGAGGTAGTACCGGATCATCTCCGGCACGTAACGGTAGACCGCCTTGTCATCGGCTACTCCCGTCCCCGGCGCGTTCGCGATCGTGACGTTGCCGGCCCGATAGGCGTTGAGGAGGCCGGGCGCGCCGAGCATCGAGTCCTGGTGAAAGACGAGCGGATCGAGGAACTCGTCGTCGACGCGCCGGTAGATCACGTCAATTCGCTGCAACCCTTGCGTCGTGCGCATGTAGACGACGTCGTCGTGGCAGAGGAGGTCGCCGCCCTCGACCAGCTCGATGCCCATGTGCCGGGCCAGAAACGAATGCTCGAAGTAGGCGGAGTTGTGCACGCCCGGAGTCAGCAGCACGACGGTCGGCATCGCCGCGGCCGGGGGAGCGACGGCGCGAAGCGCGGCGAGCAGTTCCTGTGGATACTGGTCTATCGCGAGCACGCCGTAGCGCTCGAAGAGCGGTGCAAACTCGCGCTTCATCGCGGAGCGGTTCTCGAGCATGTAGCTGGCGCCGGAGGGCGAGCGCAGGTTGTCCTCGAGCACGAGATACTCGCCGTGCTCGTCGCGCACGATGTCGACGCCGGCGACGTGTGCGTAGACGCCTCCGGGCGGGTCGACGCCGATCATCTCGCGGCGAAAGTGACGCGCGCCGAAGACGAGGTCTGCCGGAATCCGCCCGTCGCGCAGAATTCGCTGGCCGTGGTAGACGTCGTTGAGGAAGAGGTTGAGCGCACGCACGCGTTGCACGAGACCGCGTTCGATGTGGTTCCACTCGTTCCGCGGGATCACGCGCGGGATCAGGTCGAAGGGGAAGATCCGCTCCAGCCCTTCGTCCTGGCCGTAGACCGTGAAGCCGATGCCCTGGTTGAGGAACGAGACGTCGACTGCGTGCCGCCGCTCCTCGAACTCCTCGACGCTGAGCGCCGCGAGCCGGTCTGCGAGCGCCCGGTAGTGCGGCCGCGGCAGGCCGGGCGCCTCGAACATCTCGTCGAAGAACGGGCCGGGCTCGTAGCGGCCCTCGAGCGTGAGGACGGATGTCTTGGAAGACGTGGGCATGAGTACGAGGTGCCGAGCCCCGTCGCCCGATCGGGCAGCCCCACCGCCGCCCATCCCTGACAGTGTAGACCGGGCCGCGATCACTGTGGGATGCTGCCGGCGCGGCCTGTCGCCGCACGAGCACGAGAGGAGGGTCTGTCCGTGAAACGCTCTCTCATCGGCGCGGCAGCGATCATGCTGGCCGTCGCCCTTTTCGCCGGAGCTGCCGCCGCACGCGGTCCCGGCGGCCGCACCTTCCACGGCGCCGTTTTCTCCGCCGGCGTCTCCGGCGACTCGAAAGCCACTGCCGGTCCGGCGATCGCGTTCGCGCCGCCGTTCGACTCCCTCGTCCGCGTCTCGACGGATCAAGGCGTCACTGCGCCGCTGACCGCCGAGGAGCTGACGACGAGCGGAAGCGTGACGCTCGACTCGCAGGTCGAGCCGATGGTCTCCGTCAACCAGTCGAACCGGAGCAACGTCGTCGGCATGTGGCAGGAGGACCGCTGGACGACCGGCGGCTCCCGCAACCTGGTCCTCGGCGCGAGCTTCGACGGCGGACGCACCTGGACCAACAGCCCGGTCCAGGGCATCACGATCCTCGCCGGCGGCGAGTTCCAGCGGGCCACAGACCCATGGGTCGATTTCGGCCCGTCGAACCGCGTGTACGCCTTCAGCCTCGCCTTCGACGACACCGGCCCTGACAACGGCCTCTTCGTCAGCACGTCGACCGACGGCGGCCTGACGTGGGGAGCGCAGGTCCCGGTGATCATCGACCGGCAGTTCGAGTTCTTCAACGACAAGAACGCGTTGGCGGCAGACGACTGGGCCTCGAGCCCGAACCGCGGCAACGTCTATCTCGCCTGGGACAGGCTGATCGAGGATCCACTCGGACAGCCGTTCGTCGGTACGTACACCGGCCCGGCGATGTTCTCGCGTTCGACGAACGGCGGCGCGAGCTTCTCGACTCCGCAGGTCGTCTTCGCGACGGGCACGAACAAGCAGACGATCGGCAACGTGCCGGTCGCGTTCCCGAACGGTGACGTCGCCGTGCTCGGCACCTACTTCCAGAACGGCAGCCTCGGCAAGAACAGTCAGAAGCTGTGGGTGACGCGTTCGACGGATGGCGGCCGGACTTTCACTGCGCCTCAACTGGTGCTGGACATGCAGTCCCTGCCTGTCCCCGGTCTTCGGACAGGGGACACCGTTCCGTCGTTCGCGGTCGCGTCGGATGGGACGCTGTACGCGACGTGGCAGGACGTCCGCTTCTCGAACGGGAAGCGCACGGACGTGCTCGTCACGTCGTCGACCGACGAGGGACTCACGTGGTCGATGCCGGTGAAGGCAAACGACACGCCAGCCGGTGCGCAGGACGCGTTCACTCCCGCGGTCGCCGTCGATGCCCGCGGGCGCGTCGGCATCCTCTACTACGACCTCCGCGCCGATCCCTCGACCAAGGACGGCTCGTTCATGACCACCGAGTGGTTCACCACGTCAACTGACGGGGGCCACACGTGGTCGGCGAGCTCGCCGGTGACGCCGACGTTCGACCATGCCGCAGCGCCCCAGGCCGGCGGATACTTCCTGGGCGACTATCAGGCACTCGACACCGCCGGCACGTCGTTCCAGCCGTTCTTCGCTGCGAATCTGGCGCTCCAGGCGAACGGGGCACTCGGATCGGACGTGTTCTCCACGCGGATCAGGTAGCGCGGCAGCGAGGCGGGCGGCCGCGCAGGTCGCCCGCCTCGCGTTTGACGCCCCGGCACCGCCGACCTACGATCGGTGCGGGTTGGTACGCCTCAGGGTCTGGGCCCTCGCCGCACTCCTTGTCGCCGCGCTCCTCGCGTTCGCCCCGCGGGGGCTCGCTGCGCCGGCTCCGCCTGCGCCGACTGCCGGCAAGACCGTCGTTGTGGCCCGAGTCAGCGGCGTCGTGAAAGTCCGTCTTCCCGGTGAGCCGGGCTTCAGCGCGCTCCACGGCGCCCGCGTCGTGCCGCTGCGGACGATTGTCGACGCGCTCCGCGGGGTCGTGCGCCTGACGAGCGCCGACGGCTCCGGGCTCTTCTACCAGGGCGTCTTCCAGGTGTTCGAGCCGAACGTCGCCCCCGCCGGCGCCGGGAAGGGACGGATCACCGATCTCCATCTCGTCGGCGGCGACTTCAGCGTCTGCGCGCGGAAGCTCGCCGGCCGCGGTGCGCCGGCCAAACCGATCCGCAGCCTCTGGGGCAACGCGAAGGGCCGCTTCCGGACGAAGGGCCGCTACGCCGCCGCGACAGTGCGCGGCACGGTCTGGCTGACCGCGGACTTCTGCACCGGGTCCGAAGTCACCGTCCGCACCGGTGTCGTCGGGGTGCGCGACCTCGTACGCAATCAGACCGTGATCGTTCCGGCCGGCAAGAAGTACGACGCGGAGGTCAACGCCGCGCCCGTCAACACGGCGCCGCCGGCGATCGCCGGCACGCCGAGCATCGGCCAGACACTGACTGCGACGGCCGGCACCTGGACGGGGACGCCCGCGCCGAGCTTCGCGTACCAGTGGCAGCGCTGCGATGCCGCCGGCTCGGGGTGTGTCGACATCGCCGGGGGCACCGGCACCACTTACGTGGTGCAGCCGGCCGACGCGGGTGCGACTCTGCGCGTGCGCGTGAGCGCGACCAACGTCGCGGGGACGGCCTCCGCGACCTCGCCGGCGACCGGCGTCGTCGCGACGGCGCCCGCGAACGTGACTCCGCCCTCGATCACCGGAACCGTGGCGGTCGGGTCGCCGTTGGCCGGATCGGTCGGCTCGTGGAGCGGGGTTCCGGTGCCGACGTTCGCGTTCCAGTGGCAGCGCTGCGACTTCCAGGGGAACGGCTGCACGGCGATCGCAGGCGCGACGACCACGGCGTACACGATCCAGTCAGCAGACGTTGGCTCGACGCTGCGTGTGCAGGTCGTCGCGACCAACGTCGCCGGGAAGGCGTCCGCGACCTCGGCGCAGAGCTCCATCGTCACGTCCGCCCCGGCGAACACCACGCCGCCCTCGATCAGCGGCGCGGTCGGGCCGGGCTCGACCGTGACCGCGTCGAGCGGCACGTGGAGCGGCGTCCCCGCTCCGACGTTCGCGTTCCAGTGGCAGCGCTGTGACTCCCAGGGGAACGGCTGCACGGCGATCGCAGGTGCGACGACAACCACGTACACGATCCAATCTGCGGACGGCGGGGCGACCCTGCGCGTGCAAGTCGTCGCGACCAACAGTGTTGGCTCGGGGAGCGCCGTCTCAGCGCCGGTCGGCCCGATCGTGCCGGAGATCTCGATCGGCGACGTCACGGCCTTTGAGGGCAACCCAGACGTTCAGGGTCTGCCCACCACCACGGATTTCGTCTTCACGGTCACGCTCTCCGCGGCGTTCCCGCAAGACGTCACCGTCGACTACGCGACCGCCGACGACACGGCCATGGTCAGCGACAACGACTATGCGGCGGTGCGGGGTACGCTGACCTTCAAGGCGGGCGAGACGAGCAAGACGATCACTGTGAGCGTCGTCGGCGACTTCTTCGCCGAGCCCGACGAGCAGTTCTTCGTCGACCTGAGGAACCCCGTCAACGGCGTTCTCGCCGACGCGCAGGGGGTCGGCACGATCCTCAACGACGACGTCATCGGCTAGTACCAGCGGCTCTTAACGAGCTCTCACGGCACGCACATCCGGTTCTTCATCTGCACCGGTCTACTGCCGGGCGTGCGAATCGTGACCGGCAAGAAGCGGCTCGTCGCGGCTCTCGCCGCCGCGGCCGCCCTGGCGCTTCCCGTGGCAGAGGCCCATGCGGCGACAACCGAGATCGTGCGCTCGACGAGCTCGAACTGGGCGGGCTACGCCGTGGCGTCGAGCGATCCCACGGCGCCGGTCACCTTCACGACCGTGTCGGGCAGCTGGGTGCAGCCCGCCGCGACCTGCACGGGTGGACAGCCGAGCTATTCCGCGTTCTGGGTAGGTCTGGGCGGCCTTGCCACGGGCTCGCAGGCGCTCGAGCAGATCGGAACCGAGTCGAACTGCACGGCCGGCGGCAGCGCGACCTACGCCGTCTGGTACGAGCTCGTGCCTGCGGCATCGGTCCCGGTGAAGCTGAAGCTCTTCCCCGGGAACCGCGTCTCTGCAAGCGTCACCGTCTCGGGACAGCTGGTCACCGTGCAGCTGAAGAACCTCACGCGCAAGACCTCGTTCACGAAGCGGCTGACGATGGCGGCGCCCGACGTCTCCTCTGCGGAGTGGATCGCCGAAGCGCCGTCGGCATGCTCGAACTCGGGGCAGTGCACGACCCTGCCGCTCGCAAACTTCGGGACGATCTCCTTCACCTCGGCGAAGGCGACCGTCGCCGGTTACGCGGGGACGATCAGCGACGCGGCCTGGAGCCCGACCGCGATCGACCTGCAGGGGTCGGTGGGCGGATTCTTCGGGCGCCGGTTCGGGGCGATGGCCACCGCCGCCGGGGCGACGCCGGGCGATCTCTCGAGCGACGGCTCGTCGTTCAGCGTCACGTGGGCGGAATCGGCCGCCGCCCCGGGCGGCCCGCCGGCTTCTTAGAAAGCTCACAGGCTGGTCTTAGGTTCGTGCACGATCGTGTTGCCCATGAGGCGCACGCAGCTCGCGCTCGTGCTCGTCGGCCTACTCGCACTCGTCGGCGGCGGCACTGCGCTCGCAGGCAAGGGCGGCGGCGACCGCCATACGGTCAAGTCCGCGCTCGACGGCCGCGGGGTGCACCGTCACAGCGACGATCTCGACGCAGCCGCGTCCTACCTGGGGTTAACGACTGCGAACCTTCTGACGGAGCTCCAGAGCGGCAAGACGCTCTCTCAGGTCGCCGACGCTACAAGCGGCAAGTCGACCGCCGGGCTCGTCGCCGCACTCGTCGCACACGAGAAGCAGGAGCTCGCCGATGCGGTGGCCGCGGGCAGGCTCACACAGGCGCAGGCCGATCAGCTCGGCTCGACGCTGACCCAGCGGTTCAACGACTTCGTGACCCATAGCGGCCGCGGCCCGTTCGGTGGCGGTCCGCGGCACTACGGCGGCGGTCTCGAAGCGGCGGCCGGCTATCTCGGAACGACTGAGTCGGCGCTCCTGACCCAGCTCCGGGCCGGCAAGACGCTCGCGCAGATCGCCAACGCGACGAGCGGGAAGTCCGCGTCGGGTCTGATCGATGCACTCGTCGCCGACGCGACGCAGCGGTTCGGGACGCACGTTCCCGCCGACCTGCGTTCGCGGATCACGGATCTGGTCAACGGGACGCTGCCGGCAATCGGCCCGTGCGGCAGGCACGACCACTGGCTGCCCGGCCGCCGGGCCTAGTAGGTATCGCTCGCCCAGGCGGCCAGCAGGCCGCGATAGTGCTCGACGAACCGCTCGTGCTCGTGCGACGGGAACGTCGAGCGGACCGTGTCGACGAGCACCTTGTCGAAGCCCTCGCTTCGAAACCAGTCGTGCGCCGCCTCGTCGAGGTGTGCGAGCGGGCCGGCGCAGAACTCGGCGTACGCGTCCGCCTGGAAGTAGTCGTCGGCCAGGGCGCGGTAATCGCGCAGCTTCTCCTCGTAGGAGCACTCCTCGCGGTCGGCGACCTCGAACCACGGCCGAGGGTCGATGTCGATCCGGATCCGCCGCTCTTCCGCGAGACAGAACGAGCACCACCGTACGAGCGCGGTGATCGCCCATGGGAAGTAGTAGTGCAGGCTCGTCAGCGCGACATCGGGAGAGGCGTTCGCGTAATCGATCGGGAAGACCTCGCCGCCGCGGACGATCGACTCGCACGAGTTGAACTCCCAGCGGAAAAATGCGTTCACAACCTTGGAGATCGTCTCGACCTCGGCGCCCTGCCCTGGCGAGAGGAAGTCGTGCCGCACCTGGTAACGGTCGTACATCGGCTTGTCGGGGTCGAACCACATCACCATCGTCTCTGCGCCGATCGACAGGCTCCGCGCGAACACCTCGAAGTCGTCAACCGCGCTCTGCACGTGCATCAGCTGCTCGCCCGATTCGTCGTACCGCCGTCGGAGCTCCTCGTGATTGCGCGCGCGCGTCACGCCCCGCCACTGCCCGCCGTCGAACGGCTTCAGGTACATCGGGTAGCCGACATGCTCGCCGATCGCGGTCAGGTCGAACGAGACGTTGTAGCGTGCGGCCGTCGCCGGGAAGCGCTCGTTGGACGGCGGCTGCTTGTGTGGGATCAGCCACGTGTCCGGCACCTTCAGCCCGAGGCGCATCATCGCGCAGTACGCGGAGTGCTTCTCCATCGACTGGAACGTGAACGGGTTGTTGAGGAGGTAGACGTCGTCCATCAGCGCGATCTTCTTCAGCCACTCGCGCGGCAGCGGGTACCACCAGCCGACGCGGTCGACGACGAGTGAGTAGCGGGGCTTGTAGCGGAGGTCGAACGGCTCGTTCAGCACGCGCTCGATCTCGAGTTCGTGCCTCGAGCCCCGCCACTCGAATGAGCCGAGACGGGCTGCGATGCTTTCGAACGCCGCCGGCCAGTCGTCCTCGGTGCCGAGGCTGAGCCCGATCAGGTGTTTCATCGCCAGACCCGCCTCAGCAGCGGTCCGAGGTGGGACTCGAGCCCGCGCCGCCACGTCGGCCAGTCGTGGCCGCCACGGGCCGCGTGGAAGTCGACGGGATAGCCCTGCGCGGCGAGCGCCTGCGCGAGTGCGGCGTTGTTCGCATAGTTCTCCTCGTCGAGACTGCACGTGATCGTCGTCGGCACCGGTCGACCCTTGTCGCGAGCGTTGAGCACCGTCCCTACGAACCGGTCGATCCGCGAGAAGCGGGGGAAGCCCGACTCCTGCCGGTCGGTGCGGCGCCGGAAGTAGCTGCCCGACTGGAGGAGGAGCCCCGCGAATGCACGGGGCTCGAGTCGGTGTGCGTGCAGGAGCGCCAGGCCGCCGAGGCTCGCGCCGAGTCCGACGCGGCGGCTTCTCCCGAGGTGCTGGTCGAGCACGGCTGCGAGCTCACGGGCGAATGCCGCCGAGGCCGAGTACGTCTCCAGCCGGTCGTCCGGGACGACGAGGGCGAGGCGGTGCGGCGGCACGGCCCGCGTCTCGACGAGCCGGTTCACGATTCGAGTCAGCGACGCGCGCCGCACGTATTCGGGCCCGTCGAGGACGACGAGCACCGGCGAGCGTCCGCCGGCGCCGCCGATCGATCGCAGCCGGATCGAGACGTCCACCGCGGCATTCTTGCCCGCCTGCAAACGAGGCGTATCGTCTGGGGGTGGCGGCTACCGTCCCGACCGATCTCTTCACCGAGAACCGCCCGCTCGCGGAGGCGCTCGAGCGGGAGGGTGCGGGGTGGGCCGCGGAGCGCTGCGAGGCCTTCGCCTTGGCGCTCGGCGGCGAGCCGCTGGAGTGGGGCCGGCTCGCGAACGAGAATCCGCCGAAGCTTCGGCGCGACGAGGTCGTCGAGTTCCATCCCGCGTGGCATCAGCTGCTCGGGCTGTCGCTCGACCACGAGGTGCACTCGCTCTCGTGGACCGATCCGCGCGAGGGGGCGCATGTTGCGCGGGCGGCACTCTTCTATCTCGCGTCGCAGGTCGAGGCCGGCCACGGCTGCCCCATCTCGATGACGCACGCCGCCGTTCCCGCGCTGCGGGCGGCGGCTCCGCACCTCGCCGCCGAGTGGGAGCCGCGCCTGACTGCGCGGACGCTCTGCGGGATGGCGATGACCGAGCGCCAGGGAGGCTCCGACGCGCGCGCGAACACAACCGCGGCGCGTCCCATCGGCGGCGACGAGTACGTGCTCGACGGCGCGAAGTGGTTCTGCTCTGCGCCGATGTCCGAGGCGTTCCTCGTGCTCGCGCAGGCGCCCGGCGGCCTCTCGTGCTTTCTGATGCCGCGGGGAGACGGCTTCCACATCGAGCGGCTCAAGGACAAGCTCGGCGACCGCTCGAACGCGTCGGCGGAGATCGAGCTTCGCGGCGCGTGGGCGCGGCTCGTAGGTGAGGAGGGGCGCGGCGTCCGGACGATCGTCGAGATGGTCGTGCACACCAGGCTCGACTGCGTGCTCGGCACCGCCGCCGGCATGCGCCGCGCGGTCGAGCACGCGACGCAGCACGCGGCGGAGCGCTCCACGTTCGGGAAGCTGCTCGTCGAGCACCCGTTGATGCAGAACGTCCTCGCCGACCTCTGCGTCGAGTCCGAGGCCGCCACCGTGACTGCGCTGCGGCTCGCGCACGCGTATGACCGGCGCGCCACTGACGAGCGTGAGGCGGCGTTCGCACGCATCGCGACCGCTGTCGCGAAGTACTGGATCTGCAAGCGCGGGCCGGCGCACGCGGCCGAGGCCCTCGAGTGCCTGGGCGGCAACGGGTTCGTCGAGGAGTCGGGCCTGCCGCGCGTGTACCGGCAACAGCCGCTGCTGTCGATCTGGGAAGGCTCGGGCAACGTCGTCTGCCTGGACGTCCTGCGTGCGCTCCAGCGGGAGCCGCAGGCCGCGGAGGTGCTCCTCGAGGAGATCGGCCTCGCGGACGAGCCGCGGCTGACCGGGCTCGCCGAGCGGGCGCTCGCCGAAGTGGAAGAAGGCGAGGCGCGCCGCCTCGTCGAGCGGCTCGCACTTGCCCTTCAGGCCTCGCTCCTGCTCCGGTACGCCCCCGAGCCGGTCGCCGGCGCCTATCTCGCGTCGAGGCTGGGGGAGGGTGGACTGGCGTACGGGACCCTCCCGAAGGGGTCGGATTGGGCCTCCATCATCGATCGTCATAAGCCGATACTTCGAATCGGCGGCTAACCGAAGCGGCCACCGGACGTCTGAGCAGCTAGAAAGAGGAACCGCAATGCTGACTCCTGTCCCACCGAGCGACTGCACCGGCGCCCGCGAGGCTGCCTCCGCCCGCCTGGACGGCGAGCTGTCCGAGCTCGAGGCGGCCCGCCTCGACGCGCACCTCGCCGACTGCGCCGCGTGCCGCACATACGCCGCGGAGATCGCCGAGCTCGCCGGAATCCTGCGTTTTGCCTCGCTCGAGCCGGTGACGGTGCCGCTCTTCGTCCCTCGCCGGCGCCGCCCGTATGTCCGGCTCCAGGTGGCCGCGGCGGCGGTCTTCCTTGCCGCTGCGACCGGCGGCTCGTTCGCGATCGGCCAGATGCTCGGCTCTGAGGGCTCGCCTCCGTCGGCCACCGTCGGCACGACCCTGACCCTCGCGAGCGTCGCTACGCCGGACGTCCTCGGGGCCCCTCTGCGGCTCCGTCCGCTGCGGATGCCGACGACTTCCAAGATCATTCCGGTCTAGTCCTGGGCCGCAGCGGCTGGACTCTTTCCGCAGCCCTAACTAAGCTACCGCGCCGTCGTCTTATGAACGCAACGGGACGCCCTCTGGGCGTGGGAGCGAGCAGGCGCCGCCGTTCCGTACGAGCTCCCGGCGCAATCAAACGGAGGGAATCGATGCACAAACGCCTCTGGCTCCTCGCGGGGATCGCGCTGGCCGTGCTCATGGCGGCCGCGTCGGCAACTGCGACGACCAAGGTCGCCGGCTCGGCGCAGGCTGCCGACGCCACCCCGGCTGCGGCGCCCTTTGCCCAGGCGTGGGCCAACGTCCCCAGGACGACGGCCGCACGCAAAGCGAAGGACGTCCTCGTCTTCGGGCAGGAGCAGGACATCGTCGGGTTCAACACGAACCTGACGTGCTGCAACCAGTTCTGGGCCGCGGTCCAGACCGTGCCGGTCATTCGCGGGGCTTACAACATCAACAACAAGCTCCAGTACGTGAAGGACCTCGTCTCCGACGCGAAGGCGACGAGGACGACGCTGTCGTACACGATCCGACCGGACGCGAACTGGAACTGGGGCGGCAAGAAGAGCCCGGTCACGTACAAGGACTTCGTGTACACGTGGCAGCAGCTCGTGGATCCCAAGAACGACGTCGTCGGCCGTGACGGCTACGACCAGATCACGGGCTACACCCACAAGGGTCAGAAGCAGATCACCTTCAAGTGGAAGAAGCCGTACGCCGCCTGGCAGCTTCTCTTCGGCGGCGTCTATCCGGCGGATGCCCTCGCAGGCCAGGACTTCAACAAGATCTGGACGAACTGCATCTGCGGGAACGACGGCAAGCCCGTCAGCGACGGGCCGTTCTTGCTGACCAACTACACGAAGGGTCAGGGCTCGACGCTCAAGAAGAACCCGCTCTTCTACGGCACGAAGGCCAAGCTGAACGAGATCGACTTCAAGATCATCGCCGACACGAACACCGAGGTTCAGGCGATGCGCGGCGGCGAGGTCGACGCGATCAACCCGACGTTCGGGCTGAACCTACTCCCGCTGAAGAGCACCAACGGCATCACCTTCAACACGGTGGCCGGCCTCTTCCAGGAGCACATCGACATCCAGTTCGGCAAGCAGGGGCAGCCGCTCCTGCGCGCGCCGTGGATGCGCAAGGCGATCATGATGGGCATCGATCGCCAGTCGATCATCAAGACGGTGTACGGCGAGCTCTCGGGCGGCACGACACCGCTCAACAGCCTCGTCTACTACCAGGCCGACGCGGCCTACAAGCCTGACTTCCAGAAGTGGAACTACGCTCCCGCGAAGGCTCTCGCGCTGCTGAAGTCGCACTGCTCCGGTGGCCCGAGCGCTCCCTCCGCGGGTAACTCGAGCTACTGGACGTGTGCGGGCCTGCCGGCGAAGTTCCGCTACACGTGGACTGCGTCGAACGCCACGCGCACGACGCAGGAGGCCATCATCAAGGCCCAGATGAAGAGCATCGGCATCGAGATCGTCGATGCGGCGCTGCCGGCGAACGTCGTCTTCGGCCCGACGGGCATCCCGTCGTCGAATTACGACCTCGCCAACTTCGCGTGGGTCACGTCGCCCGATCCCTCCGGCTTCGTGCCGACGTGGGGCTGCGGCGGCGAGTCGAACTACCTCCAGTACTGCAACCGCGCGGCGACGCGGCTGATGGAGGCCTCGAACAGCGAGCTCGACCCGGCAAAGCGCGCAGCGCTCTTCGCCAAGGCGGACTTGCTGATGTCGGCGGACGTTCCGTCGATCCCGCTGTATTCCCGCCCGAATCCGCTGATCTACAAGTCGGCAATCGGCGGGATGAAGAACAACCCGGCGAATATCGGCTTCGGCTGGAACGCCGAGGAGTGGTTCTGGAAGTCGTAAGCGCCTGACGAGAACGGGCTAAACTAGCCCGCGCCTCGATAGGAATCGGCCCGGGTCATCCGCTTCGGCAGGTGACCCGGGCCGCACATCTAAGAAGGACGCCAGATGCTCACGTACATCACGCGCCGCGCCCTCTACAGCATCCCGGTGCTGATCATCTCGACGTTCCTGATCTTCTCGTTCGTGTCGCTTGCAGGCGACCCGACCGCCAACATCAGGGCGAACCCGCAGTTCTCGGTCATCACGTACCGGAACTTGCAGCACAAGTACCACCTCGACCGCTCGATCCCGGTTCGCTACGGCTACTGGGTGCAGGACGTCGTCACGCACAAGCTCGGCACGTCGCTCGTGACCTCGCAGCCGATCTGGCCCGACATCAAGCGCACGGTCGGCCACACCGCGCAGTTCATCGTGCTCGCCGAGATCCTCGCGTTGATCCTCGGCGTAACCGTGGGCATCTTCTCCGCGATACGCCAGTACTCCGTCTTCGACTACACGTTCACGTCGCTGAGCTTCCTGGGCTACGCGATGCCGACGTTCTGGCTCGCGCTCCTGCTGCAGATCCTGTTCGTGAACATTTACCTGAAGTGGGACGTACGAATCTTCTACACGTCCGGACTCAACAACCCGGGCAACGGCACGTGGTCCTGGGACAGGCTGCAGCACATCGGGCTGCCCGTCATCACTCTGACGGTCATCTCGTTTGCGCTCTACTCGCGGTATATGCGCGCGTCGATGCTCGACGTGATCAACACCGACTACGTGCGTACGGCGCGGGCGAAGGGGTTACCCGAGACCAAGGTGATCATGCGGCACGTGTTCCGGAACGCGCTGATTCCGATCGCGACGATCGCGGCGCTGAACTTCGGGAGCCTGATCGGCGGCGCGATCATCACGGAGAGCATCTTCGGGCTCGACGGGATGGGCTACTACTTCATCCAGAAGCTCGGCCAGCTCGACATCTACGCGGTGATGGCGTGGCTGCTCGTGACCTCGGTGGTGATCATCCTGTTCAACCTGCTTGCGGACATTCTCTACGGGTACCTCGATCCGAGGATCCGCTATGACTGAGCCGACGACTCCCGACGCACCGCTCCACCTCCAGAAGCACCTCGTCGACCAGGCGAGCACGCTCGGCGACGGAATGGACCCGGCGCTCTCGGGGTTGGTCGACCCGACGCTGGATGCGGGACTGGAGATACAGGCCCGCAGCCAGTGGTCGTACGCGCGTAGCCGCTTCCTGCGCCACCGGCTCGCGATGATCGGCCTGGTGGTGCTCGTCATCATCTTCGGCGCGGGCATCTTCGCGAACCTCATCGCGCCGTACTCGTTCGAGGAGATCGACCTCACGAACGTCCTGCAGGCGCCGACGACCACGGCGCACCATTTCTTCGGCACGGATGAGATCGGGCGCGACTACCTCAGCCGCGTGATCTACGGGATCCGGACGTCACTGGAGGTCGGCGTGTTCGTCGGGTTCGCCTCGACGATCATCGGGGTCATCATCGGCGCGATCTCCGGCTACTACGGCGGCTGGATCGACAACATCCTGATGCGCATCACCGATCTCGTGCTGACGCTGCCGGCGCTCGCGATCCTGCTGACCGCCGCCGCTCTCCTCGGTCAGGGCTCGCAGTGGCGCGTGTCGATCATCCTGGCGCTCTTCTACTGGACGACGCTCGCGCGCATTGTGCGCGGCGTCTTCCTGTCGCTGCGCGAGAAGGAGTACGTCGAGGCGGCCAAGGCGGCCGGGTCGGGCGACCTGCGGATCATGTTCCGCCACATCCTCCCGAATACGCTCGGGCCGATCGTGGTGAGCGCAAGCCTCACCGTCGGCGCCGCCATCATTCTCGAAGCCGTGCTGTCGTTTCTCGGCTTCGGGATCAAGCCGCCGATTCCCTCGCTCGGCTCGCTGATTGCGAGCGGGCAGCAGTTCCCGCAGAAGTGGTGGATCACCGTCTTCCCCGGGCTCGTGCTGCTGATCATCGTCATGGCGATCAACTTCGTCGGCGACGGCCTCCGGGACGCGCTGGATCCGCAACAGAGGAGAGTGCGTGCCTGAGCCCCTGCTGTCGATCAGGAATCTCGTCGTCGAGTTCCGCACCGAGGACGGCATCGTCCACGCGGTCGACGACATTTCGTACGACGTGTTCCCGGGAGAGACTCTCGGGATCGTCGGAGAGTCCGGGTCCGGCAAGAGCGTCTCGACGATGTCGATCCTCGGGCTGATCCCGCAGCCGCCGGGACGCGTTGCATCGGGGACGGCGATCTTCAAGGGCAAGGATCTGATCAAGATGAAGAAGCGCGAGCTGCGCCGGTTCCGCGGCGACGAGCTTGCGATGGTCTTCCAGGATCCGATGACGTCGCTGAATCCGGTGCTGAAGGTCGGCTATCAGCTCGGGGAGGCGATCAAGACGCATTACCCGAAGGTGTCGGATGACGACGTGGAGAAGCGGGTCATCGACCTCCTGCGGATGGTCGGCGTGCCGAACCCCGAGCAGCGCTACACCCAGTATCCGCACGAGTTCTCGGGCGGTATGCGGCAGCGCGCGATGATCGCGATGTCGATTGCGAACTCACCGTCGCTGCTGATCGCCGACGAGCCGACGACGGCACTCGACGTCACGATCCAGGCCCAGGTGCTCGAGGTGCTGAAGACGGTGCAGGCGGAGACGCAGGCCGCGACGATTCTGATCACGCACGACCTCGGGATCGTGGCCGAGCTGTGCGACCGCGTGCTCGTCATGTACGGGGGCAAGATCGTCGAGCACGGTGACGTGCACACGATCTTCCAGAATCCGCGTCATCCGTACACGATCGGGCTCATGGACTCGCTGCCGAAGCTGACGGAGGACGAGGACTGGCTGCGGCCGATCCCGGGGCAGCCGCCGTCGTTGATCAACCGCCCGCCCGGCTGTGCGTTCCATCCCCGCTGCTTCCTTTCGCAGGGGCGGCTTCGCTGTCGCGAGGAGGTGCCGGCGCTTCGGACCGCCGACGGCGGGACCGACCACGCATCCGCGTGCCATTTCGCCGAGGAGTTGATCGGCCGCCACTCCAAGTTCGCCGAACCTGTGCCGGCCGGAGGTGGGGCTTGAGCGTCCCCGAGGTCGGCCACCGCGCCGAGCAGGGCGAGGAGATCCTGCGGATCGACGGCCTCGTCAAGCACTTCCCGATCCGCGCCGGGCTGCTGAAGCGCACCGTGGGGCAGATCCACGCCGTCGACGGCGTCGATCTCTCGATTCAGGCGGGGGAGACGCTTGGGCTCGTGGGCGAGTCGGGGTGCGGCAAGACGACGCTGTCGCGGACGCTGATCAAGCTCTTGGAGCCGACGGCCGGGACGATCACGTTCAACGGCCGCGACATCACGCGGTTCAGCCGGCGGCAGATGCGCGACGTGCGGCGTGAGATGCAGATCGTGTTTCAGGATCCGTACGCGTCGCTGAATCCACGGATGACGGTGCGGGACATCGTCAGCGAGCCGCTGCGAATCCACGGCCGGTACTCCGGGGAGCAGGGCAAGCACCGCGTCAACGAGCTCCTGCGGACGGTCGGGTTGTCGCCCGAGCATGCGAACCGGTTTCCGCACGAGTTCTCCGGCGGGCAGCGGCAGCGCATCGGCGTTGCCCGCGCTCTGGCGCTGAACCCGCAGCTGATCATCCTGGACGAGCCCGTGTCCGCGCTCGATGTGTCGATCCGCGCGCAGGTCGTGAACCTGCTGGAGTCGCTGCAGCGCGACTTCGGACTGACGTACATCTTCGTCGCGCACGACCTGTCGGTCGTACGTCACGTTTCGGACCGCGTCGCGGTCATGTACCTCGGCAAGGTCGTCGAGATCGGCACGCGACACGACATCTACGACCGGCCGTCGCATCCGTACACGCAGGCGCTCCTGTCGGCCGTGCCGATCGAGGAGCCCGGACAGCGCGGAAAGCGCCAGCGCATCGTGCTGGAGGGTGACGTCCCGAGCCCGGCGAACCCGCCGTCCGGCTGCCGCTTCCGCACCCGTTGCTGGAAGGCCCAACCCATCTGCGCCGAGGAAGAGCCGGCCCTCATCGATCGCGGGCAGGGTCACCCGAGCGCGTGTCACTTCGCCGAGATCGTGAAGCCGTTCGACATCGTCGGCCAGCCGACGGCGGCGGTCTAAAGCGGACGAGTCCGCTTGTTCGTGACGGTTCCGTGGCGGTGCCTGGCACCGCGACGGAACCGTGCCTCAATCGTCACCGACGAATGCCCGCAGCTCCGCGCGGGCTAATTCGACCACGTCCCCGAAGTAGGTAAGGATCGGGGCCGATTCGACGAACGGGAACTCCGCCTCGTAGCCGGCACAGCCGCGATAGCTGCCCCAGTACCAGTCACGCGGCTTGCCGCAGAGCCCCGCTTCGACTGGATTCCTCGCGATGTACCGAACGACGGCGACCATGTGCTCATCCGTCTCAACGAGGCTGCAGTGATATCGCTTGCCCTTGAGATGACCTTTACGGCCGTGGCGGCGGTTGAAGCCGTTCGCGAAGTTCCCGTTGAGTGCTTGCATGCCGGGCTGGAGCGAGTTCTCCGGGGCGGCAATGAGCAAGTGGTAATGGGTTGGCATTAAACAGAATGCGCGGATGATCCATCTCTGCTTCGCCTTGACTCGTGTGAGCACCATGCAGAAGTACGTGTTGTCCACGTCGTCGACGAACATTGGAATCGGGCCCGCGCTTCGTAGCGTCGCGTGATACGTGCCCGCCGGGAGATGACCTCGAGGAGCTCGCGCCATTGAGCGACACGCTTGCGCCAGGCGGCTCGATGCGCAAGTGTCTTTCGCGAAGCTGGCACAGTTTCGTGACGGTGCCAGGCACCGTCACGAGATGTTCGCCGAGGCGTGACGAAATGGTCTCGGAGCGATGGTTGCCTGCGCTGACACTGGCACCGAAATGTGGAGGACTTCGCCGATTTGGCTGAAGCCGATGCGGGCATAGATTCGGGCTTCGGCTTCGCCGGCGGCCATCAGGAAAACGAGGTCTACGCCGCGGTCGAGCATCGTCTGGGCAAGCAGCGCGACCATCGCGCCGGCTATGCCCCGGCGGCGATACGAGGGTCGCACACCGATCGAGGTGAGCTCCGTTGCGCCCTCGTGCGGCGGGGTGCACGCGCCGCCGCCTGCGGGCTCGCCGGTCGCCGCCTCCGTCGCCACCACGAGCACGCCGCCGGCGGCGATGCTGCGCAAGCTGCCGTCGACCCAACTCTCGCTCGGTGGATCCGGCTCGCCGTACGCCTCGTTCTGTGCAGTCGCCGCGGCGCGGACGTCGTCGCGGGTGACGGCGACGCGCACCTCGATCCCTTCCGGGACGACGCTGTCGGGCCGTCGCTCGCACACCATCAGCGCCAGACGGCCCTCGACGACGAACCCCGCCTGGAGAAGCGCCGGCTCGACCGCCGGCGCAAGACCGGGTACGTACTCGAGCCTCGCCGCGTGTCCACGCCGCGCGAACGCCTCGGCGAGCGCCGCGACCTCGCCGTCGGTCGGCTCTCCACCCGCCTCCGGAATCGCATAGTTCAGGTACGGATTCCGCGACCCCGGCGTGAACGTCGCGACGAACGGGCCGATGCGCTCCACTTCGCGGCTGCGCGTCGCATCGGCGCAGATCGCCGCCTGGATTCGATGCTCGACGTCACTCACCGGTGGCGGGTGCGCGTCCGCGCCTCGCGGGTCCGCAGCTGCCACTTCCGTTTCTCCTCCCGGCGCAGCCGGGCATCCGAGCGGATGGCGATTGCCCGCAGCTCTCGTTGCAGCTTGAGCCAACTGCCGTATCGCTCGGATGCGAGCTCTCCGGACGCGAGCGCAGCATTCACCGCGCACCCAGGCTCGGTGGCGTGCGAGCAGTCGTTGAAGCGGCAACCTGCCGCCAGCGCCTCCACGTCGGCGAACGCCTCGTCGATGCCGCCGCCGTCCCACAGCTGGAGCTCGCGAATGCCCGGCGTGTCGATCACCATGCCGCCGCCCGGAAGCTCGATCAGCTCGCGATGCGCGGTCGTGTGGCGGCCCTCGTCGTCGTCGGCGCGCGTCTCCTTCACAGCCATCCGCTCGCTGCCGACGAAGCGGTTCACGAGCGTCGACTTGCCGACGCCGCTCGAGCCGAGCAGGACGGCGGTGACGCCGGGCTGCAGCCGCGCGCGCAGCTCGTCGCACCCCTGGCCCGTCACTGCACTGACGACGTGCACCGGCACGCCCAGGGCGACGGCCTCCACCGCCGGGACCTGCGCCCACGGATCCTCCAGACGATCGGCCTTCGTCAGCACGATCTCCGGGACGGCGCCGCTCTCCCAGATCGTGACGAGGTAGCGCTCGATCCGCCGTGGCTCGAGATCCGGACCGAGCGAGGTCACGACGAACGCGATGTCGACGTTGGCAGCGAGCGTCTGCGCATCCGACGTGCGGCCGGCGGCCTGGCGCACGATCGCGCTCCGCCTCGGCAGGACGTCGCGGATCAGCCCGTCGCCGAGGCCGATCCAGTCGCCGACGGCGATGTCCACTTGCTCGTGTACGAGACGGCCGGGCAGGCGTGTTCGGACGGGGCCGTCCCCCGTCTGAACGTCGAACGCAGCTCGGTGCGCGGCGACGACGCGTCCCGGCAGGAGGCCGGGAGGCAGGTTTTCGGCGAGCTCGGGAGTCCACCCGAGCGCAGCCAGGTCGAACTCAGGCAACGCAGGTCTCCTTAGGGACGCAGCAACAGGACGGCGCGGCGGCCGTCTCCCGCAGGAGCTACGTCCGTCGCGCGGCTAGTCGGCCGAGAGGGCCGAGGAGGCGGCATGCACAGGCTTCATGGCTCGAACCTCCTTACGCCGGGGACGGGAACCCAGGCAGGTTAGGGCCCCGGCATCCAACCGTCAAGCGATGGGACGCCGCCGAACTGCTCCGCGATGTGCGACACGGCGAGCACCCGCCGTCCGCTGACGAAGATCCACTGGTCGGCGCCCGGCAGGCTCGTCAGCAAAAAGCGGCCGTTTGGCGACCAGGCGAGCCCACTCAGCCGGCCCGGCCAGCTGAAGAGCGTGCTCACGCCCTCGCCGCCGATCTCGAGGATCGCCCGATCTCGCAGCACCGCGAGCCGTCCGTTGCGGGCATACGCGAGCGCGCTAACCCGGTCGACCGGGATTTCACGCGCTCGTCCCGTCACGGCGTCGAAGAGGACGACGCGCTTCGCCGTCGCGAGCGCGAGCACGGTCCCGTCCGGCGACCACGCGAGCGCGCGCGGATGCGCGTACACGGAAGACGTCCACACGCCCTGCACCCGCACGCGCCCCTGCGCGGTGACGAAGGCCAGGACGTGCCGGTCGCCGGGACGCCACGCCGGAGCGACGTGCGCAGCCAACTCGATCGCAGCGTCGCCCTGGCCGTTGCCGGCGACGACGTGCAGCCGATCGCCACTCAGATAGGCCACGCGGGTGTCGATGCGCGAGCCGCCCCAGCGTGGGTACGCGATCCGCGGTCGGGCGAGCGACCAATGGACGTCGCCGCTGCCGGGCTCGATCGCTGCGAGCTGATTCGCCGTCGCGGCGATGACGAAGAGCCCGTGCGGCGACCACGACGCCTGTTGCCAGCCGCCAAGCCTCCGCTTCGATCCGTCAGCGGCGACGACCCACGTGCCGCCGCTGCCGCTGACGAGCAGACGGCCTGGAGCGGGGAGCCGGAAGAGCGCCGGCGCAGCATGCTCGACGCCGATCGTGCGCCGCACTGCGTCGACCACAGCCCGTCCCGGCGGTGAAAGCGCAGCAGCGGCAACGACGACCGCGAGCGCTGCACATGCGACCGCCCACCGGAGCCGAGGCGCCCGGCGCACCGGCTCGTGTTCCGCAAACGCTGCGCGCACCACCGCCCACGTCCGCTCCTCGGCGTCGCGATCGACGGGCACCGAGTCGAGCAGCCGCTTCACACGACGGTCATTCATTGCGCAACGCCTCCTCCAGCCGATCGAGGCCGCGGCGAAGCCGCGAATTGACGGTTCCACGCGGCAGGTCGAGCAGCTCGGCGATCTCGCCCGGCGTGTACTCGAGCAGGTACCGCAGGACGACCACCGCGCGGTGCTCCGGCCCGAGCTCCGAGAGCGCCGCAGCGAGCTCGCCCGCACGTCCGGCGAGCTCACGCGTCGGTGCCGCAGGCTCGGGCGCCGAGCCGGCGTCGAGCTCGCGCCGCAGCGTCCGCGCACGAGCCCAGTCGATCGACCGGTTGACGACGATCCGGTGCAGCCACGGACCGAAGGGGCGGCCGCGGTCGAACCGGTCGAGCGCGCGCACCGCCGCGAGGAACGACTCCTGCGCGATGTCCTCGGCGGCAGCGGCATCGCCGACGACCACCAGGGCCGCCCGGTAGGCGCGCGGCCAGTGTGCGCGGAACAGGTGCTCTAGCGCCGCCGCTGACCCGCGCTGTGCGTCGCGTACCCACGCGCGCTCGCGCCGCTCGACCTCGGGCTGAGCCATCCCGCCGACGTGGATCACCGCGCTAACGACGGACTCCCTCCGCGGCCAGCGTGCGGAGCGCCCGCACCCAGCGCGCGAGGGCCGGCGGCGGCACCGAGCCGGGGGGCAGCTCGACCACGAACGACGCCGTACCGGGGAAGCGGTGGTTCTGCCAGTTGGCCGCCGTGCCGTATGGCCACGCGATACTCCGGTACGGATAGCGGGCGAGCAGCGCGAACCGGCGCGCCGTGGCCATGCTCTGCCCCCAGGCGCGCACGACGCCCTGCGGCTGGTGAAACCAGATCGTGATCTCCGGGTGCAGCTCCTCGATCAGCCTCACCGCGTATCGCGTCTCCGGCTCCGACAACGGACGAGGACCCGAATACTGGAGGCTCCCGGGCCTGCCGATCTTCGACCAGTTCGACGGGAAGTTGCGGTTGAGGTCGACGCCGTTGGCGTTCCCGCGGGTGCCGCGGAGGCAGCCGTCGGGATTGATGCTCGTGACGGCGACGATCTCCGCATCGGGCGGCGCGCCGACACGGACGAGCCGCCGCACGATCGCGTTGCCCGCGGATTCGCTCCCGTGGATGCAGCCCACGACGAGCATGCGGTGCGCGGCGGCCGGGTCGCCGAGCACCACCGGCCGGATGGCGCGCCCGTCGACGCTGTGGCCGATCGGCAGGGCGGCCAGGAAGAGGGCAAGGAGTCGCACCTACGGCCCATACGTTTGCACGCCCCAGAGAGGTCCCGGCGCCTCGTAGACTTCCGGCATGAAAACGCGCGGATTTGCGGCACTGGCAATTCTCGCCCTCGCGGCCGGCTGCGGCGGCTCGGGCGGCAGCGGCACGACGACGAGCACCAGCTCGACGAGCGCGAAGGCGTACGTCGTCCTGATCACGGACGTCAACCAGCTCAACGACCACGGCTTCAACCAGCTCGCCTACCAGGGCCTGAAGCGGGCCCAGAAGGAGCTCGGGATCCGCGGCGACGTCTACCAGTCTCCATCGTCGCAGGCCTACATCCCGAACCTCTCGCAGGCTGCGCGCAAGCACGCCGACCTCGTCATCTCGGTCGGCTTCGACCAGGCGGCCGCGATCGCAAAGGTCGCGAAGCAGTTCCCCGACACGCACTTCGCGATCATCGACGTGTCGAACGCCGACCTCGCGGGCCGCCCGAAGAACGTGGAGGGCCTGATCTTCAAGGAGCAGGAGGCCGGCTACCTCGCCGGCTACCTCGCGGGTCTCGTCGAGAAGCACGGCGGAATGAAGAACACGATCGGCTCGGTCGGCGGGCAGAAGCAGCCGCCGGTCGACCGCTACATCGCCGGCTATCAGGCGGGCGCGCTCGAGGTGGATCCGAACGTGAAGCTCCTGAACTCGTACTCGAACGAGTGGGTCGACCAGGCGAAGTGCAAGCAGCTTGCGCTCAACGAGATCGCGGACGGCGCCGACATCGTCTTCCAGGTCGCGGGCGGCTGCGGGCTCGGCGTGCTCGACGCCGCGAAGGAGAAGGGCATCTGGGGGATTGGAGTCGACGCCGACCAGTCGTACCTCGGCCCGCAGGTGTTGACGAGCGCGCTGAAGCGCGTTGACACATCCGTCTACGCGACGATCCAGCAGGTGCTCGACGGCAAGTTCAAGGGCGGCACCGACAGCGTCTTCAGCCTGAAGAACGACGGCGTCGGTCTCGGGAAGATCAGCCCGAAGGTGCCGAAGGCGGACGTGCAGAAGGTGCGAGAGATCGAGAAGCAGATCAAGGCCGGGACGATCGCTGACATCCCGACCCAGGTGCAGGCCCGCTAGGGCCAGACCGGATCGGCGGGCCGCAGATCGCGCGGCCCGCCGTTCACGCAGTCCACCAGGTGGTACTCGTCCGGCAGGTACGGATAGAGCCGCGCGAGCGCGTACTCCGCCGTCCGCTGCGCTGCGATCGGATCCGCGCCGAAGAGCATCGCCGCTCTCGCCGTCGTCTGCAACGCGTTGCACTCCGTCTGGCCTTCGTTCCCAATCCCGTGCAGGTGCCAGACCTCGTGCGCGAGCGTGTGCACCGCGAGCACGTCATCGAAGATCTTGCGCGAACAGTCCGAGCCGGTGAGAACACAGCCGTACTCCGCGCTCCGAACGTCGTGCGGGAAGCGGCGGAGTGCGTTGCAGATCGGCCGCTTGAGGTCGGTGTAGTCGGCGGGGATCCCCGAGGCGTCGAAGCGGACCGTCCCGGCCTCCGAGGTCACGTCGAGCAGATTGCCCGCGAAACTCTGACAGTGGACGTGCACGTGACGGCTTCCGAGCTGGGTCGCAATCGCACCGAGCCGGTGCTCGAAGGACACCTTGCGCTCGTGGAAGGCGAAGCCGACGCCGGCGACGACGAGGAAGACGAGTGCGAGCTTGAGCCGCATGCCGCCAAGATCGGCAACAGGCCATCGCTTCCTTAGCAGGCTCAGGTAGGAACTACCCGAACTTCAGCACCGCCAGCACCTCCGCCGCCGCGCGGGCGCCTTCCGCAGCGCCGCCTTCCATGTAGCCCTGGAAGTCCTGCGAGCAATGCTCGCCGGCGAAGTGGATCGCACCCTGCGCGACGCCTTCGTACCCGGAGAATAGTGTGTACTGCCCGACGCGCCAGTACGAGTACGCGAGCTTCAGGTTCGGGTCGAGGAACGGTGTGGAGAGCGACGCCTTGCCGTTCCACTGCGCAGTGATCCCGGGGAACACCGGCTCGAGCTGCCGCAGCACGTGCTTTGCGTACGTCGCGACCTGCTGGTTCGTGGCAGCGTTCGAATACGGTGTGGACGGCTTGAAGCTGCCGGCGATGTCCCCGCCCGAGTAGTCGACGAAGATGCCGGTCGCGCCACTTTGGCCGCGCGTCACGTCCCAGCCGCTCTGCACGCCGAGATCGGTGTACACGTTCCCGTTCGAGCCCAGTGCGTTCCAGTAGCGGCTCTTGAATTGCAGCTGCAGCTTCCCGTTGCGGCCGCCGCCGAGCTGCGTGATCGCCGTCTTCTTGAGCGGGTCGAAGCCGGCGCCGGCATAGTCGAGGGTGCGCAGCACGGTGAAGGGCAGCGTGAGGATGACGTGGTCGGCGGTGACGGTCTGCGTCGTGCCCGGCGTCGAGAACGTCATCGAGACGCCGCCGTCGCCCTTCCTGATCGACTGCATCGCCCAGCCGAGCTTGATGCTCTGGTCGCCGAGATAATCGGCGATCGCCATCGGGAGTAGCTCGTTGCCGCCTTCGATGTGAAAGCGCTCGTCGGAGGCGCCGTAGATCAGGAAGTTGCCCGGTGAGGCCGAGTAGCCGAGCAGATACATGAGGTTCAGCGCCGCCTGATCGGTCGTCTCCGCGCCGTACTCGATGTTGTACGCGGCGTCGAGAAGCAGGCCCATCTTGGAGCGGTGGCCGCCGGGGACGTAGTTCTCGATCCAGTCGTAGACGGACATCTGGTCGAAGAACACGCCGGCATCGGTGTGGATCTTGTAGGTGGTCGGATAGCTCGTCGCCTGGACCTGGCCCTGGAGCGTCTTGTGGATCGGCTGGAAGTCCTTGTCGGCTTGCGCCTTCGGGTAGTAGCCGCCGAGGAACCAGTACGTGTCCTCGGTGCCGTTCGGCTCCGCACCGAGCAGGTCGACCGTCGGCAGGCCGAATCGCTGGGCGAGGTGCCGGATCGTCATGTGGCCGGTGTCGATCAGCTCGCCGCAGAACTCCGACACCTGTCCGTTGGCCCAGTAGCCCGACGCGTCGGAATGCATGCGGCCGCCGACCCGAGTCGAGGCCTCGTAGACGGTCGAGGCGTAGCCCTTGTCCGCGAGCGTGAGCGCCGCGTTCAGCCCCGCGATGCCCCCGCCGACGATCGCGATCCGCGGCGCCGTCGCTGCGTTCGCCCGCTGGGAGAGCACCGCTGGCCCGGCGACGGCGACCGCGGCGCCCGTGGCGCCGGCCCGCTTCAGGAACTCGCGCCGCGAGTACCCCGGCAGCTCCTCGGCCGGGACGCCGAGCCGATCCGCGGCCCGATGCTCCTCGGCAAGGCGCTGAAACGCGCGCAGCAGCGGCGTACGTGCCATGACCCTCTCCTCTCCCCAGGTGTGCTGGACGGCCCCGAAGATCTCGCATTCCGGCCTGCTGAGTCAAGTGAATTGACGCAATGCGTAGCTGAGTGGTAGGAATCCCACGCGTTGCGCAGTCCTGACGCCCAGCCCTTGCATGCCGACGATCCCCGGCGCGGCGCCGTCACGCCCGCGCGCCGCGTCGACGACCTCGACCGGCGGATCATCGAGGCCCTGCAGGAGAACGGGCGCGAGTCGTTCCGGCGCATCGCTGCGCGGCTCGGCGTCTCCGAGGGCACAGTGCGCGCCCGCTACGCGCGCCTGACGAGCGAAGGGATCCTGCAGGTGGTCGCGGTCACGAACCCGCTCGGCCTCGGCTTCGAGCAGGCGCTGATCGGGGTGAAGACCTCGGGCCCTCCCAGCGAGGTCGCCGATCAGATCTCCCGCTGGCCGGAGGCCGACTACGTGGTCGTCACAGCCGGCCAGTTCGACCTCGTCGTCGAGCTCGTCGCGAGCGACCGGCGCGGCCTGCTCGAGCTGACGAACCGCCTGCGCGCGCTCGACGGCGTCGTGTCGACCGAGACCTTCTTCTATCTCGAGATGTGGAAGCAGCTCTACGACTGGGGGACACGCGAGTGAGCATTCCGACGACGGCCATGAGCGTCGAGCAGCTCCGGCAGGCGGCCAGGGACCACCTCTGGCTCCACTTCACTCGCATGGGCGGCGAGCCGCCGCCGATCATCGTGCGCGGCGACGGCTGCTATCTCGAGGACGCAGAAGGCAACCGCTACCTCGATGCGCTCGCGGGCCTGTTCGCCGTGCAGATCGGCTACTCGTTCGGCGAGGAGGTCGGGCAGGCCGCGCTCGAGCAAATGCGCGAGCTGCCCTTCTACACGAACTGGTCGTACGCCCATCCACGCGCGATCGAGCTTGCGCACGAGGTCGCGCAGCTCGCGCCGGGCGACCTCAACCGCGTGTTCTTCGTCTCCGGGGGCTCGGAAGCCGTCGAGTCGGCGTGGAAGCTCGCCCGCCAGTACTACCAGGCGCGCGGCGAGCGCCGGTGGAAGGCGATCGGCCGCCGGCTCGCCTACCACGGCACCACGATGGGTGCGCTCTCGATCAACGGCATCGCCGGGCTGAAGACGCCGTTCGAGCCGCTGGTACCGGACACGCTCCATGTGCGGAACACGAACCGCTACCACCGGCCCGCGGACGAGACCGAGGAGGAGTTCACGGCCTTCCTGCTCGAGGATCTCGACTCGACGATCGAGCAGACCGGGCCCGAGACGGTCGCCATGGTGATCATGGAGCCGGTGCAGAACGCCGGGGGTGCGTTCACGCCCCCGAAGGGCTACTGGCAGGGCGTGCGCACGATCTGCGACAAGTACGGCGTCCTGCTCTGCGCCGATGAGGTGATCACGGCCTTCGGCCGTCTCGGCGCGTGGTTCGGCTCCGAGATCTACGACATCAAGCCGGACATCGTCACCTCTGCGAAGGGGCTCTCGTCGGCGTACGCGGCGATCGGTGCGGTGATCGCGGCCGAACACGTCATGGAGCCGTTCCTCGACGGCAAGGCGATGTACACGCACGGAATCACCTTCGGCGGGCACCCGGTGCAGTGCGCAATCGCGCTGAAGAACATCGAGATCATGAAGCGAGAGCGCATCGTCGAGAACGTGCGCGACAACGGCGACGCATTCCGGGCGACGCTCGCGCAGCTCCTCGAGCTGCCGATCGTCGGCGACCTGCGCGGCACCGGGTTCTTCTACGCGCTCGAGCTCGTGAAGGACAAGGAGACCCGCGGGTCGTTCTCCCACGACGAGTGCGAGACGCTGCTGCGAGGATTCCTCTCGCCGCGCCTCTTCGAGAAGGGGCTCATCTGCCGGGCGGACGACCGGGGAGATCCGGTGATCCAGATCTCGCCGCCCTTGATCGCGACCCAGAAGGAGTTCGACGAAATCGCCGGTACGCTCGGCGAGGTGCTGGGTGAAGCATGGCAACGAGTGCGATGACTGTCGAGGAACGCGGCGGGTCGGCCGACACCGCCGCGCGGGACGTCCGTCTCGACAAGCTGACCAAGCGGTTCGACGACGTCGTGGCCGTCGACTCGATCGACCTCGAGATACCGAGCCGGAGCTTCTTCGCGCTGCTCGGCCCGTCAGGCTGCGGGAAGACGACCACGCTGCGGATGATCGGCGGCTTCGAAGAGCCGAGCTCCGGCCGGATCCTGCTCGGCGACCGCGACGTCAGCGCGTTGCCGCCCTACAAGCGGGACGTGAACACCGTCTTCCAGTCCTACGCGCTCTTTCCCCACCTGACGATTTTCGAGAACGTCGCGTTCGGTCTACGGCGCAGGGGCGTCCGGCGCGACGAGCTCAAGCGGCGTACGCGGGAGATGTTGGAGCTCGTGGGTCTCGGCGGGGTCGAGCGCCGCAAGCCCTCCCAGCTTTCGGGCGGGCAGCAGCAGCGAATCGCGCTCGCCCGCGCCCTTGTCAACCATCCGCGAGTGCTCCTGCTCGACGAGCCTCTCGGGGCACTCGACCTCAAGCTGCGCAAGCAGATGCAGCTGGAGTTGAAGCGGATCCAGCACGAGGTCGGCATCACCTTCGTGCACGTCACGCACGATCAGGAAGAGGCGATGACGATGGCGGATGCGATCGCCGTCATGAAGGACGGCCGGATCGAGCAGCTGGGCGAGCCGCGCGAGCTCTACGAGCATCCCCGGACGTCTTTCGTCGCCGGCTTCCTCGGCGTCTCGAACCTGCTCGCCGGCGTCGTCTCCGGCGCCGCCACCGTCCGGCTGGACGGTGCCGGCGAGACACGTGTCGCGCCTGCGCTTCCGCCCGTGGGAACGCGCGTCGCCATCGGCGTGCGCCCGGAGAAGCTGCGGGTCGGCGGCGACGGTGTCAACACGCTCAGCGGAACCGTCTTCGAGTGCGCCTACATCGGAGTCTCGACGCAGTACCTGCTCGACACTCCTGCGGGCAGGATCACCGTCTACGCCCAGAACGTTGACGCGGGAACCACCGTCGCGGAGCCGGGGGATGCGCTCACCGTCAACTGGGACCCAGAGTCGACATTCGTTCTCGAGCCAACGGAGGAATCGGCCCCATGACCAACACGCTCACCCGCCAGGCATTTCTGCGCCGCGCGCTCGCCGGCGGCGCCGCTCTCTCGGTCCCCGGATTCCTGCCGAGCCTCGCCGAAGGTGCGGCTGAGGAGGCACTCGCCAAGACGCTCGTCTTCTCGAACTGGCCGCTCTACATCGACATCAACGAGAAGACGAAGCGGCATCCATCCCTCGACCTGTTCACGAAGCGCACGGGGATCAAGGTGCGGTACATCGAGGACATCAACGACAACTCGCAGTTCTTCGGCAAGATCCAGGGGCCGCTCTCGCACGGCAAGTCGATCGGCCGCGACATCATCGTGATGACCGACAACTCGCCGTATCCCGCGCTGCTGATCAAGAAGGGCTGGGTCGAGAAGCTCGACAAGAGCGCGCTGCCGAACCTCAAGAATCTCGTCAAGGGGCTGCAGCATCCGGCCTGGGACCCGAAGCGCGAGTACAGCCTGCCCTGGCAGTCGGGCATGACCGGGATCGCCTACAACGCCAAGCTGACGAAGCCGATCACGAGCCTCGACCAGCTGCTGACCGACAAGAAGCTCAAGGGCAAGGTCACCCTGCTCGCCAACTTCGGCGACACGGCGGGAGTCGTCGCGCTCGCGAACGGCGACGATCCGGGCAAGATCGACGACGCCGCCTTCAATCGCATCGTCAACAAGATCAAGAAGGCGAAGTCCGCCGGGCAGATCCGCCAGTTCACGGGCAACGACTACGCCGGCATGCTCGCCAAGGGCGACATCGTCGCGGCGCTTGCCTTCTCGGGAGACGTCGTGCAGCTCCACGCCGACAACAAGAATCTCCAGTTCGCAGTACCGACCGCCGGCGGGATGATCTGGACCGACAACATGCTGATCCCGAAGGGCGGCGACGCGCACACGGCGTCCGTCTACATGAACTTCTACTACGACCCGAAGGTCGCGGCGATGGTCGAGGACTACGTCAACTACATCTGCCCGGTCATCGGCGCCGACAAGGTGCTGCTGAAGTCGGATCCGGAGGTCGCAAAGAACACGCTCATCTTCCCGACGAGCGCGATGCGCGCGAAGCTGCACCAGATCGACCCGGACGCGCTCTTCAACCCGGATTACAAGACGAAGTGGCAGCAGCTGTTGGGCGCGTAACAGCGCGAACGTGGGGTTCCTGCACCGTCACCGGCGGCTGACGCCGTATCTCCTGCTCGGCCCGGGCCTGGCGTGGCTTGCGCTCTTCTTCGTCGCGCCGCTCGGTTTCCTCGGCCATCAGTCGCTCGAGACGCAGGACCCGATCGAGCTCACCTACACGTTCAAGTGGGCGTGGCACAACTACAGCGACGCGATCACGACGTACCACACGCAGCTCTTGCGGTCCTTCGAGTACGCGGGCATCGCAACGCTGATCGCGCTCCTGATCAGCTACCCGCTCTCGTACTGGATCGCGTTCCGTGGCGGCCGCTGGAAGAACGTGCTCCTGCTCTTCATCGTCGGGCCGTTCTTCGTCACCTACCTGATCCGCACGCTCGCCTGGGAGACGATCCTCGCCGACCAGGGGTTCGTCGCCGACCGGCTGCGCGACCTGCACCTGCTCGGAGCCGACGGTCGCTTGCTCGCGACGTCGACGGCCGTCGTCGCCGGGATCACCTACAACTTCCTGCCGTTCATGGCGCTGCCGCTCTACGTCTCGCTCGAGCAGATCGACCAGCGTCTGATCGAGGCGGCCCAGGATCTCTATGCGAGCCGCGTGCGGGCGTTCCTGCGCGTGACGCTGCCCCTCTCACTGCCGGGGATCTTCGCGGGCACGCTGCTGACGTTCATTCCGGCGGCGGGTGACTTCATCAACGCACAGCTGCTCGGCACGCCCAACCAGGCGATGATCGGGAACGTCATCCAGTCGAAGTTCCTCGAGCTGACCGACTATCCGGCGGCGGCGGCGCTCTCGTTCATCCTGATGGCGATCATCCTCGTCCTGATCGGCATCTATGCGCGCGCACTCGGCACCGAGAGGCTGACGGGATGAGCGCGAACGCGGAGGCGATGCCGATGACCCGCTCGCAGAGCGCGCCGGCGAAGGTGTTCGCGTTCGCCCGCCGGCACGTGTTGACGCTGTATGCGCTTCTCGCCTTCGGCTATCTCCTCCTGCCGATCTCCGTCGTCGTGCTGTTCTCGTTCAACCATCCGCACGGTCGCTTCAACTACACGTGGCAGGGATTCACGTTCGACAACTGGGTCCACTGGGACGCCGTCCCCGGGCTCCGCGGTGCGCTCGAAGCATCGCTCGAGATCGCGGCGATCTCGAGCGTCTCCGCTACGGTGCTTGGAGCGCTGATCGCGCTTGCCCTGGTTCGCTACGGCTTCCGGGGGCGCGGCGCAACGAACCTCCTCATCTTCCTGCCGATGTCGACACCGGAGATCGTGCTCGGCGCGTCGCTGCTGACGCTGTTCCTGACGATGAACGTCACGACGGGCTTCTGGACGATCGTGATCGCACACGTCATGTTCAACATCAGCTACGTCGTGGTGACGGTGAAGGCACGGCTGGTCGGCTTCGACCGGCACCTCGAGGAAGCGGCGATGGACCTCGGTGCGAACGAATGGACGACCTTCTGGCGCGTGACGATGCCGTTGATCGCACCGGGCATCCTGGCGGCGTTGCTTCTCACCTTCGCGCTGTCGGTCGACGACTTCGTGATCACGAACTTCAACGCCGGCACGACCGTCACGTTCCCGCTCTTCGTCTGGGGTGCAGCGCGGGCGGCCGTCTTCCCGCAGATCAACGTCGTCGGCACGGCGATCTTCGCCGTCGCCGTGTCCGCGATGCTTGCGAACGTGGTGTGGCAGAACCGCCGAGCGCGGCGACTCGCGTGACCGAGCCCCGGCTGCCCGCCTGGTGGCTCGAGGACGCACTCGCCGCCGAAGGAGAGTCGCCGGCGGCTCCGGAACTGACGGGCGACGCGACCGCCGACGTCGCGATCGTCGGCGGCGGCTACACCGGCCTCTGGACGGCGCTTGCCCTCTGCGAGCGAGACCCGGGCCTGCGCGTGACGCTCGTGGAGGCCGAGATCTGCGGGGCCGGGCCAAGCGGCCGGAACGGCGGCTTCCTGCACGGGTACTGGTCGGCGCTCGCGTCGCTCGTACCGGTGCTCGGCGTGGAGGAGTCGCTTCTGCTTTGCGACGCGGGGGAGAGGATCGTGCCGGCCGTGCGCGCGCTCGGCGTTGACGTGTGGCTCCGTGAGGGCGGCCGCCTGAACGTGAGCGCTGCCCCGGCCCAGGATGGGGCAATCGAGCGCGCCGTCGAGGCGGCGGCCTCGGTCGGGCATCCGGGGGAAGCCGTCGCGCTGTCCGGCGAGGAGCTGGCGAGGCGCGTCTCGTCGCCGGTGTTCCGGAGCGGCGTCTTCTTTCGGGAGGGGGCGACCGTGCACCCCGGGCTCCTCGTGCGCGCGCTGCGCCGAAAGGCGATCGACGCCGGTGTCGCCGTGCACGAGCAGACACCGGCGCTGCGCGTTCGCGACGGCGAGATCGAGACTCCCGGCGGCGTGCTCCGCGCTCCGGAGATCGTGCTCGCGACGAACGCCGCGCTCACGGGCTGGCGCCCTGCCGGGCGGAGCCTGACGAACTTCGGCTCCTACGTCGTCCTGACCGAGCCCGTTCCCGAATTGCTCGAGGAGATCAACTGGACCGGGGGCGAGGCGATCGTCGACGGCCGCATGTTCATCCACTACTTCCGAACGCTCGACGACGGCCGTGTGCTCATGGGCAGCGGCTCCGGTCCGATCGGCTTCGGCGGGAAGATCGATGAGCGGTTCAGCCGCGACCGGCCCACGGCGCAGCGCGCCGAGGCGGGGTTGCGCCGGCTGCTGCCCGGTCTCGCCGAGGCACGCATCGAGCGGTCATGGGGCGGCCCGATCGACGTCTCCGCCGACCATCTGCCGTTCTTCGGCACGAAGGCCGGAACGCGGCTGCACTACGGCGCCGGCTACTCCGGGCACGGGGTGGGGCCGAGCTGGCTCGGCGGGCAGATCCTCGCCTCGCTCGCGACGCGCGTCGAGGACGAATGGACGCGCCTTCCGCTTGTGACGCGCCGGGTGCCGTCCCTCCCGCCGGAGCCGCTGCGCCGGCTCGGGGGCGGGATCGTGCGGGCGTCGATCATGGCGTGCGAGGCGGCCGAGGAGAAGGGGCGGCGGCCGCCGCTCGCGGCGCGCGCGGGCGCCGCGATCCCGCGACTGCTGCGGATGGAGCTCGGCACTCGCTGATGGAGGTGACGCTGTGTGACGTCGGCCCTCGCGACGGCCTCCAGAACGAGCCCGAGATGCTCGCGCCCGCCACGCGGGCGGAGCTCGTGAACCGCCTCGCGAAGGCGAGGCTGCCGCGAATCGAGGCGGTCAGCTTCGTGCGCGACGACCGCGTTCCTCAGATGGCGGGCGCGGAGGAGGTGGTGCGCGGGATCGAGCGGCTCGCCGGCGTCGAGTACTCAGGGCTCGTCTTGAACGAGAAGGGCTGGGAGCGCTTCGCCGCAGCCGGTCTCGATCGCGTCAACGTCACGTTCGGCGCGACCGAGAGCTTCAACCGCGAGAACGGGAACGCGTCGCTTGCCGAGGCGCTCGACCGCGTCGCAGCGATCCTTGGGCGCGCGGACGGCACGCCCGCGACCGTCACGATTTCCGTCTCGTTCGGCTGTCCGTTCGAGGGCCGCGTCGACCCGGCGGTCGTCATCGATCTTGCCGCCCGCTTCACGGGACGCGCGGAGGTCGTGCTCGCGGACACGATCGGCGTCGCGACGCCGTCGGCGGTCCGGGCGCTCGTCGCGCAATCCGGAGCGGCCGGTTTTCACGGTCACAACACGCGCAACACGGGCTATGCGAACTGCCTGGCCGCGCTCGAGGCCGGTGCGCGCGTGCTCGACGCGTCCGTGGGCGGGCTCGGCGGCTGTCCGTACGCACCGCGTGCGACCGGAAACGTCGCGACCGAGGATCTCGTCTACCTGCTGGAGGGCGAAGGCGTCGAGACCGGGGTCGATCTCGACGCGCTGATCGGGATCTCCCGCTGGCTCGAAGCGATCCTCGGGCGTACGCTCGAGGGGTATGTCTACCGCGCGTGAGCTTCGCGCCGTGTGGGCGCTCGTGGCTGGGATTGCCGTCGCCGTGTGCGTTACGTACGCGCGGCTGCCGGCGGAGGACCTGTACCACGTCAGCCAGAGCGGCATGCGCGGCGGGCTGAGCCGCGTGCTGGTCGAACTGAACTTCCCGGACGCGCTGATCGCGCTGGCTGTGCTCGGCGTGGTCGCGCCGTACCTCCCGCGTGCAGCGCGGTTGCTCGCGGGGCTCGCCGCGGCGCTCTGCGTCGTCGTCGCGGTTCCGGGCGTCGTCTCCCAGCACGACCTCGACGCGAAGTGGCTCAACGCCGTCCCGGCGATCGGCGTCGCGCTGGCGCTGCCGCTGACGGTGCTCGCCCGCGGAGTGCCGGCAGAGCGCGACCGGCACGGCGACCCCGTGCGGATCGGCCTCGCCGCCGGGCTCGTCCTTCTGTGCGCGCCGTGGATCGCCGCCGAGCTCGGCTTTTACCTCGACGGCGTGCCGGTGCTCGGGTCGCTCTTCCAGACCGGGGAGATCGTGTCGTACCGGGGCAACCCACCGCACCCGGCGGTGCACCACGGCGTCCATCACGGGCTGCAGGGCCTCCTGTTCGTCGCCACGGCGCTGCTGCTCTCACGGATCCCGAACCGGATCTCGCTCTTCCTCGCGTTCATGGCCGCCTACGGAATCGGCAACATCGCGAACGACGCCTGGCTCGAGCAGATCGCCGAGCGAGGCTGGACGTCGTGGACGATCCCGCCGACGCTCGAGCCGGCGCTGACCTGGACGTGGCTCGCCGTGCTGCTCGCAACTCCGTTGCTCTGGCTCCTGTGGTTCCGTCAGCCCAGGCCGGCGACGGTGCCCGCGGGGGTGGCGGGCGCCTCGCCGGCGTAGCGCGCGAGACCGGCGTGACGATCTCCTGACGGTTCAGGCTACGGGGCCTGGCCCCTGCCTTTGGCTCAGGGCGCCGCCGCGCAGGGCTTATCCACAGGCAGGGGCCAGGCCCGGTTACGGCTCCGTCACGACATCGTCAACGCGGGTGAACCCAGACGACCGCAGGCCCGCCTGGCGTCTCGATCGACCGCTCGGGAGAGGCTCCCAGCTTCTCGGCGACGCGGATCGAGCGCTGATTGGCCGGGTTGATCAGCGAGACGAGACGCCCGACACCGCGCTCCGCATAGGCCCAGTCGCGCGCCGCGCGGGCGGCCTCGCTCGCGTACCCATTGCCCCAGTGCGCCTGCGCCCACCCGAGCTCGGTCTCGGCGTGCTCTCCGGCAGCCGAATAGGTCGTGAGCTCCCAGGAACGGTTGTCCCAAACCACGAAGCCGACACGGCCGAGCACCTTGCCGCCGCGCTCGACGACCAAGTGTCCGATCCCGTTCCCCTTCCATCGTGCGAGCCAGTCTTCGACCTTCGCCTCGGTCGAAGCGCGATCGCCGGTCTGCCCTCCGATCCAGCGCGCCACCTCTGGATCGCCCGAGTATTCGAGAAGATCGGCCACGTCCTCCCGCCGCGGCATCCGCAGCAGGAGTCGCTCAGTCTCGATCAAGCGGCACCATGATCGTGCGCTCGAACTCGATCACGACCTCATCGCGCTGGTTTAGCCCGCGCGTCCGAACCGTGACGATCCCCTGGCCCGGGCGCGACGCAGACTCGCGCTTCTCCGTCACCTCGGTCTCCGCGCGGATCGTATCGCCCGCGAAGACCGGCGCAGGCAGGCGCACCTCGCGCCACCCGAGGTTCACCGCCCGCTCGGAGACGTCTGCGACCGAGAGACCCGTTACGAGCGCGAGCGTGAACGTCGAGTCGACGAGCGGTCGCTGCCACTCCGTTGCCGCTGCGTACTCCGCGTCGAAATGGATCGGATTCGTGTTCATCGTCAACAGCGTGAACCAGACGTTGTCCGCCTCGAGCACCGTGCGGCCGAAGCGGCTGCGGTAGACGGCACCGACCTCCAGCTCCGCGTAGCCCACAGGCATGATCATTCCATGGCCGTCAGATCGAGAGCGTGGCGCGGGTACGACGACCTTCGTCCGATGCAGGAGCTGGCGATCGAGGTGCGGCGCCGCGAGGGCAGGCGCGCGCCATGGCACATCGGTGACCTCGCCTGGGGATTCCGCCAACATGCCGGCCGTGAGGGCGAGTGGACGATCCGCATCTGGGAGGAGGACGGAGAGGTGGTCGCCTGGTCGTGGCTTCGTGACGATCCCTCCGGCTGCAACCTCGACCACGACATTCATCGGCGCCACCGCGGCGGCGCGCTGCACGACGAGCTCTTCGCCGCGGCGCCGGAAGCGGCGACGGCCTGGGCGATGGACGACGACGCAGAGAGCGCCGCCGCTCTCACGCGGCACGGATTCGTCGCGCCGGGCGATGCCGCGACGTTCCACGCTCGCGGCTTGTCCGACGTGTCGGCGGCCCCACTCCAGCTGCCCGACGGCTTCTCGCTGCGCACGGTTGAGCCGGCGGACGTCGCGGAGCGCGTTGCGGTTCATCAGGACGTGTGGGCGCCCTCGAAGGTCACTAAGGAGAGCTACGCGGACGTTCGCGCAACGTGGCCGTATCGCGCCGATCTCGATTGCGTCGTCGAGGCACCGGACGGACAACTCGCCGCGTACTGCCTCGTCTGGCTCGACGCAGCGAACGGCGTCGGCGAATTCGAGCCGGTTGGGACGCGCGAGCGGTTTCGCCGGCGCGGGCTCGGCGCTGCCGTTTGCGGCTTTGGGTTGCGGCGGCTCCGTGAAGAGGGGGCCGAGAGCGCCATCGTCTACTCGTACAACGAGCGGGCGGCCGCCCTGTACGACGCCGTCGGCTTCGAGCGGCACACGAGAGTCGCGGCCTACTCGCGGGAACCGGGAGGCGAGACTCGATGAATCGCCTCGCCCAGGAGACGAGCCCGTACCTGCTCCAGCACGCGCACAACCCGGTGAACTGGTACCCGTGGGGCGAGGAGGCCTTCGAGCTGGCCCGCGCCGATGACAAGCCGGTGCTGCTCTCGGTCGGTTACGCCGCCTGCCATTGGTGCCACGTCATGGAGAAGGAGTCCTTCGAGGACGACGAGACGGCGCAGCTGATGAACGAGCTCTTCGTCAGCGTGAAGGTCGACCGCGAGGAGCGGCCGGACGTCGACGCCGTGTACATGGACGCCGTCGTCGCGCTCAGCGGCCAAGGCGGCTGGCCGATGACGGTCTTCCTGACGCCGGGCGGCGAGCCGTTCTTCGGCGGCACGTACTACCCACCCGAGCCGAGGCACGGCATGCCGGCGTTTCAGCAGGTGCTCGTCGCGATCGCCGAGGCGTACAAGACGCAGCGAGACGACGTCGCAAAGCAGGCTGCCGCGCTCGTCGAGGCGCTCCGCCACAGCTCGCAGCTCGCGCCGTCGAGCGAGCCGCTGACGGAAGCGCTGCTCGACGAGGCGGCTCGCGCCCTCCGCACCCAATACGACCCGCAGTGGGGCGGCTTCGGCCACGCGCCCAAGTTCCCGCCCGCCTCCACGATCGAGTTCCTTCTGCGGCGCGGCGTCTTCGACCTGGCGCTCGGAACGCTCGATGGGATGCGCGCGGGCGGAATGTACGACCTCGTCGGCGGCGGCTTCCACCGGTACTCGGTCGACGCGGAGTGGCTCGTGCCGCACTTCGAGAAGATGCTGTACGACAACGCGCTGCTCATTCCCGCCTACCTGCACGCGTTCCTCCTCACCGAGGAACGCGGCTACCGGTGGATCGTGGAGCAGACCGTCGAGTACTGCCTCCGCGAGCTACGACTCGAGGCGGGCGGCTTCGCATCCGCTCAGGACGCCGACACGGAGGGCGTCGAGGGCCTGACGTTCACGTGGACGCCCGACGAGGTGCCGCGGGCCGAGGTTCTGCAGCCGTTCGAGGACGGCCGCTCGATCATCCGCGGCCATCTCACCGAAGCAGAGCGCGCGGCGCTGCTCGCTGTCCGCGAAGCGAGGCCGCAGCCGTTGCGCGACGACAAGGCGATCGCCGCCTGGAACGGCCTGATGCTCGCGGCGCTCGCGGAAGCGGGAAGGGGGCTCGAGCGTACGGACTGGCTCGACGCGGCGCGCGAGCTCGGCGAGTTCCTGCTCGGTCCGCTCTCGGACGGCGAGCGCCTGCACCGCACGTGGCGGGACGGCGTCGCGAAGGGCACGGGCTACCTCGAGGACTATGCGAACGTTTCGCACGGGCTCTACGAGCTGCATGTCGCGACCGGCGATCCCCGCTGGCTGCACGAGTCGCGACGGCTCGCGCTGCTCGCCGTCGAGCTGTTCGCCGACGACGAGAACGGCGGCTTCTTCCTCACGCCGGCGGACGGCGAGCAACTCGTTGCACGCCAGAAGGATCTCGACGACAACCCGACGCCCTCGGGGAACTCGATGCTCGCGTTCGTGTTGGTGCGGCTCGCGCGCCTCTGGGGCGACGACGAGCTCGAGCGCCGCGCCGAGGGCGTCCTGCGACTCGTCCGCGACGTGCTGCCGCGGGCCCCGCAGGCGTTCGGCTGGGCGCTCTGCGCCCTCGACCTGCTGCTGTCGCCACCGCGTGAGGTCGCGATCGTGGGCGATCCGGAGAGCGAGGTGGCCCGCGCCGCGCTCCGCGGCTTCGACCCGAACGCCGTCGTCGCCTTCGGCCCGGACGAGGAGGTGCCCCTCCTGGAAGGGAAGACCCTCGTCGACGGTCGCCCGGCCGTCTACGTCTGCGAGCGCTTCGCCTGCCGGGCGCCGGTAACGAATCCGGCCGAGCTTGCCGATAGATGACCGATGCGGGTCTGGTTACTCCTTGCGGCGGCGGCCCTGGCCTGCATTCTCGCGGCTGCGGCGTCCGCCCAAGTCCGGCCGGTGAATGCGCAGGACCGGGCGTTGCTCGCACGGCCGGCGACCTTTGAGGAGCAGATCGCCGAGCAGGTCGCGCGGCGGCTGACCGGCCACCAGGCGGCGGCAGTTCGCTGCGGCAAGATCGGCGAGTCCGACTCCCGCGTGCTCGGAGTCACGCCGTTGCTCAACGGACAGTCGTTCGACTACTTCCTGATGCGGCCGGCCGAGTGCACGTACCTCGCCTGGTTCCGCCAGTCGCCGGCCCGCTGGGACCCGCGCACCTGCGTGGGGCAGGACTGCACCCGCGTCGGGGACATCGCAATGGCGCTCGCGGTCGTCGCCCACGAGTCGTACCACGTGCTCGGCTACTCGAACGAGGCGCAGGTCGAGTGCTACGGCATGCAGTCGATCTGGTTCGTCGCGAACAAGCTCGGCGCGCCCGTCGCGGAGGCGCAGGCGCTCGCCACCCTCTACGCGGCCAGGATGTATCCGCAGCGCAGGACGAAGACGCCGGAGTATTGGTCGGTCGAGTGTCGCGACGGCGGCAAGTACGACCTGCGCCGCAGCCTCGCCCGCTGGCCCTCCTAGTAACACCTTGCAACTAGACGACGAAGGTCTCGGGCCGTTCCGCCCCCGAGGCGAACCGCTCTGCAGAGAAGGCGGATAGGTCGAGCGTCGGCTCGCGTCCGACCACGAGCTCCGCCAGATGCTCGCCGACGGCCGGCGCCTGCTGGAAGCCGTGGCCCGAGAACCCCGTCGCGTACAGGAAGCGTGAGACCCCCGGCGCCTCACCGACGAGGGCGTTCCAGTCCGGGCTGACGTCGTACCAGCCCCACCACGAGGACTGAACGGGCAGTTCCGACAGCACCGGCAACCGCCGCGCCGCCGCTTCGGCTATGTCCTCGAGAGCCCGTTCGCGCCCGCCGAACGCGAGCCCCTGTCCCTCGCGGTGGAAGTAGAAGCCGCTCGAGAAGTCGATTGTAAGCGGCAGCCGCTCCGGCAGGCCGCCGTCCTGCGGGGTGAACCACATCGACCGTGCCTCGCCCGCGACGGGAAGCTCTAGGCCCGCGAGCGCGCCGACGTCCCGCGACCACACGCCGGCACAGCAGACGACCGTGTCGGTCGCGATTCGGCCCTGTGTCGTCTCCACCGCGACGATCCGCCCGCCCTGCACGTCGATCCCCGTCGCAGGGCAGCTCTGTTTCACCGTCGCATCCGACTTCGCGGCATACCACTGCACGACGGCCTCCGGTGCCGCGTAACCGTCACGTGCGCAGTAGGTGGCCGCGAGCACGTCGTCCACCTCGAGCTGCGGGACGAGCTCCCGCGCCTCGGCCGGCGTCAGTTCCTGCGAGGGCACCCCGAGCGAGTGCTGCAGCGCAAGCGCCGACCGGAACGTCGCGACGTCTTCCTCACGAGTCAGCAGGAAGAGGTAGCCGTACTGGCGGAACGAGATCTCGTCGGCCATCGCCTCGAACGCACCGAGCGAGCGAAGCGCAATCCGGATGTTGAGCTCGTCCGCAAACTGCATGCGGATGCCGCCCGCGGCCTTGCCCGTCGAGCCCGATGCCAGTGTGTCGCGCTCGAGCAGCACGACGTCTGCGACGCCGAGCCTGCGCAGGTGAAATGCGGTGGCGGCGCCGAGGGCGCCGCCACCGATCACTACGACGTCGGCCGTGTCAGCGGACGCCGCTCAGGAGCTTCCCGAACGGCTGCCAGTCGCCGCTCGCTCCACCTGCCCACTTGACCATTCTCTCTTGCTCGATCGGGAAGTTGTCCGTCGGCGACGTCTTGATCGTGATCCCGGGGTAGACGAACGGGTTCTTCGACGTATTCATGTTGTGCAGCGCCTTCATCAGGCTCGCCCGTGTCGGGTTCTTGCCCGCGTTCTGAAGGGCATACACGAACGTCCACGCAACGCCCATCCCATAGATGATGTTTCCGTCGCCCCTCGCGAAGCTCGCCGCGAGCGAGGGCACGTATTGATCGACGATCGACTTTGCGAGCTTGACGCCCGCAAGGTTCGCCTGCGTCGTCGAGCTCTTGGTGTACACCGACGAGATGATGCCGTCGACGTTCGCGCCGCCGGCCGCAGCCGCGAGGAGGAAGATCCGGTTCGCGGAGACGTTGTTGATGAACGTCGCTGTCGGATTCCAGCCAACCTTTGTCGCGGTTACGAGAGCGGTGATCGTCGGCGTCGGCGTCCCGAAGACGACCAGCGTGTCGGCGCCCTTGCTCTTCATCGAGAGGATCTGCTGCGTGACGCTCGGGCTTGTGGCGTCGAACGACTGGGCGTCGACGATCTTGCCCTTCTCGGGGCCGAGGCCGACGCGCAGACCTGCGAAGTAGTTCTTGCCGTAGGCGTCGTTCTGGTAGAGGACGCCGATCTTCGCGTTCGGCCTGTTCGCCGCGATGTACTTGCCGTAGAGCTTGGACTCGCCCGGATAGTCGGGCTGCCAGCCGATCGTCCACGGGTACTTCTTGTACGAGAAGCCCCAGTACGAGTCGCCGGTCGCGACGAGGGCCTGCGGAACCTTGCGGCTGTTCAGGTAGCCCCACGTCGCCAGGGTCGGTGCTGTCCCCAGGCTCCCGAATACCGCGAAGACGCCGTCCTTCTCCACGAGCTGCTGCGCGAGCGGGACCGTCTTCGACGGGTCGTACGCGTCGTCGAGGATCGTGAAGTTGATCTTCCGCCCGTTGACGCCGCCGTGATCGTTGACGTAGTCGAAGTACGCCTTCTCGGCGGCCGGGATCGTCTTGTACAGCGACGCGACGCCGGTCAGCGGAAACGTGCCGCCGATCTTGATCTCGGTCGCGGAGATGCCCGGGTCCGCCTGCTTGGCGCCCGACGCGACCGTGACGGAAATCCCTGCGACGATCGAGACTCCGGCGACGATCGCCAGGAGCTTGCCCTTCATACCCATCCGACCCTCCTACGCATGGTTGACGCCTGGATTTCAGGTGAACGCCAGGCTGAGGATTATGACGTCTTCGGATCCGATTTGATAGCGGTTTTGAACCACCGTTCAAGTCCGCTCAGGAGGCCGACGAAGCCGTTCGGCAGCAAGATCATCACGAGAATCACGATCAGGCCGAACACGACGTCCTGGCCGTGGGTGGAGCCGATGACCGGCACGTCGGCGGCCACCGTCGGTAGGAGCGCGATGAAGAGGGCGCCCACGAGGACGCCGCGCAGCGACCCGAGGCCGGCAACGGCGGCCCCGATCAAGATCTGGAGCGAGACGAGGATCCCGAAGAGGCCCGGCTGGGCGTATCCGTTCGTGACCAGCACGAGGAGCGAGCCGGCGACGCCGGCGTACGCGGCCGAGACGCCGAAGGCGAGCGTCTTGTAGATCGGGAGCGCTACGCCCGACGACGCGGCGGCGACCTCGCTGTCGCGGATGGCGCGGAAGGCCCGACCGATCCGCCCGCGCAGCAGCAGCCAGGCGAGGACGAACGAGGCCGCCGCACAGGCCCAGCTGACTCCGTAGAGCCACAGGTAGCTCGGCGTGACGGTCGTGCGCAGTCCGTTGCTGCCGCCGAGGAACGTCGAGAACTTGAGCGGGAACTGGGGAACCGAAACCGCGAGCGCGAACGTCGCGAGCGCAAGGTACACCCCGGAGAACCGGAGCGCGGGGATGCCGACGAGGATGCCGGCGGCGAATGCGACGGCGAAGGAGACCGGCAGGGTCAGGATCAGGTTCAGATCCTGGTGGATCGACAGCAGCACCGTCGTGTAGCCGCCGATCGCCATGAAGGCGCCGTGCCCGATCGAGATCTGGCCGCTGTAGCCGGTGAGGATGTTCAGACCGAGGATGGCGACGAAATAGAGCGCCACGCGCGCGGCGAGCGTCTGGTGGTAGCCGGAGAGCTGGAACGGCAGCAGTGCGAGCACGACGGCGGCGACGCCGATCACGAGCAGCTGCCTGACGGGCAGGTGTCTCATACGCGCCTCACCTGCCTGCGTCCGAAGAGGCCGTTCGGCTTGACGAGGAGCACGACGAGTAGCACGGCGAAAGCGATCGGGAGCCGCAGCTCCGCGGTCGCGAAGTCGACGTACTGGCCGATGAGGTTCATGAAGACACCGATGAGCACGCCGCCGATGGCGGCTCCGGCCGGGCTCTCGAGACCGCCGAGAACGGCGGCGGCGAACGCGTAGAGCAGGATCGGCTGCATCATCGTCGGCTGGAGGAACGTCGACGGCTCGGTCATCATCCCGGCGACTGCGCCGAGGACGGCCGCGAGGCCCCAACCGAGCGCCAGCATCCAGTTCACGCGCACGCCGACGAGCGAGGCGGCCGCCGGGCGAAGCGCCGCTGCACGCATCCCGAGTCCGATCTTCGTGAACTTGAAGAGCGCCCAGAGGATGATCACCGAGAGGATCGACACGAGCAGCACGCCGATGTCCTGGCGAGAGAGGGTGACGCTCCCCAGTCGGTACACGTTGTTGCCGAAGGGCGCCGCCATGAAGCGCAGCTCGCCGCCCCATTTCCACGTGACCAGGCCGTCGATGAGGATGAACAGGCCGATCGTGACGATCACGACCGCGATCACCGAGTGTTGCACCGGGCGGATGAAGACGACCTGCACGATGACGCCGAACGCGAATGCGATCAGGAGCGTCACGAAGAACGCGAGCCAGAAGGTGAGGCCCCAGATCGTCAGTTGGTAGGCGACGTACGTGGTCGCCATCGCCATTTCGCCCTGCGCGAAGTTGATCACCTCGGTCGCGCGGTAGATCAGTACGAGCGCGAGCGCGAGGCTGCCGTAGATCGCCCCCTGTGCCAGGCCCGCCACCGTCTGCTGGGCGAAGATGCTGCTGACTGCGCAGCCGATCGCGAGGAAGACGCACACGGCCGCGAGCAGCGCGACGACCGGAAGGGAGCCCCCGGTGGTGACGCTGGTCTTCCGCTTCGCGAGGCCGAGCATCAGTAGCCGAGGTAGCTCCGCCGGATTGACTCGTGCCGCTCCAGCTCGCTGCTCGGCCCTGCGAGCGCGATCCGCCCGACTTCGAGCACGAACGCGTTCTGCGCCAGCTGCAGCGCGATGTGCGCGTTCTGCTCGACGACGAGGACGGTCAGGCCCTCATGCTCGTTCAGCTCCTTGATGATGCGGAAGATCTCGGTGACGAGCAGCGGCGCCAGGCCGAGCGACGGCTCGTCGAGCAGCAGCAGCCGCGGCCGCTGCATGAACGCGCGCGCGAGCGCGAGCATCTGCTGCTCGCCGCCGCTCAGCGTTCCGGCCTGCTGGTGTCTCCGTTCGTCGATCCAAGGGAAGTACGTCTGCACGCGCGCGAAGTCGTCCTTGAGCGCGCCGCGCCGTGTGTAGGCGCCGAGGCGGAGGTTCTCCCACACGGTCAGCTCGGCGAATGTGCCGCGGCCCTCGGGCACGTGCGCGATGCCGAGCCGCGCCGTCGAGTCGGGGCCGATGCGTGACAGCCCGCTGCCGGCAAAGCGGATCTCTCCGTCGCGCCGCACCGTCCCGGAGACCGCGCGCAGCGTCGTCGTCTTGCCGGCGCCGTTCGCGCCGAGCAGCGCCGCGATCTCGCCCTCCGCCACCGTGAGCGAGACGCCGTGCAGCGCCTGCACCGGGCCGTAGCGCGCGGTCACGTTCTCGAGTGCCAGCAGCTCGGCCACTACGACGCCTCCTCTAGCTCGCCGCCGAGGTACGCCTCGATGACGGCCGGATTGCGCTGGACCTCCTGCGGCGGCCCGCTCGCGATCGTGCGGCCGAAGTTGAGGACGTGCACGTGGTCTGAGACGCGCATCACGAGGTTCATGTGGTGCTCGACGAGCAGCACGGTGAGCTTCAGCTCGTCGCGCAGCCGTCGGATGAAGTCCGCGAGCTGCTCGACCTCCTCGTGGTTCAGCCCTCCGGCCGGCTCGTCCAGCAGGATGAGCCGCGGCTTCGACACGAGTGCGCGCGCGAGCTCAACCCGCTTGAGCGTGCCGAAGGGGAGCCCGGCAGCCGGGCGGTCCGCGACGCCGTCGATGCCGACGTACTCGAGCGTCTCGTGGCCGCGGCGGCGAACGCTCCGTTCGGGCTCGAAGCGGGAGACGGTGTGCGCGCCGACGAGCACGTTCTCGAGCACGGTCATCGTCGGGAAGATCTCGACGTTCTGGAACGTCCGCGCGATGCCCAGCCTCACGACGCGGCTCGGCGGGGTGTGGACCAGCGAGCGCTCGTCGAAGACGATGTCGCCGGAGTCGATCCGGTACAGCCGGGTGATGACGTTGAATGCGGTCGTCTTCCCCGCGCCGTTCGGGCCGATCAGGCCGAAGATGCTGCCTTCCCGGACGTCGAAGGACACCTCGTCGAGCGCGACGATGCCGCCGAAACGCAGCGATGCGTCCTTGAGTTCGAGAAGACCCATGCCCGGTTGGGCGGGGATGCTACGGATTCCGGCGGCGCGAGTCGAGGTACTCCTGCCAGAGCTGCTCCATCGTCGTCAGCCGGGGCGCACCGACGTGCGCGGGATCGTAGGGCGTGTGGTTGACGGCTCGAACGACGAACGCTCCCTCGGCATCGACGTCGAGGACGTTGATGCACCCGGGCGCCTGCTCGAAGCCGCCGAGGAAGATGCGCTGCCCGGTGATCGCCCGGCTGAGAATCGCGCGGTTGACGGCTCCGTGGAGGACGAGCAGCACGACATCCCAGCTCTCGTCCCCGAGCAGCGCGTCGAGTTGAGGCAGGACGCGGTCGAGCAGCTCGCCGACGGACTCGCCGCCCAGGAACTGCGTGTCGAGCGGGACCGTGCCGCGGAACGCGGTGGTCATCATCTCCTGCACGACTGCGGGCTCGAGGCCGCGGATGTCGCCGCTCTCGATCTCGCGCAGCTCTGGGTTGTGCTCGGGTTCGTGACCGGGAGCGACGATCCGCGCCGTCTCGAGTGTGCGTGCGAGGCCGCTCGTGATCACCCGGTCGAAGACGGCGCCGCGCAGTGCCTCCGCCGCCGTCTCGGCCTGTCGGCGGCCGTCGTCGGTGAGCAGCACCTCGTGCGGATGCTGCCCCTGGAAGTAGCGCACCTGCGCGTGGCGCATCAGGTAGATGCGGCGGCGCGCGTGTGCCGTCACTGCGCGCGCAGCGACTGGCCGCCCGCGGCTTGCATGCCTGCGACCATGCCCGTCGGTGCGACGCCTTCGGGGAAACGCTCGGTGAGCTCGGCGAGCAGGGCATCGGCGTTCCACTTCTCGTCGGAGGCGAAGAGCTCGCCGGGGCTCCAGCCCTGGAGGGCGTTGATCGCACCGCCCCAGACGTGGAAGACCTGGCCCGTGATGCCCTGGGCCTCGTCGGCGGAGAGCGCGACGACGAGCGGCGACATGTTCGAGGGATCGAGCGGGTCGAAGCCCTCCGCCGGGGCCCCCATGTCGAAGGTGTCCTCCGTCATGCGGGTGCGCGCGTTCGGCGCCAGGCAGTTGACCGTCACGCCGTAGCGCTGGAGCTCCTGGGCGACGATCAGCGTGAAGCCGGCGATGCCGGCCTTCGCGGCGCCGTAGTTCGACTGGCCGACGTTGCCGAAGACGCCGCTCGGGCTCGACGTGTTGATCACGCGGCCGCGGACCTCTTCGCCGGCCTTGGCGCGCTCGCGCCAGTACGCAGCCGCGTGACGCGTGGGGGCGAAATGCCCCTTGAGGTGAACGGCGATCACCGAGTCCCACTCCGCCTCGGTCATGTTCACGATCATCCGGTCGCGGAGGATGCCCGCGTTGTTGACGAGGATGTCGAGGCGTCCGAACCGATCGATCGCCTGCGCCACCAGCCGCTCGGCGCCCGCGAAGTCGGCGACGTTCTCGCCGTTCGCGACGGCCTCGCCGCCCTGCGCCTCGATCTCCTGGACGACCTGCTGGGCCGGCGTGTCGTCGTGGCCCTCCCCGGAGAGCGCCGCGCCGAGGTCGTTCACGACGATGTTCGCGCCGGCCTCGGCGAGCGCGAGCGCGTGCTCCCGGCCGATGCCGCGCCCCGCCCCGGTGACGATCACAACTTTCCCCTCGAGATTCGGCACCTGCGCAGAATACGCATCTTGGACTTCGGGCTCACAGACGAGCAACAACTCATCCAGGAGACGGCGCGCGCGTTCTGCGATCGTGAGATCGTCCCGCACGCGCGCGAGTGGGATCGAACCGAGCGGATGGACCTCGGAATCGTCGCGAAGCTCGCCGAGGTCGGGTTCCTCGGCTGTGCGCTGCCGGAGGAGCACGGCGGCATGGGTCTCGACACGGTGTCGTACTGCCTCGTCATGGAGGAGCTCGGCCGCGCCGACTCGTCGGTGCGCGGGATCGTGTCGGTGAACAACGGCCTCGCCGGCAAGACGATCGCGAAGTGGGGGACGGCGGAGCAAAAGGCCGAATGGCTGCCGCAGATGTGCAGCGGCGAGGCGCTCGGTTGCTACGCGCTGACTGAGCCCGGCAGCGGCTCAGACCCCGGCTCGCTCGTCACGCGGGCCGAGCGCGAGGGCGACCACTGGGTGCTGAACGGCGCGAAGATCTTCATCACGCTCGGCTCCTGGGCGGGAGTCGCGCTCGTGTTCGCGCGCACCGGCGGCGAAGGCCCGCGCGGGATCACGTGCTTCCTCGTCCCCACCGCGACGGAGGGCTACAGCGCGGTCAAGATCGACGGCAAGCTGGGTCTCCGGGCGCAGGACACCGCGGAGGTCTTTCTCGACGGCGTGCGCGTCCCGGACGCTGCCCGGCTCGGCGACGAGGGCGCGGGCTTCAAGGTGGCGATGTCTGCTCTCGACAACGGGCGGATCTCGCTCGCGGCCGGCTCGGTCGGGATCGCCCAGGGGTGCGTCGACGCCTCGACGGGCTACGCGAAGGAACGACGTCAGTTCGGGAAGCCGATCGCGGGCTTCCAGCTCGTCCAGGAGCTGATCGCCGACATGGCCGTCGAGACGGGGGCCGCGCGGATGATGGCGTGGCGTGCCGCGTATCTCTCGGACGCAGGACAGCCGTACACGCTCGCGGCGTCGCAGGCCAAGTACTACGCAAGCGAGGTCGCCGTGCGCGCCGCGAACGCCGCCGTGCAGGTGCACGGCGGCTACGGCTACGTCGACGAGTTCCCGGTCCAGAAATACCTGCGCGACGCGCGCGTCTCGACGCTCTACGAGGGCACGAGCCAGATCCAGAAGCTGCTGATCGGCCGCGCCCTCACGGGCGAGTCGGCCTTCGTGTAGCCGACGGTGCCGAACCTCCCAAGTGACAAGTTGTCACTTGGGAGGAGACGCCTCGCCTCCGCGCTGCTGCCGCCAGCGGTGAAGCGTCTTCGACTTCCGCGCCGCCTTCGACGGGGCAGGCTCGAGCTTCGGCTCGTGATCCTCGAGCCAGCGCGCGGCGGCGTCGTCGGGCTCGAGCCCGACCTTCTGCTCGCGCTCGCGCATCCGCTCGACGCTGCGTCTACTCGGCGGCCGCTTCACGGTAGGCCTCGAGGTACCGCGGCGAGGCGATCCGCAACCGCGCCTCGACGTCGGCCTTGACGTGCCGCAGCGTTCCCGTCGGCACGTCGCCGGCCCGGATCCTCGCCGCGAGCTCGCGCTGCTCCGTGTCGTCCTCGAGCGGCAGCGCCGCGAGCTCGCGGTAGACGATCGAGAGCGCGTTCATCGCCACGAGCATCCGAAAGCGCAGCCGGTGATCGGTCAGCGTCGGCAGGATCTCGCCGCCGAGGAACTCCTGGATCGCCTCGGTCAGCTCTTGCGCGGTCGGGCGCTCGGTCATGCCGCGAATCGCTCCAGAAGATTGACGATCTCGTACTCGACCTCGGCGCCGAGGCGTCCCAGCGTCGCGAGCTCGACGCTCCGGTCCTGGCCGCTCAGGTGCCGCTGCATTTGCGTGAGGCAGCCGATCGCCCAGCCGACGTTGCCGGCGAGCTCCCAGTAGTCGAGCTCCTCGGGGTGGACGTCGAGGCCGCTCAGCTCGTTGTAGCGGTCGAGGTAGGGCTCGACCGGGCCGACGCCTCCGAGCCGCTTCTCCGGCACCCCGAAACGCCAAGCCCGCACGAGCGCGAACGCCATGTCCCGCACGGGGTCGTCGAGATGGGCGAACTCCCAGTCGAGCACGCCTGCAAGTCCTTCCTCGCGGATGACGAGGTTGCCGATGCGGTAGTCGCCGTGCGCCACAACCGCCGGGCACGACGGCGGCCGGTTCTCGCGCAGCCACCAGAGACCGAGCTCGATCGCCGGATGCGGCTCGCCGACGTCATCCAGCTCCTCGACCATCCGCTCGAGCCGCGTATCCGACAGGAACGGGACGCGCTCGGGGGAAATCGCGTGGATCTTCGCGAGCTCTTCGGCCATCTGCACGGGCAGCGCATCGCGCGCCGCGGCGAGCTCCTCCTTCTGCACGATGCGGCGGCCGATCGTGTCGCCTTCGAGCCGCTCCATCACGAACGCCTCGCGTCCCTCGAGGTCGGGGATGTAGCCGTACGGCCGCGGCACCTTCACGCCGGCCTCGTGTGCGGCTTCGATCACGGCGAACTCGTTCGCGAGGGAGAGCGTGTGCCGGTGGATCACGCTGCCCGCGGCCCGTCGCACGAGCAGCGGCTCGCCGTCGGCGTCGACCGCCCAGGCCTCCTTCGACGCACCGCCCGCCAGCAGGACAGGTTCCGTGAGCTCGACCTCGCGGCCGAGCATCTCTGAGAGCAGCGATTGGAGCGACTCGCGCATCTCTGCGATCATTGCTGCCGGTGGCGACCGTTGTCATCCCTGACCTGATTGCCGAGCGCCGCGAGCGCGTTCGCGCGTTCATGGACGAGTTCGTCTACCCGAACGAGGTCGCGATCCAGCGGGAGGACGAGGCGGCCGACACGCTCGTCGCCGAATTGCGGCAGGAGGCGAAGGATGCAGGCCTTTGGGCGCCGCACCTGCCTCCCGAGGCCGGCGGCTCGGGGAGCGGCTTCCTCGAGTACGCCTACCTGAACGAGGAGATCGGCCGCAGCATGTACGCGCAGCTCGTCTTCGGGTGCCAGGCCCCGGATGCCGGCAACGGCGAGATCCTCCACATGTTCGGCACGCCGGAGCAGAAGGAGCGCTTCCTCGCACCGCTCGTGGCGGGCGATACGCGCTCGTTCTTCGGGATGACCGAGCCCGAGGTGTCCGGCTCCGACCCGACCGGTCTGCTCAGCCGCGCCGTGCGCGACGGCGACGAATGGGTCATCAATGCGCACAAGTGGTTCTCGTCGGGCGCCGACCGGCGCCGCGTTCGGCGTCGTCATGGTCGTGACCGATCCCGACGCGGAACCGCATCGCCGCGCGTCGATGATCCTCGTGCCGACCGACACGCCGGGGTACGAGCTGGTGCGGAAGATCGCAGTGATGGGGCACGAGGGCCGCGGCTGGGGCACCCACTGCGAGACCCGGTTCACCGATGTGCGGGTACCGGCCGAGAACGTCCTCGGCGAGCCGGGCGACGGCTTCCGGATCGCACAGAAGCGGCTCGGGCCGGGGCGCATCCACCACGTGATGCGCTGGCTCGGCCAGATGCAGCGCGCGTTTGACCTCATGTGCTCCTACTCGCTCGAGCGCAAGACGTTCGGCGAGCCCCTTGCCGGCAGGCAGACGATCCAGAACTGGATCGCCGAGTCGGCGGCCGAGATCCAGGCATGCCGCTTGATGACGATGCAGGCCGCGCAGCGGATCGACGACGGCGACGAGGCGCGCGTCGAGATCTCGTTGATCAAGTTCTACGCCGCGCGAGTGCTCAACGACGTGATCGACCGCGCCCTCCAGGTGCACGGCGGCCTCGGCATGACCGAGGACACGCCGCTCGCCTTCATGTGGCGGCAGGCGCGCGCGGGCCGCATCTACGACGGGCCGGATGAGGTACACAAGATGGTCGTCGCCCGCCGGCTGCTGCGCGCGTACGAGGACGGCGGAACCTGGCGCTTCACGTAGTCCTCGAGGGCGGCCTCGTGCGGCTGGAGCCGCTCGAGCCGGGGCACGAGGACGCGTTGTGGGAGGTCGCGCAGGACGAGCGCTCGTGGGGGCTGATGCGCGTGCGCGCGAACGAGAGCCGCGAGGCGTTCGCGTCGTGGTTCGCCGAGATGCGAGAGAATACGCTCGGCTTCGCGCAGGTCGTCGACGGCCGGCCGCTCGGCCACACGAGCTACCTCAACGTGCGCGAGGCGGATCGCGTGCTCGAGATCGGCAACACGTGGCTGACGCCGTCGGCATGGGGAAGCGGCGTGAACACGGAAGCCAAGCTGTTGCTGATGCAGCACGCGTTCGAGGACGAGGGCTTCCTGCGTGTCGAGTTCAAGACCGACGCACGAAACGAACGTGCCCGCGCCGCGCTCTCCGCCCTGCCGGCGGAGCTGGAGGGCGTGTTCCGCAAGCACATGCTCGTGCGCGGCGGCGAGCGCCGCGACTCGGCGTGGTATGCCGTGATCGACGACGATTGGCCAGCCGTGAAGGCGAACCTCCGTCGCCGCCTCGCAACCTGACTTCAGTCAGGTTGCAGTCGTTCCGCAACGACTGCGAGGCTCAGTCCTGCCGGATGATCTGCGTGCACCGCGACGACGCGAGCACCGTTCTGTCGGCGTCCAAGAGCTGCGCCGAGCAGAACGCAACGCGGCGGTTCCGCTGGACGACGAGACCCTTCGCCCGCAGCGTTCCGGGCCGCGCCGAGCGCATGAACTCGACGCGCAGGTCGGCTGTCAAGAAGCTCTCGGTCTCCTCGAGTACCGACCAGCAGGCCCCGCCCATCGCCGTGTCAAGGAGCGTCGTCACCATGCCGCCGTGCACGATCGGGCCCGACGGCGCCTGGAAGCAATAGTCCGGCGTCGCGTCCCACTCGATCACCGCCCGGCCGTCACCCTGCTCGATGCTGCGGTACCCGAGCGTCAGCCAGATGTGCGGGGAGGGGAGGTGCTGTCCCCACCCGCGGCGCATCCGAGGGCTCAACGCGGTCCTGGAATGTGGGGGAAGCGAAACGGGACGATGCGGTTCGGCTGCACGACCCACGCCCGCCCGGTCTCCTCGTCGTTCAGTGCCTGCAGCGCCGCATCCGCGACGAACGACGGTTCGATCAGCGGAACCTCGATGAACCCCCGGACCTCGTTCGGCACCATCGGCGTGTCCGTGAAGCCCGGGCAGAGCGCGTTGATCCGGATCCCGCGCTCGGCGAGCTGCGGTGCGACGCTGCGCACGAAGCCGATCACGGCGTGCTTGGTGAGCGAGTAGATCGGGTCCGCCGGCGTCGCCGTCAACCCTGCGAGCGACGCGGTCGCGACGATCGAGCCGCCGTTCGGCATCAGCCGTGCGGCCAGCTCCCGCGTGCCGTAGACGACGCCGTCGACGTTCGCGCGCGTCGCGCGGAGGTACTGCTCGTCGCTCAGCAAGGCGACGTCGCCTTCGCCCGTGAGGATGCCGGCGTTGAGAAACGCCCCGTCGAACTCTCCGTCGAGCTCGCGCCACGCCGAAGCGTTGCCGACGTCGAAACCGTCTTCGAGATCGAGCGCTGTGATCTCGGCGTCCCGCAGCGCCTCGGCGAACGCGCGCCCGAGCCCGCCGCGCCCCCCGGTAATCAGCACCTTCACGGAATGAGCACCACCTTCCCGACGCTGCGACGCGATTCGACGAGCTCGTGCGCCCGCTCGATCTCGGCGAGCGGGATCTCCGCCCCGACGAGCGGCTTCAGGGCGCCGGACTGCCAGAGACCGAGCAGCTCGCCGACGGCCTCGCCGACGAGCTCGGGATCGAGGCGGAGCAGCCGTCCGAGATAGAAGCCGGCGAGCCCGACGTTGCGGCCGACGAGCCGCGCAGGCTCGATCTCGGGCCACGCGCCGGCCGCGGAGCCGATCGCGATCACCGTTCCCAAGGGCCGCAACCGCGCGAACGACCCCGCAAAGAGCTCGCCCCCGACCGGGTCGTAGACGATGTCGACCGCGAGATGCTGCGGAATCTCGTCGTAGACGTACGCCTCCTCGGCGCCGAGCGAGCGGCACACCTCGAGCTTCTCCTCGGAGCCGACCGCCGCGAACACGCGCGCGCCCAGGGCGCGCGCGACCTGGATCGCTGCCGAGCCGACGCCGCCGGCGGCCGCGTAGACGAGCATCGTCGTGCCCGTCCGCACGCGCGCCTGCCGCGTCAGCGGGATGTGGGCGGTCAGGAACGTCAGCAGGAACGACGCGCCCTCGGCGAACGACGCGTGCTCCGGCAGCGGTACGACCTGAGCGCGGTCGACGGCAGCGAGCTCCGCGTAGCCGCCGGCACCCGATGTGATCGCCATCACGCGCGTACCGTCCTCGAGCTCGCCGGCGATCTCCGAGCCGAGCACGGCCGGCAGCTCCGGCATCTGCGGGTAGCGGCCGCGCCTGATCAGCACGTCGGCGAAGTTGATCCCCGCCGCGCGCACGCGCACGATGACCTTGCCGTCTTCGGCCGGGTCGGGAACATCGGCGAGCTCGAACGGCCCGTCGACCTCCCGCAGCAGCGCGGCTCTCAAGTCGTCTGCGCCGGCTCGGCCGCCGCGAACTGCTCGCGCAGCGCCATCTTCTTGAACTTGCCGACGCTCGTCTTCGGGATCTCGTCGACGAACTCGATGCGTTCCGGCAGCCACCACTTCGCGAAGTTCGGCGCGAGGAATTCACGGAGCTCGTCGGCGGTCGCCGCTACGCCCTGTTTCAGCACAACCGCGGCGAGCGGCCGCTCGTCCCACTTCGGGTCGGGGATCGCGATCACTGCCGCCTCCGCGACCGCGGGATGCGCCATCAGCGCGTTCTCGAGCTCGACGGACGAGATCCATTCGCCTCCGGACTTGATCACGTCCTTCGAGCGGTCCTTGATCTGGATGTAGCCACGGGGATGGATCGAGACGATGTCGCCGGTCTTGAACCAGCCGTCGGCGGTCCAGCGATCGGCCTGCTCGGGTGTGTCGTAGTAGCCGGCGGCGACCCACGGCCCGCGGACTTCGAGCTCTCCCATCGACTCGCCGTCCCACGGCACTTCCTCGTCGCCGATCCGTGCCCGGATCTCGACGAAGGCGAGCGGGATGCCCGCGAGGGCCATCAGATCGAACTTTGTGTCCTGGTCGACATGCGCGAGGTCATGGGGAAGCGAACCGGTCGAGGCGACCGGAGAGGTCTCGGTCATCCCCCATCCCTGGACGATCGGAATGTCGTACGCGGCGAAAGCGGCGATCATCGCGCGCGGCACCGCGGAGCCACCGACGAGCATCCCCTTCATGTTCGAGAGGTCCCACTTGCCGGGGTTCGCCGCGAGTTGCTGGAGGATCCCCATCCAGATGGTCGGCACGCCGGCAGCCCAGTTGACCTTCTCCGACGCCATCGCGTCGAGCAGGCTCTCCGGGTCGAGGTGCGGCCCGGGGTAGACGAGCTTCGACCCGTTCAGCGTGGCGAGATACGGGTAGCCCCATGCATTCGCGTGGAACATCGGGACCACCGGCAGGATCGTGTCCTCGCCGGAGACCGGAAGCCCGAACGGGTTGTTCGCGCCGACGCCGAACGTGTGCAGCACCGTAGACCGGTGCGAATACACGACGCCCTTCGGCAAACCGGTCGTGCCGCTCGTGTAGCACATCGCCGCCGCCTCGTTCTCGTCGAGGTCGGGATCGCGCCAGTCGTCGGGTGACGCGGTCGCGAGGAGCTCTTCGTAGGAGTCCTCGACGACGAATACGTGCTCGATGTTCGTGCGGTCATTGAACTGCTCGAGCAGCGGCAGCAGCGAGCGGTCGACGATGACCGCGCGGTCGTTCGCGTGCGTCGCGATGTACGCGAGGTCGTTCGGGTGCAGGCGCAGGTTCAGCGTGTGGAGGACGAAGCCCCCGCACGGAATTCCGAAATACGCCTCGTGATGCTGATGGTGGTTCCAGCACAATGTTGCGACGCGGTCGCCGCGGTCGAGGCCGAGCTTGCCGAGTGCGGCTGCGAGCTGCCTCGCACGTCCCATCGTCTCGGCGTACGTCGTGCGGTGGAAGCTCTTGTCGGCCTGCCGTGAAGCGATCTCGCCGGCGCCGAAGTACAACTCTGCGCGCCTGAGGAGATGCGGCAACGTCAGCTGGAAGTCCATCATCAGGCCGTCCACGGAGCCTCCTCGGTCAAACGCCTACGGGGACACCGAGCACCGCGTCGGCCACCTCGAGGCGGAGCTCGGACGGCCGGGAGCCGAAGCCCTCGAGCCACAGTGCGCGCTTGTAGAAGCGGTGGAGTGGATGCTCCCACGTGAAGCCCGTGCCGCCGTGCACCTGGATCGAGCGCTCGCAGGCCCTGACGGCTGCCTCGGCCGCGAATGCCTTCGCCGCGGCGGCGGCGACAGTCGCCTGCTCGTCGTCCTCGGCGACGCACCAGGCCGCCCAGTAGGCGAGGGAGCGCGCGAGCTCGACGTCGGCGTAGGTGTCCGCCAGCTGGTGGGAGACAGCCTGGTACACGCCGATCGGCTTGCCGAACTGCTCGCGCGTCTTCGCGTGCTCGATCCCGAGCTCGAGGACGCGCTGGGCGATCCCGACCGCTTCGGCGGCCATCGCCGCGCGGGCGCGGGGAACATCCCGCCGCCCCGGGAGCGGCGTGCCGTTTCCGCGCTCGAGCCGGCCGAGCGGGCGCGACGGGTCGACTGAGGCGAGCTCCTCGCCGCGGGCGTCCTGTGCGTTGCCGTCCATATCGACGACCTTGTCGACTGAGCCCAGCCAGGGTACGAGGCCGTTCACCTCGGCCGACCACTTCGTCGCGCCCGCCGCCACGGCCGTGCGGTCTTCCGGCCCGAGCGCGGCGAGCGCGAAGCCGATCGTCCCGAGATAGGGGCCCGGGTAGAGCGCGTAGCCGAGCTCCTCGAGGAGGATCGCCTCCTCGAGGAAGCCGAGCCCGACGCCGCCCTGGTCCTCGGCGACCGACACCCCGAGCCAGCCGAGCTCGGCAAGCTCGGCCCAGCGATCGTCCTGCGCCGCGTCCCACTCGCGGTCGAGCGGGTAGCGCTCCCCGAGCCATGCGCGCGCCTGCCGCTTCAGCTCGAGCTGGTCCTCGTTGAAGGCGAAGTCCATCAGCGGCTCCTCGGGAGCCCGAGTACGCGCTCGGCGACGATGTTGCGAAGCACCTCGGACGTTCCGGCTTCGATCGTGTTGCCGCGGCTGCGCAGCTGCTGGTGGTGCCACCAGCCGTCGTCGAGGATGCCGTCGCCGCCGAGCAGCTCGCGCCCGAGCTTCGTCAATCGCTGGTTCTGCTCCGACCAGCGCAGCTTGATCGCCGAGCCTTCCGGTCCCGGGATGCCCGTGCGCTGCAACGTCCCCAGTGCGCGGTAGTTGGTGTAGCGGAGCGCCTGCAGCTCGATCCACTCCGCCGCCACTCGCTCCCGAGCGCCGGCGTCCCCGTTCCCGCGCTCGCGCGCGACCTCGAGCAGCTTTCCGACGCTGACGTCGAGCGCGGCGGTGAGCGCGAAGCCGAGCGTGCCCCGCTCGTGCAGCAGCGTCGTCATCGCCACTTGCCACCCTTCGCCCTCCTCACCGAGACGGTTCGAAACGGGCACCTCGACGTCGTTGAAGAAGATTTCGTTGAACTCCGCCTCGCCGGTGATCTGGCGCAGCGGCCGTACCTCGATGCCGGGCGAGTGCATGTCGACGATCAGATACGTCAAACCCTGATAGCGCTTGGCGTCGGGATCGCTGAGCGTCACGAGGATGCAGAAGTCGGCGATGTGCGCGAACGACGACCAGACCTTCTGACCGTTGACGACGTACACGTCTCCGCGCCGCTCGGCGCTCGTGCGCGCCGCGGCGAGGTCGGAGCCGGCGCCGGGCTCGGAGAAGCCCTGGCACCAGATCTCCTCTGCCGACAGGATCTTCGAGAGGTGCGCCTGCTTCTGCTCGTCGGTCCCGTGGGCCATGATCGTCGGGCCGGCCATGCCCAGTCCGATCACCCCGACGTGGCCCGGCGCCTGGGCGCGGGCCATCTCCTCGTAGAAGATCGCCTGGAAGCTGTAGGGCGCGCCGGCCCCGCCGTACTCCTTCGGCCAGGTCAGCCCGGCGTATCCGGCCTCGTAGAGCTTGCGGCTCCACTCGCGGCCGAACGCATCGTCGAACCGCTGGGCGCCGCCGCGGCCGCCGCGGCGCTCGCCGGGCAGGTTTGCCTCGAGCCAGCCGCGCAGCTCGGCGCGAAAGGCGGCTTCTTCCTGCGTGTCGCGGAGATCCACGGGAGGCTGAGCCTATCCGCAGCGGTTCGCCGCGACAACCGCTCCGCTAGGCAGGGCTGGGCGCGGCCTGCGGCAGCGCGACCATCGTCCGCCGCCGCTGTACGGGCAACAGGCTCACCACGCCGATGATCATCACGACGCCAACCCATTGCGACCACCGCAGGTGTGAGTTGTACGCCCAGATTCCCGCGATGACGGCGATCGCCGGGTAGGTCAGCTCCGCGAGCGAGGCGAGGACGGCGGGCGTTCGCCTCAGGCCGTAGTAGTAGAACGCGAGCGAGACGAGCCCGGTCACGATCGCCAGGTAGGCGATCCAGAGGCTGTCGTGGGCGCCGGCGTACGTTTTTGCGCCCATGATCGGCAGGGCGATCGCGCTCGCGATCAGGCCGAAGAAGAAGCGAAGCGAGAGGATGTGCTGGAACTCGAGCTCGCGGCTCAGGTAGCGGCCGAGCACCGTGCCGCACGCCCACAGCACCGCCGCGGCGACCGCCTGGATGATCGGCACGAGCCCCTTCGCGGTCGGCTCGAGCGGATGCGGCTGGTTGACGAGCCAGAAGCCGAGGAGCGCCGGCAGCAGGAACCAGGCGAAGCGCGGCCGCGGCCGCTCGCCGAGGATGACCGCCGCGCCGAGGACGGCGACGAGCGGCTGGATCTTCTGCAGCACGACCGGCGTGACGAAGTCGCCGTGGAAGAGTGCCTCCGTGAAGAGGATCGTCGCGATCGCCGAGGCGCCCGCGCCGACCGCGACCGACGCTGCGACGTAGCGCGGGCCGGCCTTCCACACCGCGCGGAGCGCGGGGACGAGGAACGGGAGCGTCAGGGCCACGAGGACGACGTGCTCGCCGAAGACGATCGTCGTCGCGGTCGTGTCGCCCCCGAGCGGCTTGCGCAGGATCGGGTCGCTGCCCCACAGCGCCGCGGCCACGGCGACGAGGAGGACTCCGGGGATCGCGGTGAGGCGCTTCACTGGCGCTCAGCGTACCGTCTCGTACCGCAGCAGGTCAGCGGTGGATTCGCGCCGGCGGATCTCTCGAACAGTGCCGTTTGCCACGAGAACGACGGCGGGCCGCGGCACTCCGTTGTAGTTCGACCCCATCGCGAGCGTGTACGCGCCGGTCGCCGGGACGGCGAGCAGATCGCCGCGCCGGGGGTGCGGCAGCTCCGCCGCGTCGATCAGCACGTCGCCCGACTCGCAGTGCTTTCCCGCGACGCGGAAGACGCCGTCGGCGAGCTCGTCCGCGCGATTCGCGAGCAGCGCCTCGTATCGCGCGTCGTATAGCTGGGGGCGCGGGTTGTCCGACATGCCGCCGTCGATCGCGACGTAGCTCACACCGCCGCTCTCCTTCGTCGTGCCGACGCGGTAGAGCGTGACGCCGGCCCGGCCGACGAGCGAGCGTCCCGGCTCGAGGACGAGCTGGAAGGGATCGGGCCAGCGCTCGCGCAGTCGGGCGACGAGGGGCGCGACGAACTCGGCGACACCCGGCACGTGCTCCTCCCGGGTGTACTGGATGCCGAGACCGCCGCCGATGTCGAGCACGTCCGGCTTCCAGCCGAGCTCGTCGCGGGCACGCTCGCAGAACGCAGCGAGGCGCTCGACCGCAACGAGGCTCTCGTCGACGCGTGCAAGCTGCGAGCCGACGTGGAAGTGGACGCCAGCGACCTCGAGGCCGAGGTTGCGGGACTCCTCGATCACGCCGAGCGCAGCATCCGCGCCGAGGCCGAACTTCGAGCTGTCGTGTGCCGTCGCCATCGCACGGTGTGTGAGCGCCTCGACTCCCGGCGTCAGCCGGACGAGCACGCGGCGAACGCCGGCCGCTGCGGCGCGCCCCGGCTCGTCGGGGGCGTCGAGCACCACCGTCGCGCCCGCCTCGGCCGCGGCCCGCAGCTCTTCGTCGGTCTTGTTGTTGCCGTGGAAGAGGAGCCGCTCGCCGGTCAAGCCCGCGGTCTGGGCATAGCCGAGCTCGCCGAGCGTCGACACGTCTGCACCGAAGCCCTCCTCCGCGAGCATCTGCAGCAGCGCGACGTTCGCGAACGCCTTCGTCCCGTAGAACACGAGCGCCCCGGGCGCGGCCTCGCGGTAGGCCCTAGCCTGGGCGCGGATCGTCTCCTCGCAGTAGACGACCAGAGGCGTGCCGTGGTCGGCCGCGAGCCGCGTCGTGGAGACGCCGCCGAGTGAGAGCTCGCCCTCGGCGACGCGGGCGGAATCGGGGAAAAGTGCGAGCACAGCTTGCTAGTATCAAAGTCCGATGCAGGAGCTGCTTATCTAGATCAGGAGGCACACGCGGCCACGCGCCGCGGCGGCTTCCCACGGCCTCTCTCGCGAGAGGCTTTTTCGTCTCTATGGACAGATACGACGCACATACGGTCGAGCGGAAATGGCAGCAGGTCTGGGAGGACGTGCAGGCCTTCCGCGTGGCCGACCCTGGGCCGGGCGCCGACCGGTCGGTGAAGAGCTACGTGCTCGAAATGTGGCCGTACCCGTCGGGAACGCTGCACATGGGGCACTGCCTCGTCTACACGATCGGCGACGTCCTCGCACGCTTCCAGCGCCGAAACGGCCTGAACGTGATGCACGTGATGGGCTTCGACTCGTTCGGTCTTCCGTCCGAGAACGCGGCGATCCGCGAGGGCCGCCACCCGCGCGAGATCACCGAGACGAACACCGCCACGATCACGGAGACGATGAAGCAGATGGGGTGGGGCTACGACTGGAGCCGCGCCGTGTCGGCCCACGATCCCGCGTATTACCGCTGGAATCAGTGGCTCTTCGTGAAGCTCTACGAGGCCGGCCTCGCCTACCGCAAGGCGGCGCCGGTGAAGTGGTGCCCGTTCGACCAGGTCGTGCTCGCGAACGAGCAGGTCCAGGACGGCAGGTGCCAGTACTGCGGCAACGAGGTCATCGCGAAGGACCTCGAGCAGTGGTTCTTCAGGACGACCGCCTACGCCGACGAGCTGCTCGACGATCTCGCACACATCGAGTGGCAGGACAGGATCAAGGCGATGCAGCGCAACTGGATCGGGCGGTCCGAAGGCGCGGAGGTCCTGTTCGAGATCGAGGAGCTGGACGAGGACGTTCCCGTGTTCACGACGAGGCCAGACACGCTCTACGGGGCGACGTACTTCGTGCTCGCGCCGGAACATCCGCTCGTGGAGCGGCTGGCCGAGCGCTCGCCGAATGCGGACGAGCTGCGCGAGTACGTGCGCCATGCCGAAGTGAAGCGCGGCGAGGAGCGCGCGGCGGCCGAGGAGAAGACGGGCGTGTTCACCGGCTTCTTCGCGACGAATCCGGTCAACGAGGCGCGGATCCCGATCTGGGTCGCCGACTACGTGCTGATGGAGTACGGCACAGGCGCGATCATGGCCGTGCCCGCGCACGACGAGCGCGACCGCGAGTTCGCCGAGCGCTTCGATCTCCCGATCGTCACCGTGATCGACGAGGACGAGAAGCTCGTCGACTCCGCGCAGTTCACGGGGTTCCCCGCCGAAGAGGGCCAGCGGGCGATCGTCGACTGGCTCGGCGAGCGCGGGCGCGGCAAGCACGCGATCAGCTTCCGTCTGCGCGACTGGGGCTTCTCGCGCCAGCGTTACTGGGGCTGTCCGATTCCGATCGTCTATTGCGACGAGCACGGCGCGGTCGCGGTGCCCCTCGACGAGCTGCCCGTGCTGCTGCCTGAGATCGAGGACTACAAGCCGAAGGGGATCGCCCCGCTCGCGTCGGCCGAGGACTGGGTGCGTGCGCCGTGCCCGACGTGCGGGAAGGAGGGGCGGCGCGAGGTGGAGACGATGGACACCTTCGTCGACTCGTCTTGGTACTTCCTGCGCTACTGCGACCCGACCTGGAGCGAGGCGCCGTGGAGGCGCGAGCTCGTCGACTGGTGGTGCCCTGTCGACCAGTACATCGGCGGCGTCGACCACGCGACGGTGCACCTCATCTACGCACGCTTCTTCGTCAAGGCGCTGAACGACCTCGGTCTCGTCGGCTTCCGCGAGCCCTTCATGCGCCTGTTCTCGAACGGCTGGGTGCAGCTCGGAGGCACGAAGATGTCGAAGTCGAAGGGCAACGTCATCGGCCCCGAGCTGCTGCTCGAGGAGTACGGAGCCGACGCGGTCCGCCTCTACATCCTCTTCATCGGGCCCGCTACCGAGGACATGGACTGGACGGACGAGGGCGTCGAGGGGATGGTGCGCTTCATCCGGCGGCTCTACCGCCTCGTGTCCGAGGTCGCCGAGCGGGCGCCGGCGGGAGATGTCCCGGCAAACGAGCTGCTGCGGAAGGCTCACCAGACGATTGCGAAGGTGACCGACGATGTCGGGCGGCGGCAGTCGTTCAACACGGCGATCGCCGCCGTGATGGAGCTCGTGAACGAGCTGTCGCGGGCGGGCGCTGACGATCCTGCTGCGCGGTTCGCGGCGGAGACTGCCGTCTCGGTCATCCAGCCGTACGCACCGCATGTCTCCGAGGAGCTTTGGCAGCGCCTCGGGCACGAGCGCCTGTGGGAGCAGCCCTGGCCGGCGGCGGACGAGTCGATGCTCGAGCGCGACACGTTCGAGCTCGTCGTCCAGGTGAACGGCAAGGTGCGCGACCGCTTCGAGGTCGAGGCCGGTCTGGCCGAGAGCGAGCTCGTCGCGCGCGCCAAGGCTTCGCCGAGAGTTCAGGCGCACATCGACGATCAGGCGGTCCGAAAGACGATCGTCGTGCCGCGCAAGCTGATCAACTTCGTCACAACCGGGTGAAAGTGCTGCGCAAATCCGCGCGCCGTGGGTGGTCCACCAAGAGCGGCTCGCTCTTGCCGTTCTTGAAGCGATAAAGATCCGGCACAGAGCGGTGACCTTTTCTCCTAGACGCTTTGCGGCGTGGACCTGCACACGGCTCTCACGCCGGCGCAGCGGAGGCTGCTCACCATCGCCGTTCTGCTCTGCGTGGTGCTCGTGCTCGGCGTGCCGCGACTGCTGCACCGCGGCGCGTCCGGCACGGTCGTCCCACCGCTGAGGGCGCCTCGTCCCGCGCGCGCTGTCGCGGCGAAGCTCGTTGTCTACGTGTCCGGAGCCGTGCGGCGGCCGGGGCTCTACCGGCTCGACCAGGGAACGCGCATCGCCGACGCGCTCGCGCTCGCGGGCGGCGCCAGGGCGAAGGCCGACCTCGTCGCGGTGAATCTCGCGGCGCCGCTCGCCGACGGCGAGCAGGTCGTCGTGCCGTTGCGGGGCGCAGCCGGTGCGTCGGGCGGCGCCGCTCCTTCACCCACGGCGCCGCTCGACCTCAACTCGGCTTCGCTGGAGCAGCTCGACACGCTGCCGGGGATCGGGCCGACGACGGCGCAGAAGATCCTCGACTACCGCCAGGAGCACGGCGCGTTCCACTCGCTCGCAGAGCTCGACGCCGTCCCCGGCATCGGGCCGGGCCGGATCGAGCAGCTGAAAGGGCTCGTGATCCCGTGAGCCGCGGGCCGTATCTTCTCGCCGGCGCACTCGCCGCCGGTCTCGCGGCTGCGACGGCGGTGCGCTTCGCCGTGGTGCCCGCGGTGCTGCTCGTCGTCCTCGGCGTCCTGGGGCCGCGGCTCGGCCTCGCCTGTGTGCTCGCGATTGGGGGCTGGTGGTGGGGAAGCGAGCGCCTGCACGCGATCGACCGGAGCGTGCTCGCCGCGCGTGTCGGCACCGCCGGCCGGGCGCTCGTCGAGGTCGAGGAGCCTCCGCGGCGCGGCCGGTATGCGGTCCGCGTTCGCGTAGTCGTCGTTCGCTGGAGCGGCGCGCGCCTGCGAGAGCCGGTGCTGCTCGACCTGCCCGGGACACGCGCTCCACCCCAGGGCAGCCGTCTGCGCGTGCTCGGAACGCTGCGGGCGCCGGGCGACTTCGAGCGAACGTGGCTGCGCCGACACGGCGTGCACGTCGTGCTGCATGCATCCGCCTGGGGGCGTGTGCGGACGCGCGGCGGGCTCGCGGACCGGCTGCACGCCTGGCTGGCGGTGGCGTCGACGCCCGGTCTGACGGGAGAGCGGCGCGCGGTCCTGCAAGGCGTCGTCCTCGGCGAGGACGGCGGCCTCTCCGACACGCTCCGGCAGCGCTTCCGCGCGTCGGGCCTGTACCACCTCCTGGCGGTCAGCGGCGGCAACGTGCTCGTGGTCGCCGGCGGCACCGTTGCACTCGGACGGCTGCTCGGGATGTCGCGCCTCGCCGCCGAGGTCGTCGCGCTCGCCGCGATCGGCGCCTACGTGCTGGCGGTCGGGCCGCAGCCGTCGGTGATCCGCGCGGGCATCGCCGGCGCACTCGCGTCGCTCGCGTGGCTCACCGGGCGACAGCGTGACCGCTGGTACGCGCTGCTCGTCGCCGCAATCGTGCTGCTCGCGTGGAACCCGTACACCGTGCTCGACCCCGGCTTCCAGCTCTCGTTCACCGCAGTGGTATCGATCTTCGTGCTCGTTCCGCGCTTCCGGCAGGGCCTCGACGGCTACCCGGTACCGCGCGGGATCGCCGACTGCGTGGCGATCTCGACCGCTTGCGGGGTCTGCACCGCGCCGATCTCGTGGTTCCACTTCCACGCGATCCCACTGCTCACCGTGCCGGCCAATGCGGCGGCGGCGCCGATCGTTGCACCGATGCTCGCGCTCGCACTCCTCGCGGCGATCCTGACGCCCGCGGGACCGCTGCTCTCGCAGGTCAACGGCGTCTGCGCGGCGTACCTCGCCGGCTGCGCCCGCTTCTTCGGCGGCCTGCCAGGAGCCCAGATCCGCTCGCCCGCGGCGGCGGCGGCGCTCGGGTCGGGCGTGCTCCTCGCGGCCGCCTATGCTTGGCGACGTGGCCGCGAACGAGCTGAAGCCGGTCTACCTCCTCCACGGCAGCGACCGGCCGAAGATCGCGCGCGCGGTTCGCCGGCTGCGTGACCGGATCGGCGACGAGTCGACCGAGCACCTCAACGCCCGCGAGGCCGCCGGCCCCGACGTGGTTGCCGCCTGCAATGCGATGGGGCTCTTCACCGGCGAGGGCAGGCTCGTGATCGTCGACGAGGTCGAGCGCTGGAAGGCGGCCGACGTGAAGGAGGTGGCGGCGTACCTCGCCTCGCCGGCCCCGGCCACGGTGCTCGCACTCGTCGCTTTCGAGCTGAAGGCCGACTCGGCGCTCGCGAAGGTGGTTGCGAAGGCCGGCCAGGTGCTGGCCTACGAGGTGACGAAGCGCAAGCTGCCCGACTGGGTCGCCGAGCAGTTCGGGCGCTTCGGCGCGAAGGCGGACGCCGACGCGTGCCGCGCGCTGATCGACATCGTCGGGGACGACCTCGACGAGCTGACGTCGGAGATCGACAAGCTCTCGACGTGGGCGGCGGAGGATCCGATCACGTTGCGCGACGTCGAGCAGATGGCGGCCGGTCGCGCCGAGACGGCGATCTTCGCGCTGACCGACGCATGGGGCAGACGGGACGTCGGTGCGGTGCTGCGCTCGGCGGAGGAGATCATGGAGCGCTCGCACCGGCCGCGTTCGAGTGAGCTGATGCGCATCATCGGCTCACTTGTGAATCACGTCGGCCGCGTGCGCCGCTGCCAGGGGCTCGCCGACGAAGGCGTACGTGCGAAGGACGCTGCGCCGAAGCTGAAGATGCATCCGTTCGCGGCCGAGAAGGCGTTCGCGCAGGCGGCGAACTTCTCCGCCGACGAGCTCAGCGACGCACTCATCCGTCTCTCGGAGCTCGACGCCGCGGCGAAGGGCGGCTCGCGCCTGCCTGCCGATCTCGAGCTCGCGCGCGCGCTCGTCGACGTGACGCGCGGCCGCGCGGCCTGAGGGAAGAGCACCGCGGGGGCCTGCCAAAAGCAGGCCCCCGCGTTCGGGCTCAGCCGGCCGTCGTGGTGAACACGTCGGTCCGGTTGGCGGTGTTCCCGTTGTTGACCGCGACGAACAGCGGCCTGAAGACGTTGCCGGTGCTCGTGAGGCCCTCGTACTCACCGAGGAAGTACCCGAACGGCCCGCGGGCGGCCGGCGCCTGCTCGATGTCGAACGGACCCGTGAGATGGCTCTCATCGCCCCAGCTCGCGGGCGACGAGCACGCCGCGTGGCAATGGACGATCCAGTAGTCCGTGGGAACGCCCGGGCTCGCGTCGTTGTTGCGGAAGTCGTAGTACGTGACTGCGACCGTTCCGTCCGCGGCCACATGCACCCCTGGGACGAACGCCTGCTGGTTGCCCGGCGTCGAGCTGCGAGGTGTCTGGTTGACCTTGATCGGCACCGACCACGTCGCCCCGTTGTCGGTGGACATGGAGAACGCGATCTCGTCCACGCCGCTGAAGCTCGCGTCCTGCCAGACGACGTAGAGCGCTCCGCTCGCCCGGTCGATCGCCACCTCGGGGATGCCGCCCTCGGCGCGGATCGGCCGGAGCGTGTCCGGGTCGAACGCACCGATCTCCCGGCTCGGTGCAATGACGGTGGACGTCTTCGACCATGTCACGCCCTTGTCCGTCGAGCGAATGACCGAGATGCTCTCGCCCCGCTGCTTGTCCGAGTTCTTGTGGATGAAGAACTCGTCGAAGAAGTCGAGCAGGTCGCCGTTCGCCGCAACCAGGATCTGGCTTCCGATCGTCCCGTTGAGCGCACTGCGGTCGTAGATGTTCCGCGCGGGCTCCCACGTCACGCCGCCGTCGGTCGTGCGCGAGAACCAGATCGGCTCCCGGAACGCGCGGGAGTTGAGATAGCCCTCGATGCTCGCCCGAGACACCGGGCCTGGGGTCACGAAGCGGTCCCAGACGGCGTACGCGTACCCCGCCGTTACCGGGTCGGCCGTGACGGACTCCTTGTCGTTGAACGCGAATGCCGCGTCGCGGTCGCCCGAGTCGCGGATGATCGTGAACGGCTCGCTCCACGTGTTTCCGGCGTCCGTCGAGCTGCTCGCCAGAACCGCGTTCGTCGCATCGTTCGCGTTGAAGGAGAGGCTGACCTGGTAGGCAGTTCCGTCGCCGCCGAACGAAACCCAGGGATCGGACGCACGCTCGTAGTTCCCGCCGTTCGCGGCGGTGCCGCCGGCGCAGATGCTGAAGTGCGGGAACGTCTCCGTCCAGGACACGCCGCCGTTGTGCGAGACGGCGGTTACGAGACCATGCGCCCCGCCGTCAGACCAGCGGTCCTGTTGCCACACCGCGATCAGGTCGTTCGGGTTCTTCGGATTGACGTCCACCCACGGCTCTTCCTCCGCGTTCGTGTAGAGCACGCTTCCGGGAGCCGTTCCGGCGGTGCAGCCGGCAAAGGGGCTTGGCCCGGAGACGACCGTCAGCGGCGCCACCGTGAAAACTCCCGCGGCCCCACCGGCTGCCAATACGCACAGGCTTCCCGAGACTGCAAGCGCGAGCAGCATCGTTCTTCTCGCTCTCATCCACGCACCTCCCAGCGTGACAAGCGGCGTCGCCGCCGAACGCCTATGGATAGACGACGTGACCGTTCCCGGCACGCGCCGACGTCAATCGCCGCCCCGGCAGGAGCCTTTTGCTAGGAGGGCTTGCCGGCGGCGAGCCGGGCGGCCTGCGCCTTGCGGCGGGCGGCGGTGTTCTTGTGGAGCGCTCCGTTCGCGGCGGCCTTGTCGAGCCAGCTGACGAGCTCCTTGTGGCGATCGCCGACGGCGCTTGCGTCGTCACCCTCGGCGGCCTCCTGGAGACGTCGCATGAGCGTCTTGGCGGTCGAGCGCCAGCGCAGGTTCTCGATCCGCTGGCGGCCGGCCTGGCGAACGCGCTTCTCCTGTTGTCTGATGTTCGGCATAGGCGTGAAAACGCCCGCTTCAGCGGGCTGCAGGATGGTAGCAAGCGGCAGGAGAGGCCTGCACGGGCGGGAACTCACGCCCATGGACGAGAAGCGCTCCGGCGACCGCCGCGAGGGAGGCGACCGGCGCACGGGATCCGAGCGGCGCGTGCGGGAGGACGAGCTCCCGGCCGACAAGGAGGAGCGCCGTACGGGCTCCGACCGTCGCACGGAGGAGGACCGCCGGTCGGGCAAGGATCGTCGCTCCGGCGGCTGACGTACGCTCAGGACCGTGAGCGACGCCGACCGCGAGCGCGAGCTGCGCCGGCTCGAACGCGACCGCCGGCGCCGTGAGCGGGGCGGGCCGAGCTACTTCTCGAGCGGGAGCCTCGACGACATCGGCCCGGACGACCCGACCGCGGTGCTTCGACCCGACGAGTTCCGGCGCGATGCCCCCGGTGAGCTAGAGCAATCGGCGCCCGTCGACGAGTCCGTCATGGTGCCGGTGGAGATGGTTGCGGCGGCGGATGCCGCGCTGCCCGGCCGCCGCCTCGCGGTCTCGACCGCGATCTTCGGCGCCGCGACGGCGCTCTCGCGCCTGCTCGGGCTCGTGCGCGAGGTCGTCGCGGCGTATTACTTCGGCGCGAGCGGCAAGATCAACGCCTTCACCGTCGCGTTCCAGGTCCCGAACCTCATTCGGGCTCTTGTCGCGGACGCCGCGCTCTCGTCGGCGTTCGTCCCGGTCTTCGTCGACCTCCTGAGGAGGGACCCGAAGCGCGCGTGGCGCGTCGCGTCGAGCCTCTTCTGGCTGATGCTGCTCGGGCTGACGGCGCTGTCGGCGCTCTTCATCCTCGTCGCCCCGTGGGTGATCGGGATCTTCGGCGACCCCGGCCACGACCGTGCACTCGCGGTCGGCCTGTCGCGCGTGCTCTTTCCGATCGTCGCGCTGCTCGGCGTGTCGGGGATCGTCGTAGGGATCCTGAACAGCTACGACCACTTCACGGTGCCGGCGATCTCGCCGGTGTTCTGGAACCTCGCGATCATCATCGGGCTCGTGATCGGCGTTCCGCAGGCGGACACGATGAACACGAAGCTGTACGTGTACGCCGTCTCGATCCTCATCGCGACGTTCATCCAGGTGTTGCTGCCGATGCCGTGGCTGCGCGGGCGGGATGATCGGCTGCGGCTCGTGCTCGACTGGCGCGACCCGGCAGTCAAGCGCGTCTTTGTGCTGATGGTGCCCGTGACGCTCGGGCTCGGCCTGATCAACGTGAACGCCGTCATCGACACGGTGTTTGCATCACGCCTCATCGACCCGGACTACGCACCGACAGCGATCCAGAAGGCGTTCCTCGTCTACATGCTCCCGCAGGGGATGTTCTCGGTCGCGATCGCGACGGTGCTCTTCCCGACCCTCGCTCGGTACGGCGCGGCCGCACGCCAGAACGGCGACTTCGACAGCTTCCGGAACACGGTGAGCCTCGGCCTTCGGCAGATCGCATTCCTCCTCATTCCGGCCGCAGCTGTGAGCGCCGTGCTCGCCGACCCGATCGTGCGGATCCTCTTCCAGCGCGGCCAGTTCCTCCCGACGCAGACGCCAGGCGTCGCGCACTCGCTCGCGGCCTTCAGCGCCGGGCTCGTCTTCAACGGCGCGATGCTGATGCTCAACCGGGCCTTCTTCAGCCTCCAGTCGAACTGGATCCCGACGATGGTGGCGCTCGGAAACCTCGTGCTGAATGTCGTCCTCGACCTCGTCCTCTACCGCGTCGGCGTCTGGGGGATCCCGCTTGCAACCGCGATCTGCAACGTCGCGGGAGCGTGGGCGCTGGTCGTCCTCTTGCGCCGCCGAGTCCGTCGACTCGACGGCGTCGCAATCGTCGCCACGACCGTCAAGGTGACGGCCGCCTCGGCCGTGGTCGCCGTTGTCGCCTGGGTGGTCTGGCGGCCGCTCGACGACGTCCTCGGGCGCTCGTTCCCCGCCCAGCTCGGCTCCCTCGGCACGGCGCTGCTGGCTGCGATCGTCGCCTATCTCGTCTGCTGCCGGCTACTGCAAGTGCGAGAGCTGAACGCCGTGCTCTCGTTGCGGTCACGGCTTCGGTCTTGAGCCTCGCCCGTCTGGAACTACTCGGCTTGGAGCGGCACGCTGTGTGCAATTCGGCGCGCGCCGGCGGTGGGGTCGTACCGACTCAGAAGTCGACGTAGTGGTCGAACGGTCGCTCACGGGGGCCAGGAGCCGTCCGGAGAGCCGTCCAATGATGGAGATCGTCGTCAGTGGACACGTCTTCGAGCGTCCAGCCGAGGTTCGTCGAGCAAAAGGAGACCGCGCGAGCCACCGACGGAAGCTGGTAGTCGTCGACGAAGAGGATTCCGCCGGCGCGCACGAGCCGGCCGAGGTAGATGAGGTCGAGGAACACGCCGTCGAACCGGTGATTGCCGTCGACGAAAGCAAGGTCGAAGCTGCGGGCTTCGGCGAGGAAGCGTGGGAGTGCGAGCTCCGATTCCTCCGGGTGGAACTCCACGAGCTCTGCGACTCCCGCCTCGTCGAGGAACTGAAGGCCGCAGTTCGCGAACCTCGTTGCCTGATACGGATCGACGGCAACGTGACGTGCGGCGGGATCGCCGTTCGCGAGCAAGCCTTCGCACACGAACAACGCGGCGATGCCGTATCCGAGGCCGATCTCGATCGTGCGGGTCGCGTTTTCTCCTTGCACCCACGCGCGCAGGGCTTCGCCCTCGGCGGCACCGACAGCGACAGGGAACAGGCTGTGGACGGTGCCGTTCGAGCGCGCGACCGCGGTGCGCTCACCGAGCAAGCGCTCGAGCACAAGTCGCGGGCGTGGCGACCGACTTCCAGCGGTGTCCCTCTGACCGGTCACGTCTTCGGCGCTCACGTCCGTGGGGCGGCCCGAGTCCAGGGAAAACCGGGCCCGAGTACCATCGTTGCAGGAGCCCATGGACCAGAGCAAGATCCGCAACTTTTCGATCATTGCCCACATCGACCATGGGAAGTCGACCCTGGCCGACCGCATCCTCGAGATCACCGAGGCGGTCTCCGCGCGTGACATGCGTGCCCAGCTGCTCGACTCGATGGAGCTGGAGCGGGAGCGGGGGATCACGATCAAGGCGCAGGCCGTGCGTGTCTCGTGGAAGGGGCACGAGCTCAACCTGATCGACACGCCGGGACACGTGGACTTCACCTACGAGGTCTCACGGTCGCTGCAGGCATGCGAGGGCGCGGTGCTCGTCGTCGACGCCGCGCAGGGGATCGAGGCGCAGACACTCGCCAACGCCTATCTCGCGATCGAGAACGGCCTCGAGATCGTCCCCGTCGTCAACAAGATCGACTTGCCGCAGGCCGATCCGGACGGCGCGGCCGTCGAGGTCGCGGACCTGCTCGGCGACGATCCGGCGAGAGTCGTCCGGATCTCGGCGAAGACCGGGCAGGGCGTGGATCAGGTGCTCGACGCGATCATCGAGCGGGTGCCGCCGCCGGGCGGCGATCCCGAGGCGCCGCCGCGCGCGCTCGTCTTCGACTCCGCCTACGACCAGTACCGCGGAGTGCTCGCGTTCGTTCGCGTCGTCGACGGCGCGTTCAAGCGTCGCGAGGCGCTCAAGATGATGGCGACGGGGACGCGCTTCGACGCCGAGGAGCTCGGCTTCTTCTCGCCGACAATGACGCCGGTGGAGAGCCTCACGGCCGGCGAGGTCGGCTACGTCGTCACCGGCCTGAAGGACGTCTCGACGCTCAGCGTCGGCGACACGCTGACGTCGGTCGCGCGTCCCGCCGTCGAGCCGCTGCCGGGCTACAAGGAAGTGAAGCCGATGGTGTTCGCCGGGCTCTTCCCGACTGACTCGGACGAATATCCGGAGCTGCGCGACGCACTCGAGCGGCTGAAGCTCAACGACGGCGCGCTGTTCTACGAGCCGGAGACGTCGACCGCTCTCGGCTTCGGCTTCCGCTGCGGCTTCCTCGGGCTGCTGCACATGGAGATCGTGCGCGAGCGCCTCGAGCGCGAGTTCGACCTCGACCTGATCGTCACCGCGCCGACCGTCGCGTACCGCGTCAAGGAACGCGACGGGGAGTGGCTCGAGGTGCACAACCCGGCGGAGTTTCCGCGCGAGGTCGAGGAGGTCGAGGAGCCGTTCGTGAAGGCGTCGATCATCGTCCCCAAGGAATACGTCGGCGCGGTGATGGAGCTGTGTAACGAGCGCCGCGGCACGTTCGACCACATGGAGTACCTCTCGCCGGAGCGGGTGCACCTCACGTACGAGCTGCCTCTCGGCGAGATCGTGCTCGACTACTACGACCAGCTGAAGTCGCGCACGCGGGGGTACGCCTCGTTCGACTACGACCTTGCCGGCTTCAAGCCGGGAAACCTCGTTCGCGTCGACGTGCTCGTCGCCGGCGAGACGGTCGACGCGCTGTCGTTGATCATCCACCGCGACTTCGCCTACGATCGCGGCCGGCTCCTTGTCGAGAAGCTGCGCGAGGAGATCCCACGGCAGATGTTCGACGTCCCGATCCAGGCCGCGATCGGCGCACGGGTCATCGCGCGCGAGACGGTCAAAGCGCGCCGCAAGGACGTGCTCGCGAAGTGCTACGGCGGCGACATCTCGCGTAAGCGGAAGCTCCTCGAGAACCAGAAGAAGGGCAAGAAGCGGATGAAGCAGGTCGGCGCCGTTGAGGTGCCGCAGGAGGCGTTCCTCGCCGTGCTCAACATCGGGCAGGGAGGGAAGGGCGCATGAGCCTCGAGATGCGCGCCGTGTGCGAGCGCTGCGGCACGGCGCTCACGCCCGACGGCGAGGCGCGGATCTGCTCGTTCGAGTGCACGTTCTGTGCGGAGTGCTCGGAGGCCATGGAGAGCGTTTGCCCGAACTGCGGCGGGGAGCTCGTGCCGCGCCCGAAGCGGGTCGCAGCATGAGCGGCGCCCGGCACCTCTACGTCCACCTTCCCTTCTGCGCGCACCGTTGCGGCTACTGCGACTTCGTGACCGTCGTCGGGCGGGGCGGGCAGCACCGCGCCTACGTCGACGCCCTTCTCCGCGAGCTCGAGCTGGAGCGCGGGTTGCTGCACGACGACCTCGAGACGATCTTCCTCGGCGGCGGCACGCCAACCTTCACCGCGCTGCCCGAGCTCGTGCGGCTCCTGGAGGCGCTGCCGGGTGCGGGCGAGGTGACCGTCGAGGCGAACCCCGAGACCGTCACACCGGAGCTCGCCCGCGCACTGCGCTCGGCCGGCGTCACGCGTGTCTCGCTCGGAGCACAGACCTTCCGGCCGGAGCTGCTGCGCGTCCTCGAGCGCGTTGCCGGCCCTGACGACGTCCGACGCGCCGTGCATCATCTTCGTGATGCCCGATTTGACAACATCTCCCTCGATCTCATCTATGGGATCCCGGGCCAGACCACCTCCGATCTCGAGGCCGATCTCGGCGACGCCCTCGCGCTGGAGCCGGAACACCTCTCCTGCTACGAGCTCGAGGCGAAGCCGGGGACGCGCTTCACCCACGCCTGGGGAACGGAGCTCGAACGCCAGGCCGACGCGATGGAGGACTACTTCGAGCGCGTCGTCGCCACGCTGACGAGCGCCGGCCTCCGCTGGTACGAGACGGCGAACTTCTGCCGCGGCGACGTTGGGCGGGACCTTCGTTCGCGGCACAACCTCGCGTACTGGCTCGGCCGGGACTACCTCGGCATCGGGATCGGCGCGGTCTCCACAATCGAGAACAGGCGCTGGCGGAACACGCCGAGGCTCGGGCTGTATCTCCAGAGCCTGGCGGCGGGCTCCGTGCCGGAGCGGGAGTACGAGGAGCTGGACGGCGACGTCCGCGCACGCGAGCGGGTGATGCTCGGGCTCCGCCTCGACGAGCCGCTCCCGCTCGCCGGACTCCGGCCCGCACTCGACCCGACAGGGCTCGCGCGGGTCGAGCAGCTGGGCCTCGCCGAGCGGACGGAGGACACGCTTGCGCTCACCACTCGGGGCCGTTTTCTCGGCGGCGGTGTGACGGCCGAGCTCCTGGCGTAAAATTCCTGCAAATGGGCGTGAAGCTGCAACTGACGCAGCGACAGCGGGAGATTCTGCGTCGCGTCGTCGAGGAATACGTCGCCACGGGCCAGCCGGTGGGGTCGAAGACGCTCGTGGAGCGGAGCGGCCTGACCGCCGCGCCGTCGACCGTTCGCGCCGTGCTTGCCGAGCTGGAATCGCTCGGTCTGCTCACGCACCCGCACACCTCCGCCGGCCGTGTGCCGACCGAGAGCGGCTACCGCTACTACGCCGACGAGCTCCTCGGCCGCCTCGACCCGCATCCGGCGGAGTTCCCACTCGACCTGCACACGCGCCGCACGGAGGTCGAGTCGGCGCTCCAGGCGACGACCGAGATGCTGTCGCAGGTGACGCGGCTGCTCGCGCTCGTGTCGGCCCCGCCGCTCGAGGCGACGACCGTCGTCCACGTCGAAGTGCTCCTGCTGGAGCCCGAGCTCGTGATGGTCGTCGTCATCACTTCTGCGGGAGGCGTCACGAAGCGGAACTTCCACTTCGAGCAGCCCGTCGATCCCGGCCTCGCGCAGTGGGCCGGCGACTACCTGAACGAGACGGTCGCGGGCCTTCAGCTCGGGACGGCGCTCCTACGGCGCCGCTTCGAGGACGCGAGCCTCTCGCCCCGCGAGCGCGGATTTCTCGCCGCCCTTCGGCCGACCTTCATCGAGCTTGTCTCGGCCGAGCAGCGGCTCTATGTCGGCGGAGCCGCCGACCTCCTCGGCGAGGTGAAGGCCGAGGAGCTCGAGGCGTACCGCAGCCTGTTCGAGCTCGTCGAGAAGCGCGCCGCGCTGCTCGAGGTGATCGGAGACTCGACGCTCGAGCCGCGGCAGCCGTTCGTGCGGGTGGGCCACGACCTCGAGCATCCGGCGCTGCGCGAGATCGCGCTCGTCGGGGCGTGCTACGGGCTCGTCCACCGGGCCCTTGGAGCGGTCAGCCTCATCGGGCCGGTGCGTATGGACTACGAGAAGGCGCTCGGCGCCGTCCGGTCGGCCGCGTCGGAGCTCTCGCGGTTCGCCGAATCCGTCTACGGCGACCACCGCTAGCCGACCACCGCTAACGTCGAGACACGATGGCAACGGCCGAGCGCGACTACTACGAGCTCCTCGGCGTCGCGCGCGACGCGAGCGAGTCGGACATCAAGAAGGCCTTTCGGCGGCTCGCGCGCGAGCTGCACCCCGACGTCTCCGAGGCGCCTGACGCCGAGGAGCGGTTCCGGGAGATCGTCGAGGCCTACGAAGTGCTCTCGAAGTCCGAGACGCGAGAGCTGTACGACCGCTACGGCCACGCGGGCCTGCGGAGCGGCGGCTTCCAGCCCGGCCACTTCGACTTCGGCAGCCTGTCGGACATCTTCTCGGCCTTCTTCGGCGACGACCTGCTCGGGGGGCGCGTCGGCCGTCCGCGCGGCGCCGATCTCGCCGCGACCGTCGAGATCGAGCTCGTCGAGGCGGCCACGGGAACCGCGCGCGAGGTTCCGTTCGACGTCGCCGTGACGTGCACACGCTGCGGCGGCGGCGGCGCCGAGCCGGGAAGCGAGGTGACGACGTGTCCGACCTGCGGCGGCGCAGGACGGCTCCAGCAGGTCTCCAGGAGCGTCTTCGGCGAGTTCGTGCGCACGCAGACCTGCCCCGACTGCGGCGGGTCCGGACGCCGGATCGAGACGCCGTGCACCGAGTGCCACGGGGCGGGGCGCGTCCTCGAGGAGCGGCGCCTCGAGGTGGACATCCCGGCCGGCATCCACGACGGGCAGCGGATCCGCCTCAGCGGAGCCGGGCATGCGGGCGACGGCGGCGGGCGCGCCGGCGACGTCTATGTGCAGGTACACGTGCGGCGCGATCCTCGCTTCGTGCGCGAGGGGAACGACATCTACTCGACGGTCGACCTGACGATGACGCAGGCGGCCCTCGGCACGACCGTTTCGATCCCGACGCTCGACGGCACTGCCGAGCTCGAGTTCGAAGCCGGCACGCAGCCGGGCGAGATCCGCGTCCTGCGCGGGCGCGGCATGCCGGTGCTTCAGGGCTTCGGTCGCGGCGACCAGCGGGTGCTCGTGAACGTCGTCGTCCCTCGCCATCTGAGCGAGGAGCAGCGGCGGCTCCTCGAGGACTTCGACGCACATGCCGACGACCGGACGTACAAGCCCGACGAGGGCTTCTTCGAGAAGCTCAAGAGCGCGTTCCGCTGAGACGCGTCGTCGTCGCCGGCGGCGAGCCCGAGCTCGTGCAGCTGCTCGACATCTTCCCTCAGGGCGTCGAGGAGATCGACGGCGGCTTCGCCGTCTACACGGACGACGACGGTGAACGTGCGCTGCGCAACCGCTTCGACGTCACCTCCGCCCTGGTTGCCGAGGGGTGGGAGGACGCCTGGCGCGACTTCCATCACGGTGTCACGGTCGGCCGCTTCTGGGTCGGACCGCCGTGGGAGGACCCGCCGGCCGGGCTCGAGGCGATCGTGATCGACCCGGGTCGGGCATTCGGCACCGGCGCGCATCCGACGACGTGTCTCACCCTCGAGCTGCTGCAGGAGCTCGAGCCGGGCAGCCTTCTCGACGTGGGCTGCGGCTCGGGCGTCCTTTCGATCGCCGCCGCGAAGCTGGGTTTCGCGCCTGTCGTCGCGATGGACGTCGATGAGATCGCCGTCGCGGTCACCCTCGAGAACGCGAGGCTGAACGGCGTCGAGATTGCGGCGCGCACAGCGAATGCGCTCACCGACCAGCTGCCGCCGGTGGATGCCGTCGTCGCGAACGTCGCGCTCGACCTCGTCGAGCTGTTGTTGCCGCGTCTCGACACTCAGTGGGCCGTCACGTCCGGCTATCTCGACGTGGAGCAGCCAGACGCCGAACGTTGGTGGCCGCGCGATCGCCGCGAGCTCGACGGTTGGGCTGCGGACCTGTTCGAACGCGCTTAGCATTCCGCGGTATGGCCTCCTTCTCCATCCAGTTCCTGGGCTGCAAGGTCTCGCACGCCGACGCGCATGAGGTACGCGAGCGGCTGCTCGCCGACGGCCACGTCGAACGCGAATCGCCGGCGGACGTCGCTGTCGTTAACACGTGCTGCGTCACGCGCGAAGCTGTCTCGAAGTCCCGCAAGGAAGCGGCGCGCGCCGCCCGCACCCATCGTCACGTCTACGTCACCGGCTGCGCCGCAAACCTCGCGGCCGACGCGTTCGCAGGACTGGCTGAGAACGTCATCGTCGTGGCGAAGCGGAGCGAGGATACGCCCGCCTTCGTCGCGGGCGACGTGGGCGCGATTGCCTGCGTCCAGGCGGACGCGCGGCTCGACCGGGTGCGCGCCTTCGTGAAGGTGCAGGACGGCTGCTCCTTCTCCTGCAGCTTCTGCGTCATCCCGCTCGTACGCGGCTCCTCGCGCAGCCGGAGCGCCGACGCCGTGCTCCGTGAGATCCGGCGTCGCGTCACGCAGGGTCACCGGGAGGTCGTCCTGACGGGGATCAACCTCGGTTGCTACCGCGACCGCGCGGCCGGATACGACCTCCCGCGCCTCGTTCGTGAAGCCGGCGCGACACCAGGCCTGGACCGGCTTCGCCTCTCGTCGATCGAGGTCAACCACGTGAACGACGGGCTCGTCGCGGCACTGCGCGAGACGCCGACCGTCAGCCGCCATCTGCACGTGCCGCTCCAGTCGGGCGACGACGACGTTCTCCGCGCGATGGGCAGGCGTTACACGACCGCGACGTACCTCCGCAGGCTCGCACCGCTGCAGGACGAGTTCAACCTGACGAGCGACGTGATCGTCGGCTTCCCGACGGAGGACGAGCGCGCGTTCGCGAACACACTGCGCACCGCACAGCGTGCAGGGCTGACGAAGATCCACGTCTTCCCGTACTCGCCGCGCCCCGGAACCGTCACCGCGCACGACGACCCGGTCCCGCCGCAGGAGAAGAAGGAGCGCAGCGCAAGGCTCCGCGCCGCTTCGCACCAGGCCTGTCTCGCGCGCTGGAACACGAAGATCGGCCGCGCCGATGTCGTGCTCGTCGACCGGCCGGGGCGCGGCTACGGCGACGACTACTCGCCGTGGCTCGTCGACCGGAGCGTGGCGGTGGGGAGACTCGTCCCCGTCCGCGGCGCGGCGGTCTCTGAGGAGGGGATCCTTGCTGCTTAGTGATCCCGACTGCCTCTTCTGCACCCTTTACCGGGAGGCTGACCACGTCGCGAAGGCGGAGGGCTTCGTCGCGATCCGCGACATCAACCCACAGGCCGAGACGCATCTGCTCGTCATACCCGAGCGGCACGTCGCGAGCTTCCGCGAGATCGGCCAGTTTCCGGCCGACGAGGCCAAGCGCATGCTCGACTTCATCGCCGATGTCGCTGCGCAAAACGGCCTGACCGACTACCGTGTCGTCGTGAACGTGGGACCGGGAGCGGGACAGACGGTCTTCCACCTGCACTGGCACATCCTCGGCGGAGACCGAATCGGGAGAATGGCGTGAGTCGAATCGACACGATCGAGGACGAGATCAAGGAGGCGATGCGCTCGCGCGACGCGGAGCGCCGAGATGCGCTGCGTCTGATCGTGAACGCGCTGAAGAACTCGGAGAAGGAGCTGCAGCGTCCGCTCTCCGACGACGAGGAGCTCCAGGTGCTGCAGCGGGAGCGGAAGAAGCGCGTCGAGGCCGCGGAGGCGTTCCGCTCGGGCGGACGCGAGGAGCAGGCCGAGGCCGAGGAGCGCGAGCTTGCGGTCCTCGAGGAGTTCATGCCGGAGCCGCTCAGCGAGGACGAGATCGAGGAGATCGTCGACGACGCGATCGCCGAAGTGGGCGCGACGAGCATGGCCGACCTCGGTCGTGTGATGGCCGACGTGATGCCGCAGATCGCGGGCCGCGCCGACGGCTCGGTCGTCAGCCAGATCGTCCGCGAGAAGCTCGCCTAAACCACTCGCGGCTCGCCTCGGCGGCCCTCGCTGTGCCAGATTACGCGCCATCGAGGACCCTCGGGATCCGCTTGCGCTCGACCGCGAGCAGATGCGCGCGCTCGGCTACCGCACGGTCGATGCGCTCGTCGACTGGCTGAGCGACGACTCGCGTCCGCCGCTCCGCCGTGCGACGCCGGCGGAGATGGCCGAGCGGCTGGGCGTTGCTGTGCCTACGGCGGGTGCTCCGTTCGACGAGGCGCTGGCCGTGCTCTTCGACGACGTCCTGCCGTTCACGAGCCGCTCGTCACACCCCCGATTCTTCGCGTACGTCCCGTTCGCCGGCACCTGGCCCGGCGCGCTCGGCGACTTCGTCGCGAGTGCCTGCAACGTGTATGCCGGCTCGTGGCAGGAGGCCGCAGGGCCGACGCAGCTCGAGCTCGAGATCCTCGGCTGGTTCAAGGGGTGGGTCGGCTACCCCGCTGCGGCCGCAGGGTCGCTCGTCAGCGGCGGTTCGGCGGCGAACCTCACGGCGCTCGCCTGCGCGCGCGAGGCACTGGTCGGATCGATGCGCGACGACCTCGTGATCTATGCGTCGGACCAGGCGCACTCGTCGATCGCGCGCTCGGCGCGCATCCTCGGCTTCCGGCCCGATCAGGTCCGCGTGCTGCCTGTCGCCGACGACCTGAGGCTCGAGCCGGCGACGCTCGCTGCCGCGATGGCCGCAGACGACGCGGCCGGGCGGCTGCCGTTCCTCGTGGTCGCGAATGGAGGCGCCACGAGCACCGGTGCGGTCGATCCGATCCGGAGCCTCGCGGAGCTCTGCCGGGAGCGGAACATCTGGCTGCACGTCGACGCCGCCTACGGCGGCTTTAGCGTGCTTACGGCTCGCGGCCGGGCGGCACTCGACGGACTCGACGCCGCGGACTCGATCACGCTCGATCCTCACAAATGGCTCTACCAGCCGTACGAGTGCGGCTGCCTGCTCGTGCGGAACGGACGCGCGTTGCGACATGCGTTCGAGACACAGTCCGACTACCTGCGCGACGCCGAGGCCGGCGGCGGAGTCGTGAACTTCTCCGACTACGGGCTCCAGCTCACGCGAACGTCGCGCGCCTTCAAGCTCTGGCTCTCGCTGCGGACGTTCGGCGTCGACGCCTTCCGCGCCGCTATAGACCGCACGCTCGACCTCGCCCAGCTCGCACGTGAGCGGATCGAGGCGAGCGACGTGCTCGAGCTCGCGGCGCCGCCGGCACTCGGGATCGTCTGCTTCCGCCGCTCCGACAGTGACGAGGTCGACGGGCTCGTCGCCGCGCTCGAGCAGAGCGGGCTCGGCCTCGTCTCTTCGACGCGCGTGCACGGGCGCTCCGTCCTGCGCCTCTGCATCCTCAACCACACGACGCGGGCGGAGGACGTCGAGCAGGTGCTCGAGTTCCTCGAGACGGCGGAGCCGGTCGCCGCGGCGCCGACGTACGACCGGCACGAATCCGTACCGAGCGCGGTGCCGCTCTTCGCGCGGCTGGAGCCCGCCGAGTCCCTCGCCGTCGCTCTCAGATCCACCGAGCGGCGGGCCGCACCCGGCGAGACGATCGTCGAGCGCTGGGACACGACCCGTGACTTCTTCGTCGTCCGGGAAGGCCTGATCGACGTCATCGTCGACGGCGAGACCGTCACCACGCTCCGCGCGGGCGACTACTTCGGCGAGATCGCCGCCCTCGAATGGGGCGCGGGGTTCGCGCGTTCACGTGCGGCGACCGTCGTCGCCCGCGACGACGTGCGCCTGCGTGTTCTCGAGCCGCAGTCGCTCGCGGGGCTGCTCGAGGAGTTCCCCCGGCTCGAGGCGGAGCTTCGGCACACCGCCCACGAGCGGCTGCGACGCGCCCGATGAGCTACGCCGCGCAGATACCGCGCGTGCTCGGCGGCGTCATGCGCAACCCCGATCTCCGTCGCGTCGAGCTCGCGTTCGTCGCCTTCAACGCCGCCGAGTGGGGTGTGTGGATCGCGATGCTCGTGTACGCATACGAGCGCGGGGGCGCGACGACCGCTGGGCTCGTCGCGCTCGTGCAGCTCGTCCCTGCGTCGCTCTTCGCGCCGATCGCGGCGTCGCTCGGCGACCGCTACCGGCCGACACAGGTTCTCGCCGTCGGCTACGCGGTGCAGGCTGCCGCGATGGGTGCGACAGCCGCGGTGCTGCTCGGCGGCGGTCCACCGCCGGCCGCGTATGCGCTCGCCGCCGTCGCCGCAACCGCGGTCACGATCATACGGCCGGCACAGGCGGTGCTGATGCCTGCGCTCGCTCGGACGCCGGATGAGCTGACGGCGGCGAACGTCGCTTCCGGGTGGATCGAGAGCGTGAGCGTGCTCGCAGCGCCCGCGCTCGCGGGCGTACTGCTCGGCGTCGGCGGCGCAGGGACCGTCTTCGCCGTCATGGCCGCGGTTGCGCTCTCGGCGGCGGTGCTCGTCCGGCCCGTGCGTGGCCCGGGCTCGGCCGGCAGTGCACCGGGGCTTGCCGACGCGCTCGGCGGGATCCGCGTGGTTGTCGACGAGCCGGGCCCTCGGGCGCTCATCTGGCTGCTCGGCGTCGAATCGCTCGCAATCGGCGCCCTCGACGTCCTCTACGTCGTGCTCGCGGTGGGCGTACTGCACCACGGCGGGTCGACTGCCGGCTATCTGAATGCGGCCTTCGGCGCCGGCGGCGTCGCCGGTGTCGCGGCGACGGTCGCGCTCGTCGGCCGGCGACGTCTGGCGCCGGCGCTCCTTGCCGGGCTCGCGTTGTGGGCCGCCGCGCTGGCGGTCCTCGCGCTCGCGCCGTCGCTCGTCGCTGCGATCCTGCTGCTCGGCGCGGCGGGCGTGGGACGCACGACGGTCGACGTCGCGGGACGCACGTTGCTGCAGCGCATCGCGCGGCCCGACGCCCTTGCCCGGGTCTTCGGGCTGCTCGAGGGCATCTCGATGGCCGGGCTCGCAGCCGGCTCGATCGCAGCGTCCGCCTTCGTCGGTCTCGCCGGGAACCGCGGCGCGCTCGTGTGCCTCGCCGTCGTGCTGCCGGTCGCCGCCCTGCTCGTCCTCCGGAGCGTCCTCGCCGCCGATTCCGCGGTCCTGCCCGTCGTCGAGATGGCCCGCCTGCGGGCGCTGCCGATCTTCGCGCCGCTCGGCGCCCCCGCGCTCGAAGGGCTCGCCCGGTCGCTCGAGCCGGTCGAGGTAGCGGCCGGTGCGGCGGCCGTGCGCGAGGGGGAGGCGGGCGACCGGTTCTACCTCGTCGTCGAGGGCGAGCTCGAGGTATCCGTCGGGGGCGAGCGCGTCTCGGACCTGGCGCGCGGCGACTGCTTCGGCGAGATCGCGCTCCTTCGCGACGTGCCGCGCACGGCGACCGTGACCGCGCGAACCGCCGTCCGGCTCGACGCGCTCGACAAGGCCGCGTTCCTCTCGGCCGTCACGGGTTACGACCCGAGCGCGCGCGCCGCCGAACAGCTCGTGCATGGCCGCCTCGAGCGTGCGACGATCGCGCCGTGATCGACCCGCTCGAGCGCTGGCGCGAGTACGGAGAGAAGCCCGACTACGCCGGGCCGGTGAGCTTCGGCGGTGCGCCGTACACGCAGGACGCCGCGCTGCTCCGCGGCTTCGACGTCGCAATCGTCGGGGCGCCGACGGACGACCTCGTCTCGGACCGGCCGGGGACCCGGCTCGCACCGCGCGCGATTCGCGCGGCGAGCTGCCCGCCGGGCCCGCATCTCGAAGCCGGGGTCGACGCGTTTGCCGAGCTCCGGATCGTCGACTACGGGGACGCGCCCGTGCTGCCCGCCGACGCGTCCCGGTCGCACACGGCGATCGAGATGACTCTCGGCGAGGTGCTCGACGCAGGACTCATCCCGATCGTGCTCGGCGGCGACCATTCGATCGCCGAGCCCGACATCCGAGCGTGCGCGCAGCGGCACGGGCCGGTTGGACTCGTCCACTTCGACACGCACACGGACACCGGCACAGAGGTGTTCGGCGTCGAGGTGTCGCACGGGACGCCGATGTACCGTCTCGTGCGCGACGGCCGCGTCGACCCGAAGCGGTACGTGCAGATCGGGCTCCGCGGCTACTGGCCGGGCGAGGCCGAGTTCTCGTGGCAGGCGGAACAGGGCATCACAGCGTTCTTCATGCACGACGTCCGCGACCTCGGTGTCGATACGGTCGTTGAGCAGGCCGTGGCGAGCGTCCGCGAGGGCCCGGTGTTTCTCTCGGTCGACGTCGACGTGCTCGATCCTGCGTTCGCTCCCGGTACAGGCACGCCGGAGCCGGGCGGCATGACGAGCGTCGAGCTCCTGAAGGCGGTGCGCACCGTCGCGTCGCGGCTCCAGATCGTGGGAGCCGAGGTGGTCGAGGTGATTCCCACAGCGGTTGGGTCCGCGGACATCACCGCGCTCGTTGCCGACCGGATCGTGCGCGAGATCCTCACCGGAATCGCGCTCCGACGCCGCCAGGGGCTCTGAGAGCCAAGTGCTCCTACACTGAGCCCGTGCAGGAAGTCCTGGACGTTCCGAACGAGGTCGCCGCCGAGCTCGCCGGCATCGGCGACGGTGTCCTGGGCGCGCTTCGCGAACGGCTCGGCTGCACGATCAACCTCCGCGGCAACCGGCTGACGCTTCAGGGCGACGACACGAAGGTCGTCGAGGCGAAGGCGGTCCTCGAGGAGCTCGTCGAGCTCGTCGAGGGGGGCCAGGAGATCGGCGCCGGCACGGTCGACACGCTCCTGAACGCGATCGACCAGGCGGAGGATGTTCGCGACATCTTCGAGGACGTCGTCTGGTCGCACCGCGGGAAGCGGATCACGCCGAAGACGGTCATGCAGAAACGCTACGTCGACGCGATCCGCAAGTGCACCGTGACCTTCGGCATCGGACCGGCGGGCACCGGCAAGACGTATCTCGCGATCGCGCTTGCCGTCTCCGCGCTCTCCGACCGGCAGGTCGGCCGGATCATCCTCACGCGTCCCGCAGTAGAAGCCGGTGAGCGCCTCGGCTTCCTTCCCGGCGACGTACTCGCGAAGGTCGACCCGTACATGCGCCCGCTGTTCGACGCGCTCTACGACACGATGGACCCGGAGAAGCTCAACGCGTACATCGAGCGCGGGACGATCGAGGTCGCGCCGCTCGCATTCATGCGCGGGCGCACGCTGAACGACAGCTTCATCATCCTCGACGAGGCTCAGAACACCTCGCCCGAGCAGATGCTGATGTTCCTCACGCGCCTCGGCTTCGGTTCGAAGGTCGTCGTTACGGGCGACGTGACGCAGATCGACTTGCCGCGCGAGCAGGCGTCGGGCCTCATTCAGGTACAGGACATCCTCGACTCGATCGACGGGATCGAGTTCGTGCACTTCAGCCACCAGGACGTGGTACGCCACAAGCTCGTGCAGCGCATCGTCGAGGCCTACAAGCGGCACTCCGAGAAGTCCGGGACCGCCCGGCGCCGGTGATCGAGATCGAGGTTGACAACCGCTCCGGCCTCGAGGTCGACGAGGACGGTGCGCGCGAGCTGGCGCGGAAGGTGCTCGCCGCAGAGGGCATTGACGCCGGCGAGCTCGGTCTGGTGTTCGTCGGCCTCGACGAGAGTCGTTCGCTGAAGCACGAGCACCTCGGGGTCGACGAGGCGACGGACGCGCTCGCGTTCCCGATCGACGCGCTCGACGATCTCCCGGCCGGCCTGCCGCGGCAGCTGGGCGATGTCGTCGTCTGCCCTCAGGTCGTCGGTGACGACTGGCAGGCTCCGCTCGTGCACGCCGTCCTGCACCTCGTCGGGTATGACCACGGCGCCGAGATGGAGGCGCGGGAGGCGCTGCACCGGTGAGCATCAGCTCGCCGCCGCGCCGCACGCCGCCCCCGCAGGCGCCGGGCCGTGCGCCGACCATACTCGACAGCTTCAACTACGCACTCGAGGGGATCATCCACGTCCTGCGGACGCAGAGAAATCTGCGCATCCACTTCGCGATCGCGATCGCGGTGATAGGCGCGGCCGCCGCACTAGGGGTCGAACGGCTCGAAATGATCACGTTGCTGATCGTGATCGCGTTCGTGCTCGTCGCAGAGATGGTCAACTCGGCAATCGAAGGCGCGATCGACGCGTCGACGACCTCGTTCGACCCGAACGCGAAGCTCGCGAAGGACATCGCGGCCGGCGCCGTCTTGATCTCGACCGTGACCGCGATCGCGGTGGGATACCTCGTGTTCGCGCACGCCGCCGCGCACCGGACATCCCGCTTTCTCGATCGGGTCCGTGACGCGCCGGCCGAGGTCACGCTCGCCGCCCTCGTGCTCGTCAGCCTCATCGTGCTCGCGACGAAGGCGTGGACCGGCCGCGGCACGCCCCTGCGCGGCGGCCTGCCTTCCGGGCACTCGGCGCTTGCGTTCGCCGGCTGGATGGCGGCGACCTACGTCACCAACGACGACCATCGCTTTCTGATCTCGTCGTTGACGTTCATCATGGCACTCCTCGTCGCGCAGACCCGGGTCGAGTCCGGCGTGCACTCCGCGCTCGAGGTGCTCTACGGCGGCGTGCTCGGCGCGCTCGTGACGCTCGTCGTCTTTCAGGTGCTCTCGTGAGCCTGACCGGCGAGGAGCTCGTTGTCCATGCCGAGTCTGCGGCGGCGAACGCGTATGCGCCGTACTCGAACTATCTCGTCGGCGCGACGCTGCTGCTGAAGGACGGGCGGCTCGTGGACGGCGTGAACGTCGAGAACGCCGCCTATCCGCTCGGCGTGTGTGCGGAGCGCACCGCCATCTCGAAGGCGGCGGCCGACGGCGTGCGTCCCGGGGACATCGACGCGATCGGGATCACGGCGTCGCCGTGCGGAGGCTGCCGGCAGTGGCTGCACGAGTGGCGGATCGAGCGCGTCTATTTCCGTCGCGAGGACGGCTCGATCGCCGAGTACGCCCCCGCAGGACAGCTTCTGCCCGACACGTGGGACCTGCCGGAGGCATGAGGTCGGGCTTTGTCTCCGTGGCAGGACGGCCGAACGTCGGCAAGTCGACGCTCGTGAACGCCCTCTGCGGCGGCAAGGTGGCGATCGTCTCCGACAAGCCGCAGACGACCCGGCAGCGCATCTTCGGGATCGTGAACGGGGACGACTACCAGCTCGTGCTCGCCGACCTTCCGGGCTTCCAGCGGCCGCTCGACGCCCTCACCGAGCGGATGCAGCACACGGTCGACAGTGCGTTCGAAGACGTCGACGCGGTGCTCCTCGTCCTCTCGGCGCGCGAGCGGATCGGGGCGGGCGACCGGTTCATCGCAAAGCGCGTCTTCGACCTGGGTGTCCCGGTCGTGGTCGCGCTGAACAAGGTCGACCGCCTCAAGCCCGGCCACATCGCGCAGCAGATGCAGACCGCCGCGCAGCTTGGGCCGTTCCACGCGCTGCATCCCGTCAGCGCGAAGACCGGTGACGGCATCGCGGAGCTGCGCGAGGAGCTCGTCGCGCTCCTGCCGGAGGGGCCGCTCTACTTCCCCGTGGAGCAGCGCACCGATCTCACACTGGAGATGCAGATCGGTGAGCTGATCCGCGAGAAGGCGCTGGCGCTGACGCGCGACGAGGTGCCCCACGCGATCTCGGTCGAGATCGAGGAGCTGAACGACAAGGTGCTTCGTGCCCATCTGCTCGTCGAGACGGACTCCCAGAAGCAAATCCTCGTCGGCAAGGGTGGAGCGATGGTGAGGGAGATCGGCACGCGTGCGCGCCCGGAGATCGAGGCGCTCCTCGGCGGGCCGATCTATCTCGATCTCGTCGTGAAGGTGCGGCCGCGCTGGCGCCGCGACCAGGCGACCCTCGAGCGTCTCGGTCTCTAACGGCAGGGGCCTGGCCCCTGCCTGTGGAAAAGTCCGCTCAGCCGCAGCGGCGGCCGAGCCACGCCTTCAGCGTTCGGACATTCGCGATCGCGCGCTGGAGCTCCGCTGGCTTGTCGCGCGCGAGCTCGACGTAGCCGGCGTGCGCGCTCGAGCCGCTCGTGTACAGCAGCAGGTCGACACCGGCTTGAATCGCCCTTGCAGGTGCGTGCGGTGTTCGGGCGGGCGCCGGGGCGTCGAGCGCATCGGTGACGACGACGCCGTCGAAGCCGAGCTGCTCACGCAGGAGGCCGGTCACGATCGGACGCGAGAACAGGGCCGGCGTGCCGGTCGGGTCGAGGAGCGGATAGGAGGCGCTCGCGACCATCACGAGCTTGACACCGGCGGCGATCGCGCTCCGGAAGGGGCCGAGCTTCGACCTGCGCAGCTTCACCGCGTAGTCGTCGGTGTTCCTGTGCGAAGCGCCGAGTCCGGGGAAGTGTTTCGCCGTGGCGGCGACGCCCCTGGCCTGCAACCCTCGAATGAACGCCGCGGCGAGCCGACCGACCGCCGACGACCGGGAGCCGAACGACCGGCTCCCGAGGAATCCGCCGGGAGTCAGCGTGTCGGCGACCGGAGCGAGGTCGACGTCGATGCCCGCGGTGCGGAGTGACGCAGCCGTGGCGCGCGCCTCGCTCAGTGTCCGCGCCACGCCGAGCCGTCCGAGCTCGCGCGCCGTATGCTGCGGCGCGGCCCAGGTCAGCCGACGCGCCCAGCCGCCCTCCTGGTCGACGAGGAGCAGAAGAGGCCGACCGATTGCGCATCCGGCTTCGTGCAACTCCACGGTCGTCGCCCTCATCTCTGCGGGGGTCCAGCGTCCGACGAGGATCACGCCGCCGAGCTCTCCTGCATGGACTCGTGCAAGGAACGACGGCTTCGGCGGCCCGGCGAGCGCACCGACGATCACCTCACCGGCGGGCGCGGCCGATGCGGGCGTTGCGACGACGAGCGCCGCGAGGCTAGGCCCGAGCCAGCGTGGGAGACGCCGCATGCTCGATCCGGAGTCCGGTCACCGGGTCGAAGAAGTGGAAGCGGGCCGGATCGACCGTCAGGCGCAGGGGCCGCCCGACGTGCGCGGAGGTCTGCGCGTCGACACGCGCCGTGAACGAGGCGCGGTTGTTGGGAAGCAAGACCTCGTCGTCGCCCGCCGCCTCACGAACCTCGCTCACGTCGACCGGCGGCGCGTCGACGTTGAAGATGATGTGTGCCTCGGCGCCGAGATCCTCGACGACCTCGACGTCGACGTCGATCTGGGGCAGCGACGCGTCGCTGAGCGCCGCGTCTTCGAACGTCTCGGGTCGTATTCCCACGATCAAGCGGCCCTCGACTTCGGAGCGGCTGAGCGGAATCGCGAAGCCGCCGAACGAAACCGTGCCGTTGCGCACATCCGCCTCGATGAGGTTCATCGCAGGTGAGCCGATGAACGCGGCGACGAAGAGATTTCTCGGCGACGCATAGAGCGCCTGCGGCGTGTCGACCTGGAGGATCCGCCCGTCGCGCATCACGGCGACGCGATGCCCGAGCGTCATCGCCTCGACCTGGTCATGGGTGACATAGATCGTCGTCGTTCCGAGTCGGCCGTGGAGCGCCGCGAGCTGCGCGCGCATGCTGACCCGGAGCTTCGCGTCGAGGTTCGACAGCGGCTCGTCCATCAGGAACGCTTTCGGCTCCCGCACGATCGCGCGGCCCATCGCGACACGCTGGCGCTGGCCGCCGGAGAGCGCCGCGGGCCGCCGGTCGAGTAGCTCGTCGAGCCCGAGCAGCTCGGCCACCTGGTCGACGCGCTGCGAGATGTCGGCCTTCGCCGTCTTCCGCACCTTCAACCCGTAGCCAAGGTTCTGGCGCACCGACATGTGGGGGTACAGCGCGTAGTTCTGGAAGACCATCGCGATGTCGCGCGAGCGGGGCGGCAGCTCGGTGACGTTGCGGGCGTCGATGAAGATCGACCCGCCCGTGACCTCCTCCAGCCCTGCGATCATCCGGAGCAGGGTGGACTTGCCGCAGCCGGAGGGGCCGACGAGGACGAGGAACTCGCCGCTCTCGATCTCGAGCGAGATGTCGTCTACGGCGACCACGCCGCCGCTGAACGCCTTCGTGACGCCGTCGAGCACGATCTCGGCCACTGGGATGGATCTATACCGGACCGGGCGGCGAGGCGCAATGGCATTGACCACTTTTCCGCTCGTGGTTATAGTCGTCGGGCGGTGAGCACTCAGCGCATCACCAAGCAGAGCGCGACGCGGCAGCAGGTGCTCGACTTGATCGAGCAGCTCGGCGTCGGCACGGCGATCCCGTCCGAGCGGCAGCTGAGCGCCGATCTCGGGGTCTCGCGGCTGACGCTGCGCGCAGCGCTCGACGACCTCGCGCGGGAGGGCTACCTCATCCGCAGGCGCGGCAGCGGGACGTACGTCCAGCAGCCGAAGATCTCCCAGGAGCTGACGATGACGTCCTTCAGCGAGGACATGCGCCGGCGCGGGATGACGCCCGGAAGCAGGACGCTCTCGATGGAGACGCAGCTGGCCGGCGCGCGGCTCGGGCGCGTGCTCAATCTCTCGCCTTCCGAGGCAATTCTCGTGATCAAGCGCCTCCGGCTCGCGGACGGGGAGACGATGGCGATCGAGACGCTGCACCTGCCGCTACGGCTCGTGCCCGGTCTCGAGGCGAAGGATCTGAGCGGCTCTTTCTACGAGCTCTACCGCGACCGGTACGGGATCGTGATCGCGAGCGGGACGCAGGCGATCGAGCCCACGGTCACGAACGAGGAGGAGTCGAAGGCGCTCGGCGTGCCGCTCCAATCGCCCGCCTTCCTCTTCGAGCGCACGAGCCGCGACCAGGACGGCCGGACGGTCGAGTTCGTCCAGTCCGTCTACCGAGGCGACCGCTACCGGATCGTCACCGAGCTCAGCCGGCCGCAAAGCTGACCGGGTCCCTTGACAGGACCGGTTCGGTGTGCGATAACCGCCCCGTGGCCAACTGGTATAGACCAATCGGCGCACCTGCCCGCAGGCCACAGCGGCGCGTCGACGGCTCGAGGAGACGTGGATGAGGACGCGAGTTTTCGTGGCGGCACTGGCCGCCGTTGCACTCGGGGTCGTCGCGGCGACGGCGAGCGCGAGCGGCGATCGGGTAGCGGCCAACAAGCTGACCGTATGGCTCCAGGTGGACGCGCAGTCCGGTTGGCCGGACGTCGTTGCGGCCGCCAACAAGCAGTTCACGAGTGACCATCCTGGCTGGACGGTCGACGTCCAGTACCAGAACTGGGGTGACCATCTCCAGAAGTTCGACGCGACGCTTGCCGGCGGCAACTCGCCGGACGTGATCGAGATGGGGAACACCGAGATGGTGAAGTACATGGCCGCCGGCGCCTTCGCCGACATCAGCTCCTCGAAGGCGACGTTCGCGAACTCGGCCAACTGGCTGAAGGGGCTCGCTGCGTCGGGCACGTACGGCGGGCGTCTCTACGGCGTGCCGTATTACGCCGGCTCGCGCGTCGTGACGTATCGGACCGACGCCTACACGAAGGCCGGGATCAAGAAGCTCCCGTCGAGCCTCGCGGAGTTCACCGCGGCGGCCCGCAAGCTCGCGGCGAAGAACTCGTCGACGAAGGGCTTCTCACCGGTCTACGTCGCCGGCACCGACTGGTACTTCGCGATGAGCTTCGTCTACGACTTCGGCGGGCAGATCGCCAAGACGAGCGGCGGCAAGTGGCGGGGCTCGCTCGACTCGCCGCATTCGATCGCCGGGCTGACCGCGTTCAAGAACTTCTTCCTCGCGGCCTCGAAGGCGAGCAAGACCTCGGACGAGAACCATCCCGCCCCCTATGACGTGTACGCTCAGGGCGGCGCGGCGTCGATCATCGGCCCCGGCTGGTTCAGCTGCTGCGTCGGGAACAAGTACAAGGCCACCACGGCGCAGTTCGTGATGCCGAGCCACAAGAAGGGCCAGCCGATGCCGGGCTTCCTCGGCGGCTCGAACCTTGCCGTCCCGGCCTCGAGCGGCAACAAGGCGCTCGCTGCCGACTGGCTCAAGGACTTCACGAGCACCGACAACGAGCGGGCGCTACAGGCGAAGGGCAACATTCCGAACGCGACGAACCTGCTCGGCACGAGCGTGAACGAGCGGGCTGCCGCACAGAGCTGGTTCGTTCCGGCCGCCAAGCACTGGGTCGACGTCGAGAACGGGAACATCCTCCGCAACATGCTGGCGCAGATCCTCACCGGCAAGCTCACGGTGAAGCAGGCAGCTGCATCTGCGAGTGACAACATCACGTCGGTGCTGAACGGCGCGTAGCCCGCATCAGCGGCACGAGCCTCCGACCTCAATGACAGTCGCCGCCGAGACCACCTCCAAGTGGTCTCGGCGGCGTCGCCTCACCTGGGCGCGCGTGGCGCGCGGCTCGGTGCCGTATCTGCTGATCGCCCCGGTCGTCGGCGTGCTGGGCGCGCTGCTCGCGTACCCGATCTACCGGCTCGTCGTCCTCTCGCTCCAGCAGTACACGCTCTTCGAGCTGATCCAGCACAAGGGCAAGTGGATCGGCCTCGATAACTTCCGTTCGATCCTGCAGGACCAGGTCTTCTGGCACACCCTGCTCCGGACCGTCATCTTCACCGTCGCGAACGTCGGCCTGACGATCGTCGGGGGGATGCTGATCGCCCTCCTGCTCGTGCGCGTGAGCGGCTTCGTGCGCATCCTCGTGATGGCCGGCCTCGTGCTCGTCTGGTCGATGCCCCAGGTGGTCGCAGTACAGGTGTGGTACTGGATGACGAACTACCAGAACGGCGTCGTCAACTGGGTGCTCACCGAGCTGCACTTCGGGGACTTCTTCCAGCACGATTGGTATGCGACGACGTTCTCGTCGCTGACCCTCGTGACGCTCTTGATCGTCTGGGGAGCGCTTCCGTTCGTGGCGATCACGCTATACGCAGCGCTCTCTCAGGTGCCGGGCGAGCTTGTCGAGGCGGCGGAGATCGACGGCGCGAAGCCGTGGCGCGTCTTCCTCGACGTGACGCTGCCGATCCTCATGCCGATCCTCCTGATCCTGACGAGCCTCTCGATCCTCTGGGACTTCGGGGTCTTCACACAGCCGTACCTGCTGATCAACGCCTCGCACATTCATCCGAGCAATTACCTGATGTCGACCTACCTCTTCGTGGAGGGGTTCCAGAAGGCGGACTACGGCAAGGGCGCTGCGATTTCGCTGCTGATGCTCGTGATCGTGGCTGCGATGAGCTTCGTCTACGTGCGCAAGATGGTCAAGGCGGGTGACGTCGAATGATCCGCCGCTCCGGCTGGAACGTCGTCGGCATCGCCCTGTTCGTCGTCATGGTCTTTCCGGTCTTCTGGATGATCTCGACGGCCTTCAAGCCGGACGATCAGATCAACAGCCAGACACCGACATGGTTCGCAGGCAGTCCGACGCTCGGCCACTTCCGGGACGCGATCGACAAGCCGTTCTTCTGGGACGCGGTGAAGAACAGCCTCATCATCGTGCTCGTTGCCGTCGGCATCTCGATGGTGCTGGCGTTCCTCGCCGCAGTCGCGCTTGCGAAGTACCGGTTCACGGGCCGGAAGCTCTTCATCGTCCTGATGATCGGGATCCAGATGCTCCCGGGCGCGGGGTTGATCATCCCGCTCTACGTCGTGCTCGCGCGGTACCACCAGGTCGACACGCTCACCGGCGTGATTGTCGTCTACATCAGCGCGGTCCTCCCGTTCTCGGTCTGGACGCTGCGCGGGTTCATCCTCGGCATCCCGAAGGACCTCGAGGAGGCGGCGATGGTCGACGGGAGCACGCGTCTCGGCGCCTTTGTCCGGATCCTGCTGCCGCTCGTCGCGCCGGGGCTCGTGGCAACGTCGGTGTTCGCGTTCATCACGAGCTGGAACGAGTACATCTTCGCTCGTATCCTGCTGAACGACCAGGCAAAGCAGACGGTCACCGTCTGGCTCTCCTACTTCCAGGGCACGAGCCGCAACGTCGATTGGGGCGGCCTGATGGCGGCTTCGACCCTGACTGCGATCCCGGTCGTGATCTTCTTCCTGCTCCTGCAGCGGCGGATCGCGTTCGGGCTGACCGCCGGAGC
>Ga0137375_10000048_pt1 | contig 95988 bp, 85 predicted proteins | sample SagtaG_24_FD_104936 | JGI IMG/M metagenome (GOLD analysis project Ga0137375, IMG submission 104936) | Vadose zone soil microbial communities from Sagehorn Ranch, Mendocino, California, USA - Sage1_R_113_16 metaG | ecosystem: Environmental > Terrestrial > Soil > Vadose zone | place: USA... | reverse complement strand
TCGGGCTCGTCCTAGTCTGGCCGTATGTGCTCGGCTGATGCCGTCTGCGAAACCCGTCCGTAGCGAGGGAGCCTCGACCTCAGAACGCATCGTGGTGGTGGCGGACCTCCACGTCAGCGCGGGTGGTGGGGCCCCGCTCTTCACCGCCGATGAGGCGTTCGCCCGGTTCGTCGACAACCTTGGGACACGCGACCAGCCTCGGATCAGCGCCCTGGTCCTGGCGGGCGATTTCTTCGACTTCGTGCACGCAACGCGAGGCCGGCGCGCGTGGCGGGACACGTCCGAGGAAGCGTCGCTGGGGAAGCTCGAGCTCATCGCCGACGCGCACCCGCTCGTCGTGCGCGCGCTCGACGATCTTGCAGCTTCCGGTACTCGAGTCGTCGTCATTCCCGGAAACCACGACCTGGAGTTCGTCCGACCGTCTGCGCAGCGGCGCCTTCGGGAGGTGCTCGGTGCCAGCCAGGCGGGCACCGAGGACGCGGTGGATTTCCACCCCTGGATCGTGTACCGCCGCGGGTTCCTGTACGCGGAACACGGCAGCCAGCACCACGATCTCAATGCCATCAGAACTCTTCTCGTGCCCTCGGCCCTCGGCCTGGAGACGCCGCTCGGTGCGCACGTGGATCTCCACCGCCTCGACAGCGCGGCGGGTGCGCGGGGAAAGGCGCATGTCCGATTAGGAGCGGCGCTCGTGTCTCGTCTGCTCGGAATTGGCGACGCGGCCCGCCCCGGTCAAAGCCGCGACCGCGAGGCCGCGCTCGAAGGCGTGGCGCAGGAGACCGGCCTCGATCGGCGGACCCTCGCTTCCCTCGACCGCCTCTCCGCGGTCGCCCCACTGGCGCTCGAGCGGCGTATTGCGCGCGAGGCCGCGAGGGCGCTCATTGCGCGGTTCAAGGGTGCCCCGCTTTCCCGCGAGAGCTATCTCGAGCACGCAGCCGCTGCGATCGACGACGTGCTCACGCGCGATCGGGCGGAAGTTCCCTTCTACATCTTTGGACACACGCATGTCCCCGCCGACCGGCCCCTTCGACCCGGTCGCGAGACGCCACGCTACTTGAATCCCGGCACGTGGTCGACGATCGTCCCACGTGGTGCGCGGGAAGTCAGCGACGGTGCGCGCTTCGGCTTCATCGAGCTCGAGGGGCCGGAGGAGGGCAGGCCGACTGCTCGGCTACTCCGCTGGGACGACGAGCGCCACGCCGCCGCGCCTGTCTAACCCGGTCTGTACTCGTAGGCCCCGAGGTCGGGCACGGCACGGCGGTCGCCGTTTCCGTCGAGCCTCGCTGGATGCCGGTCGAGATCGACCCGATAGCCCAGTGGGATGCCGCGGTCGACGGCCGGGCTGATCCGGCGGAGGCGGAGATTGTGCGGCGGTGAGACGAAGCGCGGCTTACGGACGAAGGTCCGCCGGCCGTGACGGGCCTGTAGAGGGCCACCCCAGAAGAGATCGTGGTTCTCGTTGAAGGGGGCGTCGGCGTAGCCGACCTTTGCGCGGGCTTCGATGATGTTGTTGCGCATCTTGAGGATGTCTCGATTGCAGCCGGCGTAGCACACGAAGCCCTGGCTTGAGGCACCCGTGAGGTAGACGGTGTTGTTGTACAGGCGCGTGTGCCGCACCGGCCCCAATCGGCTCTGATCTCCGCGAGTGACCAAGAAGCTCGAGACCGCCAACCGGGAACGCACGAGGTTGTACGCGAACGTGTTGTCCACTGAGCGCGAGTTGCCGAGCTCGCTGAAGTCGTGGTTCTGGACGGCGACGTTGTGATGGACCCGGTTGTGCCGTCCCCCGTAGACCTCCACTGCCGCCCCGTCGCGGCCGTAGTCGTACGAGAACGCGTCGGAGCCGGAAATCCGGTTCCACGCTACCTCGCTGCGATCGCCGTGGAGGGCGACCCCGAACGCGCCCGAATCGTCGTTCCTGGGCGACGGAGTCAGGACCGACATCTTGTTGTTGTCCACGATGTGGTTTTTCACGATCTTCGTGCCCACCGCTCCTGCCTTCACGTCGACGCCGGCCGCATTGCGGGTGATCAGGCATCGCGCTACCCGATCCGAGTCGCCCGCGACCTCGATCCCCGCCCAAGAGCAGTCACCGGCGTGGAGCTGCCGCAGCCGGACAAACGAGCCTGTGATCACGACGCAGCTCGTCGCCCCTGACCCCCCGATCAGGGGCAGTGTCCCCCTTCCATAGGAGCCGATGACGATCGGACGCGCACGCGTGCCGCTCGCCTTCAGCTTCAAGCTTCCCCCCCAGACGCGACCACGCCTGAAGAGCACGCTGTCGCCAGGTTCGATCCGAGCTGCGTTCACCCTCGCCAGTGAGCGCCACGCGGTCGCCTTCGACCTGCCTCCGGCCTTATTGCTGCCCCTGGCGCTGTCGACGTAATAGGTGCTCCTGCGCGCCATCCAGCGGGTATGCGCCGGCCTCACACGGGCAAGGGCGCGCCAGTCGACGAGCTTGAAATTCTGGTGCTCCGGCTCGTTGCGGTCGTCCTGGGCCACGAAGAGGCCTCGCGGGAACCGCGTGCCGAGCGACGAGCTCGTGACCTCGATCCCGTCCGTGTGCGTGACCGCGTCGATTCGCCCCTGAACCACCCGGAAGTCGACCACGTGCGCATTCCGCCCCTGACGGTGATAGACCGCGAAGCTGTCCGAGCCCTGGCTGGACGCGATCAGATAGCCGCGACCTGCCGGCCGGCGGTAAATCGCCAGCCCTTCGATGTCCGCTGTGAGATGCCCGCTGCCGACCGAATCGACCCGTGTGCGCGCGCCGCCTGCCGACGGCTCGGCGCCGTAACGCCAGATCGCGACATCCTCCTCGGCGACGTAGAGGCGCCCCTTTGCGTCGTCGGCGACGCAACCCTCGGTGGTCGAGCCGAGATGGAGCGTCCGCACCTTCGTTGACGCCACACGATGGGCGGGTCTGCCTTTGAGTCGCCATTGCTGAATCGTCCCGCTGTTGTCTCCGACGAAGACGTAGAGACGAGAGCGTCGGCCCCGGTAAAGGCAAAGCCCGGAGACGCCGATGCCCGTCTGGATGGGATCCCGTAGGAACCGCAGTCCCCGGGTCACCGGATCGAGCGCGTACAGCCGAACGGAGTGCGACGCAGTATCGCTGGTCGCGACCAGGGTTATGGTTTTGCGGCCTAATCTGAACCCGTGCCGGAGGTCGACGTTGTTCGGGCTCGTGCCTCTGTAGAGGTGGAGCTGGCTGCCGGCGAGATCGTAGACGGCAAGTGCTCCGCGCTTGTCCGTTCCGATCACGACGCTTCGGCGCGGGCGCCGAGGCGCAACCCAGATCGCTGGATCATCGGCTGCGTCCCCCGCGTGGGGGACCGGCCTCGTTTCGGCCACGGCGTGAACCCTGATCTGTGCGGTCGACGAACCTGTCGCCAGCACGGCCGTTGCGACCGCGGTGAACGCTGTGCCAGCCAGGATGGCAAGCATCCACGGGCCGCGACTCGATCGGCTGTGGGCTGAAAACACCGTGAGAGCAAGACGACTGTAATACGGCGGTCCGACGGTCACGATACACTCGGCCCCCGTTTGTGAGTGGGAAGTCGCCGCGGGACCGGGAGACGGTCGGCCAGCATCCTGATTTTGACGATTGGGCAGCTGAGGTTGTCTCCGCTGTCGAGCAACGGAGAAGCGAATCGCGCGACGCGGGGTCGGTTTGCGATCACCACAGGCGAAACCGACGGCTCACACGCGTGTGGCATCTCGTCCTTCGCATTGCCGCTTTTCCCGTCATGCTCAGGCGGGCCAGCCGTCGCGACAAAGCCCGAGAACCTTCGGCCTGACCAGACCGAACTGCCGACTCAGGCGGCGTCGAAGCCGAGCAGCTCGGCAAGGGCCGTGACAGAACGCCTGGGGCCCCAGGCAGTTGGAAGCCGCGCCTGCTCGGCAGGGAGGTCCTTGAGCGCCTTCTCGAGGATTGCACGGTCCGCTTCTTTAATCGCGGCGAGTGTTTTGCGCCATGAGTCGGCGTTCGGTCCGCCTGCGAGTCGTACCCGCTGCTCCTCTGCCGCCGCCTGGGCCAGTTCGACAGCCGATTCGAGGCTGAGCTGCCGTCGCTCGAGCCGACTGGCGTCCGCATTCCGCCGGATCGCAAGGACACGTGTCAGCGGGAATGGCGCCAGCGGGAATGATCCACCCAGATCCTCGACTCGGAGCCAGAGCGGAGGCGAGACGTACCCGCGCGTGATCGCCCTCACGACGGCACGGAGGCGTAATGCGAGGCGCGCCTGCCGCGGTAGGCGACGGAAAGCTTCCGGCGCGCTTTCCGTGAGATCGGGGTAGACCCGGAGCCGGCGCGGGAAAGCGCGAACGCGTCGGTCGCGGTCGAGCAAGATATGGTCGTCGCCAAGAATCCGCCGCCCCGCGGCCACGGCAGCGGCGCATAACGAGCTTTTGCCGGTCCGGGACCGGCCGAGGACGACGGCCGCCCCGCCCTCCGTCTCGACCGCGGCGGCCGGGAGAAGCAGATATCCCGCCCTCGAGGCGGCCACCGCGACAAGCGGCTCGACGATGTAACCCTGGAGAAGGGAAAGCACAAACCGCCGCGGCCGTCCTCCCACCTCGATCCGAGCAGACAGCGGCCGCTCGGCGGGATCGCCGAGCTCGAGGCGCCAGTGAACTGACTTGTGCCGTTCTTCCCGGCCTCCCGCGGCGGGGCCAAACTCGATGACGACACTTGGCTCTCCTGGCTCTTGGACCGCCCGCGCACCGTACTCGGACCTGAAATGGTCGCGGGCGAACTCCGGTCCTTTCAGCTCGAGAGTCAAGCCTGCCGCGAACGCGAAGTGGTCGCAGGCATCGGCCACTAAAGGAGGACCTCCGCCAGGGCGTCGGCAATGCGGCGCGGGTCTGTCGGGAAAGGCGCCTTCACTTCGAACACCGCAATCCCTTCGAGCAACTCCCTGAGCAGCTCTTCCTCCCGGTGCTCCACGTCAAGCTCGAGGTTTCCCGACATGTCGGGGAACGCGTACCTGGACCGTCGGTGCAACTCGAAGAAGTCTCTTCGCTCATACGAGGCCGAGCGGGCCAGCCGTCCGGCAGCCCACATTCGGTCCGCCGTCCGGACGGTCACACGGGAGCCCGGGACCGTCGTGAGCAGAGCGACGGCATGAAGCGTTGTGCAAAGCAGCGGACGGTGGGCACCGTAGATCCGGCTCAACTCGGAAGGCCCGAGGGCGGCTCTCTCGGCAAGGGCGACCGCCCGATCGAAACTCGTCGCCACAAGGCTGCCGACGCGGCCGGATCCCCATCCGCGACGAATAGGGGCCGCCGCCGTGCCCGCTACCGCGGCGATTGCCAGCTGGAATCTCGCGGCCCGGGGCAGGCCGCGACTGAGGCGCGGCAGGTGTGGAAGGACCCAGCGCCGGATTCCGACTGAGATCGGAAACGAGGCGGCCTCACCGTCGTGCGAGAGGATCGTCCACTTGTCGGAGACGAACTGAGCGCCCTGCTCCAGGAACGCCAGTGCGGTTTCCGTCTTTCCGCTCTCAGACCACCCTGCAACGACGATTCCGGCTCCATCCAGCTCGACCGTCGAACCGTGGAGAGCGACGTTGTCACGCTCGAGCAACGCGAGGTGGAGCGCAGGCCGTATGGTCGACCGCAGCAAGGGACGGAGCGGAAAATTCGCTTGGCGCCTGAAGTGGAACGGGAGTCCCTCATCGAACCGGGGTAGGGTGCAGGTGCGACCTCTGTCGAGCACCCGCAGCCGTGTTCCGTCGAAGGCGGTCACGCGGCCGTCGGCAGCGGGATTCTGGATATCCAAGAAGCCGGGGGACGGACCGACGGCCGTTTCGAGGAGAAGATCCGGGGGCGCCTCGGCATCGTCCTCGACCGGCTCGTAAGGATCGAGCTCGGTGCGAACGCCTCGTGCTTCGCGGCCGTCGAGGTCGCGGAAGACGAGCGTTGCTCCGGGCAGCTGAAATCGCATGGATCCACTGTATGTGAGCTTTCGTCGAATGTTTTGATGCAATGGCGGAGAGGAGATGCCATAATGTGCTTGACGGTGGCGCGTTCTTCTCTAGGGGTCCTCGCGGTTGCGGCGACGGTTGCTCTCGGCCTGACGATCGGGGTGAGCACGGCTGTGGCTGACACCATCTTCAGCGACGGGTTCGAGTCAGGCGATTTCTCCGCCTGGACAAGCGTCCAGGTAGGTGGCGACGGCACGGCGGTGGTCCAGAGCGCCATCGTCCGGACCGGGTCCCTCGCTGCCCAACTCTCGGAGAGCTCGACGTCGGGATCCAAGGCTTACGCCCGTAAGACCTTCGCAGCCGAGCAAGTGGACTTCACCGCCAGCGGTGACTTTCAGCTGCTCCAGGAAGGGGCAAGCGGCGGCAACGTTCCATTTTTCCGCTTCCTGAATCCCAGCTCGCAGCGCATCGTGAGCGTCTACCGCCAGAATGGGACGGGCGGCAGGATTGGCGTCACGTACGGCGGGAGCTACTTCTCGACAAGTGGGACGCTGCCCCTGAATACGTGGGGCACGGTCGCGCTCCATGTGATCATCAACGGCACGAGCAGCACGGTCGAGGTGCGCCTGAATGGAACGTTGATCTACCAGACGAGCAGCGCGAGCCTCGGAACCGCCGGTGTCTCGACCGCGCAGATCGGCAACGACACCGCTGCGCAAGCTTTCACGCTCGTGGCCGACACGATCACGATGCAAAATGCGGCGACCGCGCCCTCACCCCCGGTAAACACCGCCCCGCCTGTGATCTCGGGGACTCCGCAGGAGGGCCAGACGCTGAATGCAAGCACGGGGAGCTGGAGCGGGACACAGCCGATCACGTACACCTACCAGTGGTTGCGTTGCGACTCGAGCGGCGCCGCCTGCGGCGAGATCGGCGACGCGACCGGCTCGACCTACGCGGTCACGAGCGGGGATGTCGGCGGGACGCTGCGTGTCGCGGTCACGGCCACCAATTCGGTCGGTTCGGCCACGGCGACCTCGAATGCGACGACGGTTGTACAGCCGCCAGATGCGCCGCCGGTCAATACGGCACTTCCGGCGATCTCTGGCACTCCGCAGGACGGCCAGATGTTGAATGCAAGCACAGGGAGCTGGAGCGGGACGCAGCCGATGACGTACGCGTATCAGTGGCTGCGGTGCGACTCCAGCGGGGCGAACTGCGGCACCATCTCCGGGGCAACCGGGGCGAGCTATCTGGTCGTGACCGCCGATGTTGGCAACAGGCTACGCGTTGCCGTGACCGCCACGAATGTGGCCGGCTCGGCGAGCGCTACGTCGAATCCGACCGCGGTCGTCCAGCCGAGCTCCGGCGACCCGACTCTCGTGGCGCTGTGGCACATGGATGAGACGTCCGGCACCACGATGTACGACTCGGTCAACCAGCACAACGGAACGCTCTACCACGTCCAGCTGGGCGTACCGGGAGTCTTGAACCTCGGCTACAGCTTCAACGGCTCCTCCAGCTATGGCTCCGTCCCGACGGCGAGCGATCTGAATCCAGGGAGCGCGAAGGTCACGTACACGATCCATCTGAACACGACCGGAACACCCCCGCCGCCGCCAAAGGACTGGGACGTGATCCGCAAGGGTCTCTACAGCACGGCCGGGGGCGAGGTGAAGATGGAGTTCCAGCAATCGGGCCAGGCCTCGTGCGGCTTCAAGGGCTCAGCCGGGTATTCGGAGATGATCGCCGGCCCGAGGATCAACGACGGCAGGTGGCACACGCTCCAGTGCGTGAAGACCTCGTCTGCCATCCAGACGATCGTGGACGGGGTGGTGTACTCGCAGAGCGCCAACGTCGGCTCGATCGCCAACACCGCCCCAGTGGTGATCGGGGCCCGGCCGGGGTCGGACTGGTACAGCGGCACGCTCGACGAAGCCAGCATCCAGATCGGTTAGCCGAGTTGCTCGTTGGACCCAGGCGGCGCTCCCGGCGGGGTTGCGCCTCGAAAGGTTCCAGCCTCCTCAACTGAAGAGCAGGATGTCGGTGTGCGCTACGGGGAGGTTGCGCATGGATCAGCCACGCTCTTCGCTTCACCGTCGAGAACACTCGCCGGGCGTACGTCTACCCGGCCCGCCATTACGCGAGCAACTCCACCGATCCCAACATCCCTCCGATGGGGTTGAGAGTGCGCCCGAAGGCGAAGGTGCCCATCGGCGGCTTCCCCCGGCAGGCGAGCATCGTCCTGCAAGCACTCAAGCGCTACGGGATGATGGTGGCCGACAACGGCTCGAACTGGTACATCAGCGGCGCGCCGAAGCGGCATTGGAATAACTGGGGCCCTCCACTTGCGGCGGCGGATCACGGGGGAAGGCTTCGAGGTCGTCGACACGGCCGCGCTGAGACCTTGAGATTCGATGCCGTCGTCGCCGGCGGCGGCTCCGCGGGCTGCGTGCTGGCGGCACGGCTGAGCGAGAACCCCGAGCGCTCGGTCTGCCTGCTCGAAGCAGGCCCCGATTACGGCCCCGACGGCGCCGATCGCTGGCCCGCCGACATCCTCGACGGCACCGTCCTCGCGTTCTCCCATTCCTGGGAGCGCGACGACCCCGAAGACCGCTCGCAGCTCCGGGCGCGGATCCTCGGAGGCTGCTCGGCCCACAACGCCTGCGCCGTGCTGCCCGGTGCGCCCTCCGACTACGACGAATGGGGTCGGCCGGCGCCTACGGATCGCCGGCGATTCTGCTCCGGAGCGGAATCGGCCCCGAGACGGGCCTCCCGGTCGGCGAGAACCTGACCGACCACCCGGGCGTCGGTGCCGGCTGGGCACCGACCGCGCGGCTCCAGGAGGAGACCACCCGCTTCGCGCAGGATCAGCCCTTGTTCATGGCCCAGGTCGTCGTGAAGGGCCGCAGCCGCTCCTGTCCCGAGGATCTCTGGGACCTCCATCTGTTTCCGGCGACCGAGCCGGGCAAGGACGAGCTCGCGCACCCGCCGGAGAGTATGAGCTGAGCGCAGCCGCCTTCGCGCTGAAGCCCCGCTCGCGCGGGCGGCTCCGCCTACGGGATGCGAACCCCGAGACCCCGCTCCTCGTCGAGCACGAATTCCTCTCCGACGAGGCCGACCTGGACGTGCTCGTCGGGCTGGAGCTGCTTCGCAACCTCATGTGGAAGGAGGCGATGAGCGCCTACGCGGGTGAGAACGTCCGCCCGGGCCGCGGCGACGATCTCCAGCCCTACATCCGCGAGGCCGTGCGCGGCTACTTCCACCTGGTCGGGACGTGCGCGCTCGGCTCGGTGGTCGATTCCGCCGGATGCGTGCTCGGGTTCGAGAACCTGTACGTCGCCGATGCGTCCGTGATGCCGACGATCCCACGCGCGAACACGCACCTCAGCACGCTCGCGGTCGCGGAGAAGATTTCAGTAGGACTTTCTCCGGCAAGTTGACATTCCCAACGCCACGTGCGAATGTCCCGTGCGTGCGGCGGCTCGCACTTCTCGCGGTAGCCCTCTGCCTCGGCGTCGGGGTGGTCGCCGGCTGCGGCGGCGGGGGCGGCGCGAACAAGCAGGAAGGGCTCGTCAGCGGGACGAGCTCGGCGGGCGAGGCGGAGAACTACGAGCCGACCGGCAAGATCATCGCCGACAACGGCTTCCGCCCGGATCCGGACGGCTTCAGCTTCGAGAACTACCCCAACTTCGAAGGCGGCGTCCCCGAGAACCTAACCGCCGGGAACATGTACGACCTGTTCGGCGACATCGTCTGCATCCGCGGCCAGGGGACGAGCTGCGAGCTGACGCCGACCGCGCAGAAGTGGATGGACACCGAGAATCAGCGCATGGCCGGAGGGCACTGCATGGGATTCTCCGTCGCCGCGCTGCGCTTCTACGCCCGCAACCTGCCCACGAGCCCGTTCGGCGCCGGTTCGACCTTCGACCTCTCCATTCGGGACAACCTGCCCCTGCAGTCGCTCATCGCCGAGAACTGGGTCTTCCAGGACCTCCCGACCGTGCAGTCGACGCGCGTGATCGGCGCGCCGTCCGACGTCCTCCGGGCGCTCATCCACGGGCTCGGGACGAGCGGGGAGACGAGCCGCGAGTCGGCCTACAAGTCGCTCAGCGAGGGGTACACCCTCGGCATCTTCAAGGCCGACGGGAGCGGTGGCCACGCGATCACGCCGTACGCCGTCGAGGACCAGGGCGGCGGCGAGTACGCGATCCTCGTCTACGACAACAACTTCCCGGGGATCACCCGTGCGGTCGACGTGGACACGAACGCCAATACGTGGCACTACGTCGGCGGCACGAACCCCAGCGACACGGACGAGGTCTACACAGGTGACGCCGACACCGAAAACATGTTGCTCTTCCCCACGACCCCCGGGCTCAGGAAACAGCCCTGCCCGTTCTGCAGCGGCCAAGCGGCGGCCAGCGGGCAGTCGACGGGGTCCGTGCTGCCGCAGGCAAAGCAGTACTACGAGATCACGCTCACGGGGAGCCCGACCAACCACGCCCACCTCGTCCTCACGGACGGGCACGGCCACTTCACGGGCCTCCACCGCGGCCGGTACGTGAACCAGATTCCGGGAGCCCAGATCGTGACGACGCTTTCCAACAAGGTCTGGGCGCAGGCCCCCGAGCCCGCCTATCGCGTCCCCACGGACACGATCGTCGGCGTCGTCATCGACGCGAGGGATCTGGAGAAGCCGGACAAGGAATCCATCACGCTGATCGGCCCGGGCCTGTACTCCGCCGTCGAGGAGATCCATCTCAATCCGGGCGACCACGACGTCATCGCGTTCGGTGGTGGCGGCAGGGGATTCGTGTACCGGACCACGGCCGGGCACGCTTCGACGCCGGGCCTCGCGCTCGGGCTGGAGGAAAACGGCGTCGGCTACGCCATGGGCGTGGCCGCAGCGGGCACGAAGGGCGGCTCGCAGATCGCCCTCTACACCCATCCCAACGGCACGCTCACCTGGGACACGGAGGGCACGAGAGGCGCCGCCTACAAGGGGTTCGCGATCTACGTGGTCGAGATCGCGCGGCTGACGAAGACCGGGAATGCGGTCTGGAGCTCGAAGCGGATCGTCCTCAAGAAGGGCTGGAAGGCCTCCCTGGACTACCGCCACGCCGTCGCCGGGAAGCCGATCACCGTTTTCGCGGGCCCGCCCGGGCACGTCGTTCTCAAGCAGAGGATCCTGCCCGGAGAGCGGTTCTAGCCCGCGACGCCGGCCAGCAGGAACGCCCGGTTTTCCTTCAGCATCTCCCGAGCGATCACCAGCCGCTGGATCTGATTCGTGCCCTCGTAGATCTGGGTGATCTTTGCGTCCCGCATCATGCGCTCGACCGGGTACTCGCGCATGTATCCGTAACCGCCGAGCACCTGGACGGCGTCGGTGGTGACCTGCATGGCCACGTCGGTGCAGAACAGCTTCGCCATCGCCGAGATCTTCGTCAGCTCGTCGTCAGGCGCGTCCCCGTCGATCATCTGGCCGCACTTGTACAGGAGGCCCCGCGCGGCCTCGCACTTGGTCTCCATGTCGGCCAGCATCGCCGCGACGAGCTGGTGCTGGGCGATGGGCTTGCCGAAGGCCTCGCGTGACCGCGCGTACTCGAGCGCGTAGTCGGTCGCGCCCTGGGCGAGCCCGAGCCCCTGTGCTCCGATCCCCGGCCGCGAGCGGTCGAGGATCCGCATGGCGATCTTGAAGCCCTCGCCCTCATCCTCGAGGAGATTCGCTGCGGGCACGCGGCAGTCGTTGAAGAAGACCTCGCCGGTGGTCGAGCCTTTGATCCCCATCTTCGGCTCGATCCTCCCCACCTCGAAGCCGGGAGCGCTCGACTCCACGACGAAGGCCGAGATGCCGGCATGTCCCGCCTCGGGATCGGTCTTGGCGAACACGGTGTAGAGATCGGCCACGCCCGCGTTCGTGATGAAGCGCTTCGATCCGTTGAGGACGTACTCGGCGCCGTCGCGGTCGGCGGTCGTCCGCATCGCGGCCGAGTCGGAGCCCGAGCCGGGCTCGGTGAGCGCGTACGCGCACAGCCATTCCCCGCTCGCCAGCCTCGGCAGGTAGCGCTCCTTCTGCTCCTCCGAGCCGGCCAGCTTGAGGCCCAGTGAGCCGAGCTCCTGGACGGCGAGAATGAGACCCGTGGTCGCGCAGACCTTCGAGAGCTCCTCGATGGCGACGAGCACCATCAGCGCGCCGGTGCCGGTGCCGCCGTAGCGCTCCTCGAAGGGAAGCCCGAACAGCTCGTGCTCGTGGAAGAGCTCGACCATGTCCCACGGAAACTCCGCGGTCACGTCGATCTCGGCGGCGCGGGGTGCGACTCGCTCTCGTGCCAGCGTGCGCACCAGGTCGCGGATTTCACCCTGCTCGTCTGTCAGGTGGTCGTAAGGCACGTGTTGAGTGTATTGGTGGTAACCGCAGCGGCCCGAGCCCGGCAGCCCCGGTCTCATAGCGGTTGTGACACACCGCCTCCACGTTGTTCCCGTCGGGATCGAGGACGAACGCCCCGTAATAACCGGGGTGGTAGCGCGCCCGCTCGCCCGGGGCGCCGTTGTCCTCGTAGCCGGCGGCGACGGCGACCCGGTGGAACTCGTCCACGGTGGCGTTGTCGGGGGCAGGGAAGGCGAGATGGACGTTCTCGGTCGGGCGCTCGCCGTGGACGAACGAGCAGGACGCGCCGCGGCCGCCGAAGCTCACGCGCTCCGGGGTCCTCTGCCAGAGCTCGATCCCGACCACCGGCGCAATCGTCTCGTAGAAGCTTTGTGAGGCATCGACGTCGCGGACCCGCACCCAGAGGTGCTGAACCAACAGACCATCGCTGCGCAGGGAGCCGTGATGGAGCGCCTCGATGCTGTTCCCGTCCGGGTCAAGGACGAAGGCGCCGTAGTAGTCCTCGCGGTACTGCGGTCGCAGCCCTGGCGATCCGTCGTCGCGGAAGCCCGCGGTCGTGAGCGCGCGCCAGAACTCGTCCACGTGCTCGCGCGAAGGGGCGGCCAGACCGACGTGCAGCCGCCTCGTGACCGGGCGGTCGTCTCCCGCCGCCCCGATCGAGAGGTCCTCCCACTCGAAGAAATGCTCACCGCGGGTGGGCTCTCCGAAGCCGAGCGCGCCCACTCCCGTCTCGTAGAACCGTCGCGCTTCCTCCAGGTCGGAGACGCGGATGCCGACGTGGTCGAACACACGGCTGAGCCTACTGCGAAGACCGCGGCGGCCCGTGCATGCCGGGCCGCCGCTCTTTCGAGGGGGAAACTTCGTTTCCCCCTCGAGCTCCCCCTTCCTAAGCTTGACGGGTGATAGCGTGCACAAGTGGGCCGCGCAATCCTGCATACGAATCACGGGCAGATCGAGCTCGAGCTCCACGAGGCCGACGGGCCGAAGACGGTTGCCAACTTCACCAAGCTCGCGTCCGAGGGCTTCTACGAAGGCCTGACCTTTCACCGCGTGATCCCGGACTTCATGATCCAGGGAGGCGACCCCGCCGGTGACGGGACCGGCGGTCCCGGCTACACCTTCGAGGACGAGCCGAACGAGCACCGCGTCGTCCGCGGAGCGCTTGCGATGGCGAACGCGGGACCGGACACGAACGGGAGCCAGTTCTTCATCGTCACCGCCGAAGCATGCCCGTGGCTGGACGGGAAACACACGGTCTTCGGGCGGGTCATGAGCGGGATGGACGTCGTGGACGCGATCTCGAAGCTCCCGACAGGGGCAGCCGACCGGCCGCTCGACGCCGTCGTGATCGAGCGCGTAGAGCTCGCTTAGGGCAGCGTTACGTAGTCGTCCAGGAAGGCGCGCGCCTGCGGCGTGTCGAGCCGATAGTCAACGTTCGTCGCGCGACAGGCGGAGTCACCGGTGATCGTGATCGAGACCTGCAAGCTGGAGGAGCCGAGGAACTCCGGGCCACCCGAGTCGCCGAAGCAGGTCCCACCGCTTCCGGTCGCATTGTTCTGGTCAAGGCGGAGCCAAGCGTCGCTCAGCGTCCAAAACTTGCCCACGGCGAACCTCCGCTCGCCCGTGAATGGAAACTTCAGGCCGCTGAGGCTCGGATCCGAGGGATTCAGGCCTGCGCCGTTCGACTCCTGGTCGCCGTAGCCGACGGAGGTGAAGCGCGCGGTCTGCAAGGTGCCGACGGTCCTCATTTGGTCAAGAAGGCCTGCCGTCGGCAGCTGCGCGAGGGGAACGCCATTGATCGGGCTGGCGAACGTGATCACGGCAATGTCTTCTGGATCGGACTGCCGCTGGTTGTAGAGCGGGTTCGTGTGCATCGCCCCGTGGTAGAGGGCGGAGCTCTGGCTGAACTGGGAGTCGAACGTGACCCAGACGTCGCTGATGCCGTTCTCCTCCAGGAACGAGGTGCAGTGCGAGGCGGTCAAGAAGACCTGAGGCGCTATCAGCGAGCCGGAGCAGATGATGCGGTACTCGTGGCGGCTGGGCGAGAAGTACACGAGCGCGCCCGTGTTCGGGTGCCCGTTCCCGTCGGGCTGACCGTACGTGATCGCCTGCGCGCCGCCAGTCGCGACGGCCGCGAGCACGCAGAAAAGAACCAGGGGCCGCTTCACGCGGGAGATGCTACCCGTTTCGCAGGGAGATCCCCGGCCGGGCGCGCGGCCCTTACCATCCTCCAACATGATCCTCGAGAACGGAACCGTCCTGACCATGGATCCGGCGCTTCCGCGAGCGGGGGCGCTTGCGATCGCCGGCGACCACATCGTCGGCGGCGTGGGAACGCACGAGACCGCGCTCGCGAGCCCCGAGCGCGTCGAACTGGGGGGACGCTGCATCGTCCCCGGGTTTACCGACTCGCACGTCCATTTCCTGCTCTGGTCGCTTCGTCAGGAGGAGGTCAGGCTCGAGGGAGCGAGCTCGCTGGACGACGCGGTCGCGCACGTCGCGGAGGCGGTCGGCCGCGCAGAGCCGGGACGGTGGGTGCGCGGAGCCGGGTGGAGGAGCGGCGAGTGGTCTCCTCCCGTGGAGCCGACCAAGGAGGCGCTGGACGCCGTCAGCCCGCAGACACCGGTCGCGATGATGGCCAGGGACGGTCACAGCCTGTGGCTCAACTCGGCCGCCCTCGCGGCCGCGGACGGCGACCTCGCGGTGCCCGGCGGCGTCGTCGAGATGGACGAGAGCGGACACCCGACGGGCGTGCTCCGTGAAGAGTCGGCCTGGCTCTTTCGCCACCGCTACGTCCTTGGCCCCATCACCGACGACGAGTGGTCGGCGTGCATGCGCCCCGCGTTGAAGCTCGCAGCCTCGCGCGGCGTGACCGCGATCCACGACAAGGACGGGTGGCTCGGCGCGCTCACCCAGTTCCAGCGCCTTCATCGCGACGGGGCCCTCACGCTTCGGGTCTGGCAGTCACTTCCGCACGACCGGCTGGACGAGCTGGAGGCGCTCGGCGTCTCTTCGGGGCTCGGGGACGGCATGCTGCGCGTCGGCTACATCAAGGCGTTCATGGACGGGACGCTCGGGTCGCAGACGGCGCGGCTCCTGGACGGCTCCGGCGTGGAGATCACGACCCGCGACGAGTTCGAGGAGATCGTCCGGCGCTCGGCCCGGATCGGCTTTCCCGTGGCCGTCCATGCGATCGGCGACCAGGCGAACAAGGACGCCCTCGACGCCTTCGAGGCGGCCGAGGACGAGTGGCGGCCGCGCGGGCTGCGCCAGCGCATCGAGCACGCACAGCTGCTCGGGACGGAAGACGTGTCTCGCTTCGCGCAGATCGGGGTGGCGGCGTCGGTCCAGTTCAGCCATGCCCCGTCCGACCGCGATCTCGCCGACCACATCTGGTCCGGGATGACGGATCGGGCGTACGCGTACCGGTCCCTGTGGGATACAGGCGCGTTGGTCGCGAACGGCTCCGACGCCCCGGTCGAGGAGCTCGACCCGCTGGCCGGCATCTGCGCGGGCGTCCTGCGCACGCTGGACGACCGTCCCGCCTGGCATCCCGAGCAAGCCCTCACGGTCGAGCAGGCGTTGCAGGCCACGACGGTTAACCCGGCCTGGCTCGCCAGCGACGAGCGGAGGCGCGGGAGGCTCCTCCCCGGCTACCTCGCCGACCTCACGGTCCTCGACCGCGACCCCCTGGCCTGCGAGCCCGGGGAGCTGCCCGAGGTGGGAGTGGTCGCGACGATGGTTGGAGGGAAGTGGATGCACAACCCACCGCCGTGGGATTGACGATCCGCCCGGCGCGGGCGGACGACCTCGAAACCTTGCTCGAGATTCAGCGCGAGGCAGCGGTGACCGCGTTCGCGCACGTCTTCCCGCAGGACCGGTATCCCTTCCCGAGCGACGACATCCGCGAGCTGTGGCGTGAGGCGCTGGCGGATTCCGAGGTCGAGACCTATGTCGCCGACGCCGACGGCGCGCCGGCGGGCTCGGTCTCGATCGACAGCGAGTGGCTGAGGAAGCTCTACGTCTTGCCGTCCCACCAGGGCACGGGAGTCGGGTCGGCGCTGCACGATCTAGCCGTCGAGCGGCTCCGCGCCCGAGGCTGCAGGCGGGCGAGGCTGTGGACGCTCGAGGAGAACGGCCCGGCCCGCCGCTTCTACGAGCGGCGTGGTTGGAGGACCACCGAGGTCACGCGGGTCGTCCCGTTCCCGCCCAACCCGCTCGACGTGCAGTACGTGAAGTCGCTGTAAGCCTCAGGCGTCGTGGATGAGGGAGCGGATCTTCGCTCCGGTCTCCTCGTCGATCTCGGTCATCCCGTGGACCTCGCGGGCGTGATCGGCGGCCTTTGCCATGACCTCCTGCTCGTCCTCGCCCTCGATCACCGCCTCGCACTCGAACCCCGCGTCCGCGCAACGAAGCTGCTTCATCGACCCCTCCTTCCGTCCGCGGAACCCTACTACCGCAGATCCTGAAAGGCCCGGAACAGCTCGCGCGCAGCCTCGATTCCGAGCGGCAGGTACTCGAGCAGGAGACGCTCGTTCGGGGCGTGCGCATTCGCCCCGGGGAGCGCGAAGCCCGTGAGAATCGCCGGAATCCCCTTCTGCTCGAGCGCCGGCACGATCGGGAGCGTGCCACCCGAGCGGACGAGGAGCGGCCGCGCTCCGACCACCCGCTCGAACGCGCCGAGCCCCAGCTCGATGGCAGGTGAGCCCGGTTCGACCAGACCCGGATCGACAGGAGGCTCAGGCTTCAACTCGACCTCCGCGCCTTCGGGAGCCGCCTCACGAAGGAGCTGCTCGAATACCGGCATGATCTCCTCGGCCTTCTGACCCGGCGCGAGCCGGATCGACACGTTCGCCTCGGCTTCGACGGGCAGCACAGTCTTCACGAGATGCGGCTCTCCGCCGGCGATCCCGTGGACGTCCACGGAGGGCTCCGCCCAGGTTCGGAGATAGAACTCGTCCGCCGCCCGAGCGTCGACCGGACGCGCCCCGACTTGCGCGAGCTCTTCCGCCCCAGGCGTGAGCGAGGCCCAGTCGGCCCGCTCCTCCTCGCTGACGCCGACCGCTCCCGCGCGCAGCGGCTCGGGGAGGCGGCCGTCGCGCGGGAGGACGGCCTCGAGAGTCTGCATTAGGGCATGGGCGGCGTTGAGGGCGACCCCGCCGAACAGGCCCGAGTGGAGGTCCTGCGCCCCCGTCCGGACGCGCACGTGGAAGTAGCAGAGGCCGCGCGTCGCGATGTGGAAGGCCGGGACCCCGCGGGCGAGCATGCCGGCGTCGAAGATGACGCAGGCGTCGGCGCCGCGGTCGTCCTGCTGCAGGAACTCGACAATGGACTGGCCGGCGGTCTCCTCTTCGCCGTCGCAGGCGAAGCGGACGTTGACCGGAAGCGAGCCCTCGCGGGCCAGGAGCTCGGCCGCCTTGAGCAGCATGTACAGCTGCCCCTTGTCGTCGACGACGCCTCGGGCGAACAGCCAGCCGTCGCGTACCGTGGGCTCGAAGGGCTCGCTCTCCCACAGCTCAAGCGGCGCCGGGGGCTGGACGTCGAAGTGCCTGTACGCGAGGACGGTCGGCGCGTTGCCGTCCGAGCTCGCGCGGACCTCACCCACCGCCAGCGGCTGACTCTGCCAGTCGACGAGGTCGGCGTCACCGCCAGCGCCGCGGATCCGGTCGCGAACCCACTCGCCGGCGCGGCGAACGTCTGCGGCGTGGGCCGTGTCCGCGCTCACGCTCGGAATGCGCAGAAACTCGGACAGCTCTTCGAGCCAGGCTTGCTCCACGGCCGGAGTCTAGGGTGTCGCCGTGGCAACGCACGCCGAGGCGGCGTCCTTCACGGGCCGGACGGCCTGGGCCCGCAGCCTGGCTTTGCCGGTGCGCGACTTCCTGCGCACCGAGTCCGGCGGGGCCCTCGTTCTGCTCGCCGGGGCGATCGCGGCACTCGCCTGGGCCAACGTCGACGCCCACTCGTACGCGACCTTCTGGGACAAGGAGCTCTCGATCCGAATCGGCGGCGCGGAGCTGGCGGAGAACCTCCGCGGCTGGGTCAACGACGGGCTGATGACCTTCTTCTTCCTCGTCATCGGACTCGAGGCGCGGCGCGAGCTGGACATGGGCGAGCTCCGCCATCGCCGCCGCATCGCCATTCCGCTCGTCGCCGCCGCCGGTGGGATGGTCGTCCCGGTGCTGATCTACCTCGCCTTCAACGCAGGCGAGCCCACCGCGCACGGATGGGGCGCGGCGATGTCGACCGACACGGCCTTCGCGCTCGGAATGCTCGCGCTCGTCGCCCGCGGCTTCCCCCGTCTCCGCACCTTTATCCTCACGGTGGTCGTCTTCGACGACCTCGCCGCCCTGCTCGTGATCGCGATCGCGTACAGCAGCGGCGTCTCGGCCACGTGGCTCGGGGTGGCGGCGGGGTTCTTCGTTTGTCTGCTCGCGTCCCGGCGGCTGCCGATCTGGAACGCGCCGCTGGCGGTCGCGCTCGGGATCGCGACGTGGGTCGCGCTGCACGAGTCCGGAGTCGACCCGGTCGTGGGCGGGCTCGCGCTCGGCCTGTCGCTCAGCGCCTATCCGCCTGCACGAACCGACCTCGAACAGGCGACGACCCTGATGCGCCTGTTCCGCGAGCAGCCGACGGCGCAACTCGCCCGCGAGGCGCAGCTCGGAGTCACCTCTTCCATCTCGGACAACGAACGGCTCCAGCATCGTCTTCACCCCTGGACGAGCTACGGGATCGTGCCCGTGTTCGCGCTCGCGAACATGGGTATCCAGATCAACGGGGACGTGCTCCACAGCGCCGCGACCTCGCCGGTGACGCTGGGGATCCTGGTCGGGTACGTGGCCGGGAAGCCGGCCGGGATCCTCGCCGCCTCGTGGCTGGCGTCGCGCCGGCGCCTGGGCGGACTGCGGCTACCGGTCGGCTGGGGGACGCTCGCCGGAGGTGGAGCGATCGCAGGGATCGGTTTCACCGTCTCCCTGCTGATCGCGAGCCTCGCCTTCCACGGCGAGCGGCTTACAGAGGCCAAGCTCGGGATCCTCGGCGCTGCGATCGGCGCCGCAGTGCTCGGCACGCTCGTGTTCCGGGGGATCGCGCTGTTACCCGCGCGGCTGCGCCTCCGGCTGGCAATCGGCGCCGCCGAGGAGCCCGTCGACCTGGCCGCGCCGATCGACGCGGACCGCGACCACATCCGCGGCGACGACGACGCCCCGGTCACCCTCGTCGAGTACGGCGACTTCGAGTGCCCGTACTGCGGGCAGGCCGAGCCCGTCCTGCGCGAGCTGCTCAGGGAGTTCGGCGACGACTTGCGCTTCGTCTTCCGCCACCTGCCGCTCGCGGACGTGCACCCGCGGGCCCCGCTCGCCGCCGAGGCCTCCGAGGCGGCGGGAGCGCAGGGACGGTTCTGGGAGATGCACGACCTCCTCTTCGAGCACCAGGACGCGCTGGCGCCTTCCGACCTCATCCGCTACGGGGATGAGGTCGGGCTCGAGAAGGAGCGGTTCCGCGAGGACCTGCGGCGGCGGGCGTTCGCTCCACGGGTCGCCGAGGACGTGGCCGGAGCCGACACGAGCAGCGTCGCCGGCACGCCGACGTTCTTCATTAACGGCCGCCGCCATCACGGCGCGTACGACGAGGCCAGCCTGGCCGCAGCCGTCCGCAGAGCGTGGGCCCGCTCCCAGGTGCGCCAGCCCTTCTGACGTTCCTGGGGCGGCGCTGGCCAAGAAGGCTAGCCCGAGGGCGAGGACAGTACTTCAAAGGTAATGACTCGCACCGAGGGCGCCGCATCCTGCCGCCACCGGCGTCAGGCGTCGAGCGAGCCGGGCTTCGCCCGGCCGGCGACGCCGCCCAGGGACGTCAGGCGACGTCCTTGAGCTTCTGTGCGTCGGCCAGCGCCCGCAGCTTGCGGAGCGTGTGGTGCTCGATCTGGCGGATTCGCTCGCGCGTGACGTTGAAGGCGCGGCCGATCTCGTCCAGGGTGAGCGGCGTCTGGCCGTTCAGGCCGTAGCGAAGCTCGATGATCAGCCGCTCGCGCTCCGAGAGCGTGCCGAGGATCTTCTGCAGCGTCTCGCCCCGGAGCGTGGTCTCCGCGGCCTCCTCCGGCTGCGGCTCGGACTCGTCCGTGAGGAAGTGGCCGAACGCGGAGTCCTCGTCGTCGCCGACCGGCTTCTCCAGCGAGACGGGCATCTGCGCCGTCCTCCGGATCTGTCCCACGTCCTCGACGCTCAGCTCGACGTCCTCGGCGATCTCCCCCGCGGTCGGCTCGCGGCCGAGCTCTCCGCGGAGCTTCCGCTCGGAGCGGACGATCTTGTTCAGCTTCTCGACGATGTGGACGGGCATGCGGATCGTCCTGCCCTTGTCGGCGAGTGCGCGCGCCACCGCCTGCCGGATCCACCAGGTCGCGTAGGTCGAGAACTTGAACCCCTTGCGGTGGTCGAACTTCTCCGCCGCTCGGACGAGACCGATCGTCCCTTCCTGGATCAGGTCGAGGAAGGCCAGGCCCTGGTTCCGGTACTTCTTCGCGATCGAGACGACGAGGCGCAGGTTGGCCTCCACCATCGCCTGCTTGGCGGCGTGCTCGCCCCGCTCGATCCGCTTGGCCAGCTCGATCTCCTGCGCCGCCGTCAGCAGCGACACCTTGCCGATGTCCTTGAGGAAGAGCTGCAGAGAGTCGGTCGACATCTCGCGCTCCTCCGTCACGCGCTCGCGCCCGTCGTCCTTCGGCCCGGAGCCGTTCACGACCTCGATCTGGAGCTCCTGGAGGGCGGAGTAGAAATCGTCGAGCTGGGCCGCGTCGAGATCGAGCTCCCCGAGCGCGAGGGCGATCTCCTCGGGGCTCAGTGACCCTGCCTGGCGCCCTGCCTCGAGCAGATCGCGGCCCTCAGCCATGTCGATGACCGAAGACGGACCATGCGCCGCAGGCTCCCGATCCCCGCCGATATCCCCGTTCCGTGCCAGAACCCCGGAACTCTCGCATGCGCAGCGGACGGACGCCATAGGCCGTTTGGCCCATTTTTGGTGTCCGGAAGACCTATTTTTCCTGCAGCTTCCCCCCGATTGCCCGCAGGCGGCGGAGGTATTGCGCGGCCTCCCGCCCGAGAGGAGAGGACGGCCCCTCGGCAAGCGCCAGCCTGAGCTGCCGCGTGCCCTCTTGCACCTGGCCGAGCCACAGGAGCAGCAGCCCGAGATGGAAACGCACCGTGGAGGCGTGCGGGAACGTACGGGTGAGGGGGCCGAGGCGCGAGAACGCGCGCTCGGGATGGTCCTTGTCGAAGCGACCGACGGCGGCGGCGACCTGGGCGTCCGGATCGGCGGGAGCCAGCGCGGCGGCCTGGCGGAACTCCCTCTCCGCCGAGATGGGCCGCCCCAGCCGCTGGAGCGCGACGCCGTACAGCAGCTTGGCCCGCACGTCGGCTCCCCGCGCCCTCCTGGCCAGGACGCGGACCTGGCGGGATGGGGAAAGACGCGCAAGCGAGCTCGGAGGACCGAAGCTCGGCACGAACGTGGGCAGGCCCCTGTTGAAGCCGGGGTGCAGGAGGTCGCCGGCCCGGACGGCGGCGGGCGAGTCGGGCTGCACCCGCTCCGCAGCACGCCAGGCCGCGAGCGCGCGAGCGCTGTCCCGGGCCCAAACGAGCGCGAAGCCGAGGTTCAGGCGAACGACCGCGCTGCGGGGATAGTCCCGTGAGAGCGCCTCGAGCCGACGGACCGTGGAGCCGGGCCAGTCCGCCATCGCGGCGCCGACCCGCGCGCCCACCGACCTGTAGCGGCCGAAGACGGCGGATGCCTGCTGGACCTTCCTGTTCGCGTACAGCCGTTGCGCCCGCCGCAGGGCGAGCGCCTCGCGATCGTTCCGGATGCCGAGGTCGAGCTCGAGCGGAGGATTCCCCGAGCGAAGGGCCGGCGCGGCGCCGCCTTCGTCTCCCCCGGTCAGCGCGATTCCGGCCGCGACGCCGCCGGCCGCGACGCACATCGCAGCCACGATCGAATACACGCGGGCTCGGGCGCTCACGGCCGCGACGATAGCGGCAGCACCGACCACCGTTGCCAGACCGGAGCGGTTACCGCGCTACGCTGTTCACAGCTCGTGCGCGGCACGGTTGACGAGATAACCGCTTCCGAGGCGGCCCGGCTGCTCGAAGGGCAGAAGGAGCCGCTCCTCCTCGACGTCCGCGAGCAGAACGAGTGGGACACCGGCCGGTTGCCCGGAGCCGTCCACCTCCCCGTGGCGTCGGTGAAGCAGGGGATCGAGACGATCGAGCCGGACCGCCGGCGCAGGATCGTCGCGTATTGCGCTTCCGGCAGGCGCTCCGCGCGCGCGGCACGCGACCTCGAGGAGCTCGGCTACGAGCGGGTCAGCTCGCTGACGGGGGGCATCGGCGCGTGGACGCGCGACGACCTGCCGGTCGAGGGGAGCGCCTTCGACCCGGAGACGCGCGAGCGCTACAGCCGGCACCTCCTGATTCCCGAGGTCGGCGAGAAAGGCCAGCTGAGGCTGCGAGACACGAGCATCCTGCTGATCGGAGCCGGCGGCCTCGGATCGCCGGCGGCCCTCTACCTCGCCGCGGCCGGGGTCGCCAGGCTCGGGCTCGTGGACGACGACGTGGTCGAGGCCTCCAACCTGCAGCGGCAGGTCGTCCACTCGACGGCGGTGCTCGGCGAGTCCAAGGCCCTCTCGGCCAAGCGCGCGATCGAGGAGCTGAACCCCGACGTCACCGCGGTCCCGTACCAGGAGCGGCTGACCGCCGAGAACGTCGACCGGATCCTGGACGAGGGCTGGGACCTGGTCGTCGACGGGGCGGACAACTTCCCCACGCGCTACCTCCTGAACGACGCGACGACCTGGAAGGGGATCCCGGTCGTCCACGGCTCCATCTTCCGCTTCGAAGGACAGGCGACGGTGTTCAAGCCCGGCGAGGGGCCCTGCTACCGCTGCCTCTTCCCGCAGCCGCCGCCGCCCGAGCTCGCGCCTAGCTGCGCGGAGGGAGGGGTGCTGGGCGTGCTCCCCGGCGTGATCGGCTCCATCCAGGCGTGCGAGGCGCTCAAGCTCGCGCTCGGTATCGGCAGCCCGCTGGTGGGGCGTCTGCTGCTCTTCGACGCGCTCATCTTGCAGTTCAGCGAGGTGGAGCTGCGGCGCGATCCCGCCTGCCCGGTCTGCGGCGAGAGGCCGACGATCACCGAGTACCAGGATTACGTGGAATTTTGCGCGGGCATCCCCGCGCGCTGAGTGCAGGTCCCCGCGGACATCCGCCGCGAGCTGGAGGAGCATGCGCGGGTGCAGCTTCCCAACGAGGCCTGCGGGCTCGTCGCAGCGCGGGACGGCGTCGCGGAGCGGTATCTACCGGGCCGCAACCGAGCCGCGAGCCCGTACCGGTTCGAGCTCGAGGCCGGAAGCCCGGCGGACTGGTTCCTCGAGGACGAGGGCTACGAGCTGGCCGTCTTCCATTCGCATCCGAGCTCGGCGGCCCGACCGTCCCGGACCGACATCGCGAACATCGGCCTCTGGGAAGGCCGGCCCTACCTGATCCTCTCGCTCGCCACCGGCGAGCTCATGGGCTGGCGCGTCCGCGGGGGACGCGCCGAGCCCGAGCCTCCTACCTGATCTTGAACGACCCGTGCATCGTCGGGGCATGCGGATCGCACCGGAACTTGTACGTCTTGCCCTTCTTCAGCCGCACGTTCTTCCACGTCTTCTTGCCCGTGAACGCGACGCCCGTCTTCTTGTCGACGCCCTTGCCCATGAGGTGGAAGTCGTGAATCTTGGACTTGTCCCTGATCACGAAGGTGTACTTGCCGGCCCTCACCTTCTTGACGGGCTTGCCCCGCGCATTCTTGAGCTTGATCGTGAAGCCCGGGCCGACCGTGCCGAACAGCTTCTTCGCGCTCGCCTGAGTGGCCTGCGTGCTGCCGGCGAAGAGCAGCGCAAGCGCCGCCACGGCCACCAGGAGCATGTTGAGTCGTTTCACTGAGAACCCCTTTCTGAGGACGTTCGGATACTTATCACGCCCGTACGGAGAGTGGCAACAAGTGGATTGACGGCTTAGTCGTCCGAGCGCTGCTCGGCGCCGACCTCTTCCTGTTGGGCCGGAGCCGGGAGCACCACCGTCAACCGCTCGATCCGCGAGCCTTCCACCTCGCCGACCTCGAAGTGCAGCCCGTCGTGGTAGACCTGGTCGCCAGGCTCGGGAGCGCGGCCGAGCTGCCCGAACACGAAGCCGGCGACGGTGTGGTAGTCCTCGATCGGCAGCTCGGTGCCGAACTGCTCGTTGAAGTCGTCGATCGGAAACGTCCCGTGGATGCGGATCGTCCGGTCGTCGATCCGCTCCACCGACTCGTCCGGGAGGTCGAACTCGTCCTCGATCTCGCCCACGATCTCCTCCAAGAGGTCCTCGAGGGTGACGATCCCCTGCATGGCGCCGTACTCGTCCACCACGATCGCCATGTGCTGGTTCTTCGCCCTGAATTCGGCGAGGAGCGCGGCGAGATCCTTCGTCTCCGGAACGACGAACGCGGGGCGCAGGATCCCCTCCACCTCGACCTCGGCGATGCCGCGGTCCATCAGCGCGGAGAAGAGGTCACGAACGTGCAGGACGCCGACGATCTCGTCCAGCGAGCGGCGGTAGACCGGATAGCGGGTGTACGGCGAGTCCATCACGGCCGCCAGGCACTCCTCGGGCGGAAGATCGACCGAGAGCGCGACCACCTCGGGCCGCGGGACCATGACGTCGGCGGCCTCCTTGTCGGCGAAGTCGAAGACCTTGTACAGCATCTCCTGCTCCTCCTGCTCGATCTCGCCGTGGCGCTTCGAGCGGTCGAGCAGCATCTTGAGCTCGGCCTCTGAATGCACATCGCCCTCGGCGCCGGGAGGCTCCATGCCGAGCCCGCGCAGGACGGCCTCGGTCGTCCGCTGGAGCACCCAGATCAGCGGCCACAGCAGCACGAAGAAGCCGCGCACCGGCGTCGAGACCGCCAGGGCGGTGCGCTCCGAGTACTTGAGCGCGGCGCCCTTGGGCACCAGCTCGCCGATCACCACGTGGAGGAACGTGATGATGAGGAACGCGATCACGATCGCGAGCGCGGTCGCCATCACCGGGTCGAGCACGCGCTTCAGCACGGGCTCGCCCAAGGCGCCGATTCCCAGGCTGGCGAGGGTCACGCCCAACTGCATGGCCGCGATGAAGCGCGGCGGCGACTCGGTGATCTTGAGCACCGTGCGGGCGCGCCGGTCGCCCTCGGCCTCCATTTCGCGGATCCGAGTCCGGCGGGCGGTCACGAGCCCGTACTCGGCCGCGACGAAGAAGGCGTTCACGAGAATGAGCGCCGCGACGGCGAGGAGTTCGAAAAAGAGGGTCATGCCCCGCTCTCCGGGGCCTGGGTACTAGGAGGTTTTTCGTCGTCCAAGATCTACGCCGCAGTATAGGTAACGGACCCGTCGCTCCCCTGGTGGCGCGCCTGACCCTCCTGAACAAGCCGCTCCACGTGCGAAAGCGTTTCCGCGACGGCAAAGCGGCGCTGCGGAGGGTCGAGATCGGCTGGGAAGAGCTGGAACGAGAGCCGATAGGCCGTTTGCGGCTCCGCCTCGAGCGCTTCGACGGTCCGGGCGAGGCGACGACGGTGGTGCTCGAGGATCTCGTAGGCCCTCCCGATCGGGTCCTCGATCGGCTCACCGTGAGACGGCAGCGCGAGCCGGGGCTCGAGCCCGATCGTTCGCTCGAGCGAGTCGAGGTAGGCGCCGAGCGGGTCGGGGCGCGAGTCCGGGTACAGGCCGACGGCGGGCGTGATGTCGGGAAGGAGGTGGTCGCCGGCCGCGAGGACGCCGTCGCGGAAGAAACCCAGGTGCCCGTCGGCATGACCCGGGAGCTCCAGCACTTCCCACCCGTCAACGACGTCACCGTCCTGCAGAGGCTCCGGGTCGCGCGCGAAGCGGATGAGTGGCAGCGCCGCCCGCGCCTGCTCGAGCACCTGGTCGGCCACCTCGGTCGGTGTCCCATGCGTCCGGAACCAGGCCGCGATCCGCTCCGGCCAGTCCCGCGATCCCCACACCCGCTCGCACTGCTCGTAGTCGAGCCGGCCCTGGAAGATGTGCGCCCCGGTCACGTCGCGGGCGACCTCGCCGCCCCAGACGTGATCCGGGTGGAAGTGGGTGATCAGGATCCGCTCGACGGGGCCGTCCAGCTCCGAGCGCAGGAGTGTTTCGAGCGCCGGAAGAGCGAGGCCGGTGTCGACCAGCATCCGGCCGTCGTCGCCCTCGATGACGTAGCAGTGCACGTGTCCGGGAGCGATCGGGAGCGGGATCGTGAGCCGGCTGATTCCGGGAGCGATCTCTTTCACCGTCTCATTCTCATCTACGAACGTATGTTCTATACTGGTTTCATGCGGGCGGAGTACCGCGAGGAGCCCTGCCGCACCGCGCTCAACCGCGTGCGCGGGATGCCGTTCAACTGGTCGCTGAACCCGTACATGGGCTGCGTGCACCGGTGCACGTTCTGCTACGTGCGCGCGTTCGAGCGGCGCGCGGACCGGCCCTCGGACGACCGCTACGGGCAGTCCATCCGGGTCAAGGTGAACGTGGCCGAGGTCCTGCGCCGCGAGCTCGCGCGGCCGAGCTGGGAGCACGAGGCGGTCGCCGTCGGAGCAGCAACCGATCCCTATCAGCCCGCAGAGGGCCGCTACCGGTTGACGCGGGCGTGCGTCGAGGCCTTCGCGGACGCCCACAATCCGTTCAGCCTCATCACCCGCGGCCCCGTGATCATCCGCGACCTCGACGTCCTCCAGGAGGCGGCTCGGCGGGCCGAGGTCTCGGTGAACGTCTCCGTTCCCACTCTCGACGAGCGCGTCTGGCGGACGACGGAGCCGGGCACGGCCCCGCCGCGGCAGCGGCTGCGCGCGCTGGCCGTGCTCGTTGAGGCGGGGATAAAGGCAGGCGTGGGAATGGCGCCGATCCTTCCCGGCATCTCGGACCGGCCCGAGCAGCTCGCCGAGGTCGTGCGCGCCGCCCGCCAGGCGGGCGCGACCCATCTCTGGGCCAATCTCCTTCACCTCCGTCCCGGCACGCGGGAGCATTTCCTCGAGCATCTCGCCAGCGACTGGCCCGAGGAGGCCGAACGCTACGAGCGGCTGTACGCGCGAGGCGCCTACCTGAAGAAGGACGTGACAGCTCCCGTGCACGCGCGGGTCGCCGAGCTCCGGAGCGAGCACGGGATCGCTGACCGCCGCCCCGTCCGGCTCGCTCCGCCGGCCGAGCCGGAGCAGCTCGCACTCGCCGTCTAGAATCGCGGCCGATGGCCGAGAACGGGTATCTGCTCTTCGTCTGGAAGCCCAGCGGCTACGAGCTCGAGGAGCGGTCGGGCGAGCCGCCGTCGATCGGTGACGAGGTGGAGGTGGGCGAAGAGAAGCAGAAGGTGTGCAAGGTCGCGCCCTCCCCCCTCCCCGGCGATTCCCGCTCGTGCGCGTACCTGCAGCCGCTCACGTAAAAACAGGCGTCCGGAGGGCTGAGCTCTCCTCCGCCTGTTTCTCAAGGCTCGACTGACGCGGCCGGCTTCCGAGCCGACGAAGCCCCTCGCGACCGCGTGACCGCTCCGTCTACTCCAGGCTGGCTATGTGCTCGGCGGCTGCGAGGCCGAGGACGAGGGCAGCGGCGAGGCCGCTCGCGTAACCGCCCGCCGAGATCCCGCCCGCGTCCGCGCCGGCTGCGTACAGGCCTTCGATCGGCGCCCCGTCCCCCCGGAGCGCTCGCGCGCGCGTGTCCACCCGCAGGCCGCCGATCGTGTGCGTGATCGCGGCCTGGACGTGCACCGCCGCCCGGTACGAGTCGGGCGCGGCGAAGGGCAGGTCCTCCGGAGAGACGACGGTCCCGCCGGCCGAACGGGCCCTCTCGATCATGTCCTCGACGGTGCGCTCCCGGATTCGCACCTCGAGCGCCGACTCGTCGACCAGGTACCACGCACGCGCGCCGGGCTGGCGCGCGATCGCCTGGACGAGGTCGGTCTCGGACCATGAGACCGGGTCCGGTGCGAACTCCTCGCCCTGTTCGTTCAGGACGAGGGCGTAACGTCCGTAGAGCTGCGCGAGGGCAACGAACTGCTCCTCCGTCACGCGGGCAGGAGGAGCGGGCATCGCCCGGCCGTAGAACTCGTCGAGGCCTTCCGAGAGGACGGCGCCGCGCTGGAGTCCGTGGCGCAACCCGTCCCCCGCGCTCCACGGATTGGCGCGGAGCTGCAGTGGCTCGGGCGTTATGTAGCGGCCGACCAGGTCCCGGTCGGCCTGGAAGCCGCCCGTTGCGACGACAACCGGGGGCTCCTCATTCGGGAACCCAACGCCGAGCCGCACGTCGCCGGCCCGGCAGACGAGGGCCTCGGTCAGGCCGGACGGGTCGAAGCGCAGGCCCGTGGTGCGCGGGTTGCCGGTGTCGCGCGCGACGACCGGTCCGCCGATGCCTTCCAGCCACTCGAGCGCGTCGTGCAAGCGCTCGACGACGAGTCGCTGCAGGTCGGGCTCGCCGCCGGGGCACTCCCGGCGGAAGTCCTCCAGCGTCCGGTAGCGCCAGACGACGCAGCTGGAGAGGAGCATGGATCCGCCGGGCCGGTCGCCCTTCTCGTAGACGACGGGCTCGAGCCCGAGCTCGCGCGCGCGGACGGCCGTGCATAGTCCCGCCATCCCCGCACCGGCGATGACGATCCGCCGGCTCAGGTCAGCGCGAAGCCCGGTTTGTGTTCCACATATTCGAGCTGGACGCGCTCCGGGCCCCAGAGGAAGACGGCGTAGGTGTTGGCCGCGTCGACGACCCGGTCGATCTCGAGCCCTCGATCCTTTGCCTCCTCGATGTGCTCCTCGGCGGACTCCACGCGCATCGCGAGGTGATTGAGGAGCGGCCGTTCGGGCTCGGTCGCATCGCCTTCGTGGAACTCGACGTAGGCGCCGCCGGTCTCGACGCGCGGGGAGCCGGACGGACCCGGATCGGCTGCTGAGAAGCCGAGCGTCACGTACTCGGCGGCAGTGGTCTCAGGCGCCGCCGAGCTCAGGGCGACATGGTCGAGGTCGTACTCGACCTCCGTGTCGGCCTCGACCAGACCAAGCCGGAGGCCTTCCGAGACGTCGAAGTAGGCCTCACCGTCGCGTGGCCGGTCGGTCTCCAGATCCTGGCGAAGACCCGCGAGCGCCCTCTCCAGCTCGGAGACCCGCAACGCGACGTGTCGCAGGGCGCCCGGTTCTCGCGGTCCTTCGGCGACGAACAGGGTGAGCTTGCCGCGGCGGGCGTCGGAGCCGACCAGCGTGAAGTCGTCCGTGCGGTCGACGACGTGCATGCCGAGCGTCGACGTGACGAACTCGGCGATGCCGTCGCGGTCCGCGACCCACAGGGCGACGTGATCCAGGGTCTCGGGATTCACGTCCTGAGCATAGTTAGTGGGGGCGGGGAGAGGCTTGACGCCTCTCCCCGCGGGGGGAGGAACTTGAAGGCCGCTCGCAGCGGCGGTGCACTACTGCTTCCTGCGGTCCACCGCCCGCTGCAGCTGGGCCTTGTTCATCTTGGAGCGGCCCGGAATGTTCATCCACTTCGCCTCGTTGTACAGCTGCTCCTTCGTCCGGCCCCTGGGCTCCGCCCTCCCGGAGCGGCGACCGCCGCGCCGGCTCGATGAGGTGTCGCGGACGGAAGTGCGCGCCGCCTGGCGGGCCTCACCCTTGCGCGCACGCTCCTTGTTCACCGTGCGTGCGGCGATCTCCTTCGCCCGCCGCGTCGAGGCGCCGCGCTTCCTGGCGTTCTTCTTGATGTGCTCGTACTGCCGCTCTTTCTTGTTGCTCCACGATTGTCGAGGCATGAGACCTCCTTTTTTTCTGGTGGTCCCCTGCCCGAAGATCGCGATTTTCAATCGTGGAGAAAAAGGTGCAGGTTCGGCCCAGTTTCGCGGCCCACGTGTAGGGATTTACTCGGTAGGCTCGGAGGCGGGTGGAGGGTGGTACAGAACCCCACCCGGGTGGGGCGTGCGGGGATCGGCGGCGACCCTAGGACTCGAGCGGAGGGTTCTGGACGTTGTGCTCGGTCGCGTACTCGTCCGTGAGCTTGTTGACGACGTCGAACCCATCCCCGTAGGCGTAGTTGATCTTGATGAACGCCTCCCATTTGTCCGGCAGCGCGTCTTCCGGGAAGATCGCCTCGACCGGGCACTCGGGCTCGCAGGCCCCGCAGTCGATGCACTCTTCGGGGTCGATGACCAGGATCCGCTCCGCCTCGTGGATGCAATCGACGGGGCAGACGTCGACGCACGAGAGATCCTTGATGTCGATACAGGGCTCGGCGATGATGTACGTCACGACGCCCGTACTCTAGCGACGCAAGAAGCCCCTAGACCTCAGGCGCCGACCAGCTGGTCGACCACGTGCGAGCCGCGCTCCACGAGCGCCGATTTGGCCAGGACCTGGTCGAAGCCGGCGGTGTGGGCAGCATGCAGGCCGGCGGTGTCCGTGTGGTTGGAGAACCCCAGGATCGGCACGTCCGGATACGCCTCGGCGACCTCGTCGGGCTCCACCCGCGAGATGTCCGCGATGACAAGATCGGGCGGATCGATGCTGTCCGTGGTCACCAACCGATGTCCTGCAAGGAGCCCGTCGAGCTTGGCGCGCAAATACAGGTCGACCCCTACCAACAGGATCGTGGCCACGCGCGGAGCGTAACATCCCCTCCGTGCCGTTCGTGACCGTCGCGCGCGTCGACGACCTTCCTCCGGGGACGCTCACGCACGTCCGCGCGCACGACGAGGAAATTGCCCTCGCGAACGTGGACGGAGAGCTGTACGCCGTCCAGGGCCACTGCCTCCACCTGCAGGGCCCGCTCGGTGAAGGAAGGCTCGAGAACTCAGTCCTGACGTGCCCCTGGCACGGCTGGCAGTACGACATCCGCACCGGGCTGAACGAGTTCGACCACGCCATCCGGCTCCGAACCTACAACGTCCGCGTCGAGGACGGAGAGGTCAAGGTCGACGTCTAGCTTCGAGCGAGGGGTCGACCTGATCCGCTCGGGCGAGTTCTTCGCCGCGCACGAAGCGCTGGAGGATGCCTGGCGCGCTGCCGACCCGGACGAGCGCGACTTCTTCCAGGGCCTGGTCCACGTCGCGGTCGCCTGGTATCAGGCGGGCCGCGGCAACCGGACCGGGTGCGAGCGCCAGCTCGAGAAGGCGTCCAAGCGCCTCACCTCGTACGCTCCCGAGCACAGGGGCCTTGACGTGAGCTGCGTCCTGGACCAGGTGCACCGCGGGCAGGAGCTCGTCGGCGCCGGCTCGCTCGCTCTCCCCCCGCCTCGGCTCTAAGTCCCGAGACCGACCACGTTCAACACACGGTTGAAGGCGACGCGCAGCCACCAGAAACGGTCGAAGAAGAGCAGCAACCCGAGCGCCACGAGCGAGGCGCCGCCGATTCCGCTGATGAGCCGGTAGTGGTCGCGCAGCCAGCGGAAAGCGCCCATCGCCCGCACGAACGAGACTCCGATGAGAAGGAACGCTGCGCCGAGCCCGGCGGAGTAGGCGAGGAGGAGCACGCCGCCGCGGAGAGCCGTGCTCGTGTCGCCGGCCAGGACGAGGATGCCGGCCAGCACCGGTCCAATGCACGGAGCGGCGCACGTCGCGAAGGCCGCGCCGAGCAGGGCCCGCGAGCCGCTTCCGCGCGCTCGGCCGATCAGGCCTGCGCCCACGAGCCGCTCGGGGAGCGGCAGGATTCCCATCAACGCCAGGCCGACGATGACGAGGATGAAGCCCGCGATCTCCCGCTGCACGGTCGGGTCGATCACTTGCGCGATCGCGCCGGACGCCACTCCGAGCACGACGAAGACGACAGTGAACCCCGCGATGAACGGAAGGCTCCCGACCGCGACTCGGCGGGCGACGCCCGGCTCGCCGAGCCGGTTCGCCTCGACCGCAGACACCGCCGACAGGTAACCCGGAACCAGAGGGAGAACGCAGGGAGTGATCACAGAGGCAAGCCCGGCCCCGAAGGCGATCACCATGCGCGCGGCCATTAGTCGAAGCGGGCGAGCTCTTGGTCCACCCGGCGCTCGAGATCAGGGTCGAGCGGCCGCCCGTTCACCTCGGGCGCTCCGGCCGGGCCCTCCGGCTCGCGGGAGCGGGCCCACCGGCGGGCCAGCACGGCCAGGACGACGGCCCCCGCGGTCGCGCCCAGGAGCGGGAGCACCCAGGCGAGCAGGTCGAACCCGTGCTTCGGCGGCGCAGCCAGGATCGACGGGCCGAACTGGTCGACGAGCTTCGACTTGATCTCGTCCTTCGGGTCTCCGGCCCGGCACCGCCGCACCACGAACGCGCGAACCCGGGCGGCCGCGGGCGCCGAGGACTCGGCGAGCGTCTCTCCCTTGCAGGTCGGGCACATGAGCTCGTCCTCGAGCTGCGCCAGCATCGTTCGGCAGCCGGCCCCCTGCGCGACCGGCACCCCCAGGGCGAGCGCGCCCAGCACCGCTGCCAGCGCCCATCTCATTGCAGCGCCTCCGTGATTCCGGACTTGAGGTCCTCGGCGTCCACCGGGCCGGCGACGTGCCTGACCAGCTTGCCCCTCCTGTTGACGAAGAAGGTCTCCGGATAGCCGCCGACCCCGTAGTGCGTGACGGTCGAGAACTGGCGGTCGCGGACCGTCGGATAGGTCATCCCATACTTGCGCATGAACGCCCTCGCGTCACCTTTGAAGTCGTCGGAGCCGTCGATTCCGATGACGATCAATCCGCGCGAACCCCAGCGTCTCGAGGCTGCCTCGAGCATCGGCGTCTCCTGCTTGCACGGGTTGCACCACGACGCCCAGAAATTGAGCACAACGCCCTTTCCACGCAGCGAGGCAAGCGACAGCGTCCCCGGGCGATCGAGGCGAGAGAGCGTGAAGAGAGGAGCAGGCTTCTCGATCGCCGCGGTCGCGTGCTCCCTGGTCGCGATCTTCCAGATCAGCAGCCCGAGCAGGCCCGCCACGAGCGCGACCGCGCCAACCTGCGCCCCGAGCTTGAGCGGCGAGCGACCCGGCGCCGGCGACTCGGCCATCAGGCGCGGACGATGAAGACCGGCGTCCCTATGTGCACGTGCGGGAACAGCCACTCGGCCGAGTGGATGTACATGCGGATGCACCCGTGCGACGCCGAGTACCCGATGGAGGTGGCATCCGGAGTCCCATGGATGCCGACGCCGGGAGCGGTCAGGCCCATCCAGCGGGTGCCGAGCGGATTGCCGGGGCCGGGCGGGATCGGCTTCGCGCCCTTCGCCCAGGAGGAGTCGGGCGGGTACCACCACGGATTGCGCCACATAACCTCGATGGCGAAGTGGCCGACCGGGGTCGGATAGCTCGGCTGGCCGGTGGCGACGCGAAACGCTCGCCAGAAGCGCATGCCCTTGTACAGGAAGAGCCGCTTCGAGTCGCGGCGGATGACGATCACGGGGCCGAAGTCCGAGCGGGTGACCTTCGCCTCGATCGGCCTCTGCTCCAGGCGAACAGGGCCGCGCAAGTTTGCCTTCAGGGTCCTGCTGATGGTCTGGATCGCGAGCGTCGTCCTGAGCTCGCGACCGGGCCGCTCGCGGATGATGTACGGCCGGAGGTTGCGGAGCCCGGCGAAGCGGGCGTCCCGTGGATCACGGTGCGAACGGCGGGCGAGCCACATGATGTAGGAGCGCGTCTTCTTCAGATGGACGGTCACGTCGAGCGGTACTGCCGTTCGCGGCGTCGCCCTCATCGCCTCGCCCATCGCCCGGCGGATGTGCGGGATTGCACCGAGCCTCCCCGGGGCAGCGCGATACCTGTTCCGAGCCACGCGAACCCGAAGCGGCTTGCCAAAGGCCAGCAGGACCTTCCGCTTGGCGGGTAGACGCCTCATGCTGCCGACGCTCACGCCGCCGACCGTGACCCCGGGCGCGATCGTCCGCGGCTTGCGCGTCGTGGTCGTCGTCGTCGTGGTGGTCGTGATCGTCGTGTCGATCGTCTCGGTCGATCCGGTCGTGTCGGTCGAGGCCGTGGTGGTCGCCGTCGTCGTCAGCGTCGACGCGACGACGCTCGCCGACAGCGCTCCGGCCGCGAGCAGGCCGAGCAGGAACAAGACGGGAAAGGCAAGCCGTCGCATCGCGGAAGAGTCTAGCCCCGTGACAGGCGGGGTCTTGCGATGACGACGACCGCGCAGTCGTCGGAGAGATCACCTCCGGCGAACGACCGCGTTTCAGCCAGGACCTCGGCCGCAAGCTCTTTCGCTCCGAGCTCCGAGCGCTCCGCCAGCAGCCGGTCGAGCCTCTCGACTCCGTACAGCTCGCGGCCCCTCCTAGCTTCCACGACGCCGTCCGTGTGCAGGACGATCGCCGACCCGGGGTCGAGCACCGTCTCGGCCTCCTCGTAGCTTTGCTGCTCTTCCACCCCCAGCGGCAGCCCCGTCACGGCCAGCTCGGTGACCGCCCGCCCGGGACTGACGATCCGCGGGCCTGGATGACCCGCGCTTGCGCACCTCACCGCTCCGGTTGCCGGGTCGACCGTCAGGTACAGCATGGTGATGAACTTACCGACGGGAAGCTCGCCCAAGACGATCTCGTTTGCCACGGCGAGGAAGTCGGCCGGGTCGGGATGCTCGCGGCTCAGCGAACGAAAGACAAACTTCGCCATCGCCATGTCGGCCGCGGCCTCGATGCCGTGCCCGGTGACGTCGCCCAGGACGACGGTCAGCCGTCCGTCCTCGAGCGTCGCGAAGTCGTAGATGTCTCCTCCGACATCGACCCGTGCGGAGGACTCGTACACGGCCGCCAGGTCGAGGCCGGGCAGATCCGGCTCCGTCCGGGCCAGCAGCGCGCGCTGCATCGAGTCGGCGAATCCCTTCTGCTGCTGGTAGAGGCGGGCGTTCTCGATCGCGAGTGCCGCCTGGCCGGCGATCGAGAGCGCGAGCTCGACGGTCTCGTCCGTGATCGGAGCAGCCGGGTCGAAGGAGAGCAGCGTCACGGTCGCCACCATCTCGACAGGCGTTGCTACCGGGACGATCACGGCCGTGGAGCCCCGCTCCAGAAACGGAACAAGCAGTTCGTGGGCGGGCAGGTCAGCCGCCGACCTCGCGTGGAGCACGAGCGGCTCCCGTGACTGCATCAGCCGGCGCACGGGGGCGATCGCGACCGGCTGCGGCCGGGAAAGGATTGCCTCGATCCCCTCCGCCATGTGCTCCTGCGCGACGTGGACCGAGCAGGTCTCGAGGCGCTCTCCACGGGGATCGAGCATGCGGATCGCGGCAGCGTCGACGGCGAGCGTCTCGACCATCGTGCGCGCCAGCGCGTCCAGCGTGGTGTCGAGTGAGAGGCTCTGGGCGAAGGAGCGGGAGATCTCGTACAGCGCGCCGACGTGCCGGGCCGCCTGCCGTTCCGAGTGGAGCGCCTCCTCGAGCTCCGAGCCGAGCTGCTTGGCCTTCTCGTGGAGGCGGGCGTTCTCGACCGCGACCGCCAGCTGCGGCGCCAAGGCGCTGACCACCTCCGCCTCGTTCTCCTCGATCCGCCGGCCCTTCGGCGGATAGACGGCGAGGAGCCCGATCACCTGCTCGTGGGCGAGGAGGGGCACTGCCAGGGCGGCCTCGATCCCGGCCTCCTTTGCGGCGGCGCGAACCCGCATCAGTGTCGGCTCTCGCCCGACCTCCTCCACGAGCAGGGACTCGCGTCCGCGGTACGGGCCGAGGGCAACCTCGAGCAGGGCCTCGGCGACGCGTTCGTGCAGCCCCGTCAGGCCGCGCGCGGCCACCGACCGCAGGCCGGAGCCCTCGCGCAGATAGAGGGCGATCCGGTCGATCTCGAGCAAGTCGGCAATGCGGTCGACGGCGGTCTCGAGCGTGTGGACAAGAGAAAGCCGGGCTACCGCCTGGCCCAGGACGGCGACGAGCGTGCGCGTGCGCTCGAGCTCGGCAGCCGCGTGCGTCGCCGCGTCGCCCGCGCGCAGCGCGTTGGCGGCCCGCACTCCGAAACCGCCGAGCCGGGCGAGCTCTTCCGGGTGCGGAGCGGCGTCCGGATCGAACAGAAGCTGCAGGGCGCCGAGCGGCGGCTCGCCGAGCCGAACGGTCGCCAGCACGATTTCGCCCAGGCCCTCGGGCTCGCGCTCGATCGCGACCGGCCCCGCTCCCTCGAGCGCGCGGGCCGCTGCCTCACGCAGCTTTGGAGCGAGGTCCTCGGGGCAGCGGTGCGAGGCAACCATCTCGAGAGCGCCGTCGTCCGCGTTCCTCCAGACCGCAGAGCAGCGTGCGCCGGTCGCCTCGGCCGCGAGACGCACGACGCGGTCGGTGCGATCGACGTCCTCCGAGCCGGCGGCGAGCCCGTCGCCGGCGAGCTCGAGCGCCCATCCCCGCGGGATCCCTCCGTCGACAGTCCCGCCGTGCACGCCTGCCCCAAGCACGAACCCGATCTGGATCGCGCCGAGCTCCGCGAGCACTTCGTCGGAGCTTTCGAATGGCGTCTCCGACCGAACCAGCTCCAGTGTCCCGACGCGCTCGCCGCGCCGCACGACGAGACGCCGGAGAACATGCCGTCCCTGCGCGTCCTCGAAGGCCCCCGACCCGAGCTCGTCCAGCGGGGCCTGCGAGCCGATCAGCTCCGCCGCCAGCGAGGGAGCCCGCGCCCACACGTAACGCGCGACGAGGCTCTCCGTGTCCCGGTCCACGATGCGGACGACGGCCTCGTCCGCGTTGGCCGCCGTCGCCAGCCCCGCCACCAGCCCGTCCAGCGCCTCTTCCGCCGAGGGGTCTTCGGACAGGCGGCGCACGGCGTCCTTGAAGGCGTCGAGTGCTGCGGAGACGTGATCCGCGATGGTCATGTTCCCCCGTCAAAAGTATGGCCAAACGGGCCGCAGCGCTCGCCCGGCGCCTAGACTCTGGGCGATGGCCGAGCCCGCACCCCAGGAAAGCCCTGCTCAGGAGGCTCCTCGGTACGACCCGCACGCAATCGAGCGCCGGCTGGCGCACGAGCGCGCCAAACGCGAGGCACGGCTTGCCCACAAGCGCGGGCGCAGATACGCCGGGATCCGCTTCTTCGTCGTGATCCTGGTGCTGCTCGGACTCACCGGCCTGCTCGCCTTCGTGGTGTGGCACGAGATTCAGCGTCTGTTCGGTATCTAGGCAATACTGCGCGCGATGGAAGACCCTGAACGCGCTGCGCCGCCGGAGGTGATGGAGCCGCCGCCGCCAGCCCCTCCGCTCGAGACCTATCCGCGCCCGCCGGCGGGGATCTGGACGGCCGGCCCGCGGATCGCCTGGGTGGCCGGGCTGGTGCTCATGGTCTCGAGCTTCACCGACTGGTACGCGAGCTCCAGCCAGGGGCTCACGCTCGCCGTCATCGGCTGGCACACCGGAATCCTCGGCAAGCTGGTGTTCTTCCTCGGGCTCGCCCTGATCCTCCTCGCCATTCTGCGCGAGGGAGGAATCGAGCTGCCGCCCTCGGTCCCCGAGAGCCTGATCGTGATCGCGATCGGCGCGCTGTCGACGATCTTCGTCCTCGTCAGGCTGATCTCCATTCCGGACAAGTTCCAGCCTGGCGCCGGCCGCGGGATCGGGATCTGGATCTCGCTGCTGGCCGCGATCGCGGTCATCTTCGCTGGCCTCTTACGAGCCGGCGAGGAGCTCTGAACCAGCGCGGCCGTCTAGCGCGTTCTGGGCGTCGCTGGCCAAGGAGGCAAGCGAGCAGCGCGCGGCGCGTACTTCGACGGTACGTGCAAGCGCTGCGAGTGCAGCATCCTGCCGCCAGCGGCGTGAGCGAGCCGCGAAGGCCGGCTTCGCCGGGCGAAAGCGGCACGCGGCCAGAACGCGCTAGACCGGCAGAAGCTGCTTCGTCGACTCGATGAGCTGGCGCGGGTCGAACGGCTTCCCGATGAAGCCCTTCGCGCCACGCGCCTGCGCGTTGGCGGCCGACTGCTCGTCGACCTTCCCGCTGAACATGATCACGGGAATCGTCCCGACGCCATGCCGCTCCTGCACGCGCCGGAGCATCTCCCAGCCGTCGACCTGAGGCATCATCACGTCGAGCAGGATCAGGGCGGGCGGCTCCTCCTCGAGCGCCTTGAGACCCTCCTCGGCGCTTCCGGCTTCACGCACGGCGTAGCCCTCCAGCTCGAGGTTCGCCTTCACGTACTCGCGCATGTGCTCGTCGTCGTCCACGATCAGGACGACGGGGCCGGTCTGCTGGGCGCCTCCGGGCCCCGAGCTCTCGAGGAAGGCGTCGAGATCCCCGCGCCGGTAGCGCCGGTGGCCTCCGGGCGTGTAGAAGGCGGGCACCCGCCCGAGATCTGACCACTTCCTGATCGTGCTCTGGGCAACTCCGAGGTACTTGGCGGCCTGACCCAAGGTCAGCCATTCGGTGGCCTGGTCTCCGTCGTAGGCCCGTCTGCTTCGCGATGGATCTCTGGGGATGGCCATGGACCTCCTCGCCTCAGGTCGGAATCTATCGAAAACTTCATGTTCCTCGGAGCGTTCCCTTCTAAACATCGCCGCGTGGGTAGAGCCCGGTTCATGATGCCCTTCGTCGTCGGGGTGCGATGGGCGAGCGCGAGGCTGCTCGAGCTTCTGATGAAGCTCGAGCTGATGAGGTCCCCGCCCCCGCGCGCGTATCAGGCCATACGGGCGCGGCCGAGGACACAGAACGTCTGTCGGTGCCTACGGTTTCGAATTTCCCGGGAGAGGGCTTGGCCCTCTCTCCGGGAAATTGCCGCCGAGCGCGGCCCGACGGCTCAAGGGTCATTGTGAATCGGGCTCTACAGCTACGGCGACGTGACGGTCACCGTGACCGTGCGCGGAACCGATGCGGGCGGGAGCGGCGCGAAGGTGCGTACGAATGTCCTGCTCTTGCCGGGAGACGGGTTGTCCTGCAGCGCCTCGCCAAGCGCGATCCCGAGCACGAAGACGATCGCGGCCGCGGCGACGAGCGCGACGACCCTTCCGGTGCGAACCGGCCCGCGCCCCCGGCGTGGAGGCCAGCGCCGTGCGACGCGCTCGAGGTGATCGCCGGGGTCGGTCATAGGCCACAGCCTATGACCGTGTGGAGGGGGCTCGTGGGGGAAACATGGTTTCCCCACGGGAGTTCGCCGAAGGCGAACGACCGGTCAAGGTTCGTAGTCGAGCGCCCCGCGCGAGTAGAGATGGAAGGCGGCCGCCACGACGATCGACAGCGTGCGCGGCCACCCCGGCGAGGACGCTCGCTCGGCAACGGCGTCGTGGGTCCAGCCGTCGGCATGGCGATACGCGTCCACCAGCTTCGCGGTTGTGAACCGTCCGCCGACGCGGCGGCGCAGCTCATCCGTCACGACCTCAACCTGGGCGAGAAGCCGGTCCTGCGCCGTCGGGTCGCGCGCCTCGCGCTGCAGCCTGCGGTAGCCGTCTTCCCATTCCTGCCGAATGGTGGAGGCGGCGGCCGTCACGACCGATCCTCCGTCAGATCGACCGAGCAGCACCTCTCGGGCCACAGCGGCTCGACCTCTGCCAGGATCCGGTCGCCGAGCTCATATCCGGGAGCCGCCAGGGCGAAGGCGGCGTGGGCGTGAAGGCACTTCAGCCGGTGAGCGGTTCGCGATCCGCCGATCCCAAGCTCGAGGGAGGCGCCGCCGTCCGTGCGAGGGAGGTCTCCTGCGTGCTCGCGCCGGTAGGCGCGCTGACGGGCCGTGGCCTCGTGCAGACTGCGGGCGAGCTCCCGCTGCCGGGCCGCCTGCTCGCTCCAGCGCTCGACTCCTCCCGCCGCCTCGACGCGCGCGAGCGCGGCGACGAGGTGCCTGCAGGTGAGGTAGTAGGTGGTGGGAAAGGGCTCGCCGGAGTCGTCGTAGGGCGCTTGCTCGGTTACGGCCGGCAGGCCGAACGGGCAGCGGACGACGACCCGCCGGAAGGCGCGCGGGGCACGGCCCAGCTGGCGGGCGACGACGGCTCGATCATGATCCATGCCTCGCGATGGTAGCCCTGCGGGCCCTCGCCTCACGTCGCCATTCTGAGATTCCTTTGACAATGAAGAGGTGCTCGCCGGGCTTCACGAACCCGAGCGAGCGGGCCTGGCGGACGAGCCCTTCAGTGCTCGTCGAGCGCACGACACGCCGCTCGAGCCGCCGCTGCTCGACCCGGAGCGTGTGGACTTCGACCCTCCCGTTCGCGAGCGCGCTGCGCGTCTCGAAGTAGCTGCGCAGCGGCTTGTAGTACAGGAAGGCGATCAGCGCGAGCCCGCCGACCGCAAGCCAGCGGCGGACGACGGTCGAGCGCGGAGGGCGTTTGCGTGGACGCTTCGGCATGGGCGTCCGGGATTCGGCGCCGCGGCCGGGCTTCCTGCACCGCTTCTCGCCACTCCTCTCCGCGACAGCGCGTCAGGGCCACCTTTCCGCGCCGTACGCGCCAGCATCAGGAAGAGGGAGCCCCGGGTGAAGCGGCCGCCGGCTTTGCCGGTGGCCGCGGTCACGCAGTATCCACCTTGATGACGTTGGTCGAGCCCGGGATGTTGACCGCGGTTCCGGCCGTGATCACGACCCGGTCGCCGGACTCGACGATCCCGCTCCCGCGGGCTGCGTCCAGTGAGCGCGACCACAGGTCCTCGACGTCCTGGCACTGGGGAATCTCGATCGGCGTGACACCCCACTCCACCGCCATCTGCTGCACCGAGTGCCGGAGATGGGTCAGGCCGATGATCGGGCGGCGCGGCCGCAGCCTTGCCACCGCGGACGCCGTTCGCCCCGTGAACGTGGGCACGAGGATGGCTTTGGCCCCGACGGCCTCGGCCAGGTCGCAGGCGGCATTCGACATCGCGTCGCCAATGGTCGGCTGCTTTTCGACCTCGGGGATCTGGTGCCGGTAGCCGAGGCTCGGCTCGACGGCCCGGGCGATGCGGTCCATGTACTCGACGGCTTCGACCGGGTATTCGCCGATCGCCGTCTCGCCGGAGAGCATCAACGCGGAACTGCCGTCTAGGATCGCGTTCGCGACGTCGCTCGCCTCGGCCCGCGTCGGCTCTGGCCGATGCTCCATCGTCTCGAGCATCTGCGTCGCGGTGATGACGGGCTTCCCGCGATCCAGAGCCGCGAGGATGATCCGCTTCTGCAGGAGGGGCACGGAAGCCGGGCCGATCTCGACTCCCAGGTCACCCCGCGCGACCATGACCGCGTCCGCCTCCTGAAGGATCTCGTCGAGCGAATCGACAGCCTCGGCCTTCTCGATCTTGGCAATGACGTGCAGGAGTGGGCCGGACTCCTCGAGCAGCGCCCGCATCTCGCGCACGTCGGCCGCCAAGCGAACGAACGAGAGCGCGACGAAGTCGACGTCCACCTCGAGGGCGAGGTCGAGGTCCTCTCGATCCTTCTCCGTCAGCGACGGGATCGGAATCGGGACGCCGGGAATGTTGACTCCCTTGTGCGAGCTGACCGGGCCTCCGACGATCACGGCGCAGCGAGCGCGGCCGTGCTCGGTCTCTTCCACCCGCAACTGGACGTGACCGTCGTCGATCAGGACGTCGTGCCCCGGCCGCAGCACGTCGCCCAGCACGTCCGGGAGGACCGGCAGCTCGCCGTCCCGGGGCGAGTTCCCGAAGCTCACGACGGCCTCGCCCCCGGTCGGGAGCACCACCGGGTTCGGGAGGTCGCCGATGCGCAGCTTCGGGCCCTGGAGATCGGCGATCACCGCGAGCGGGCGGCCAATCTCCTGCTGGACCTCCCGCACCAGGCGCGCGCGCTCGGCCTGCTCCTCACGCGAGCCGTGCGAGAAGTTGAGCCGCGCGGCGTCCATCCCGGCTCGGGCGAGCGCCACCAGCCGCTCGCGACTCGAGGACGCCGGGCCGATCGTGGCCACGATCTTGGTCCTGCGTGGCATCACGGAAGCCACGGCGCCAGGGTACCCGGCAGAATGCGCGCCGTGGCCGAACGAGGCCGCCTGGACCTACATCAGGTGCGAGCCGGATTGAAGCGCGGGAAGGCGTTCCAGCCCGGGTAGAGGGCGGCGTCGCCGAGCTCCTCCTCGATGCGGAGGAGCTGGTTGTACTTCGCCACGCGATCCGTGCGTGACGGCGCCCCGGTCTTGATCTGCCCCGCGTTCGTCGCCACCGCGAGATCGGCGATGGTCGTGTCCTCGGTCTCGCCCGAGCGGTGGGAGATCACGGTGGCGTAGCCGTTCTGGCGCGCGAGCTCGATCGCCTCGAGCGCCTCGGTCAGCGTCCCGATCTGGTTCACCTTGACGAGAATGGCATTGGCGACCTTTTCCTCGATCCCGCGCTCCAGCCGCTCGACGTTCGTGACGAACAGGTCGTCACCCACGAGCTGGAGCCGGTCTCCCAGCCGCTCGGTGAGCGTGCGCCAACCCTCCCAGTCGTCCTCCGCGAGCCCGTCCTCGACCGAGACGAGCGGGAAGCGGTCCGCGAGCGACGCGTACAGGTCGATCATCCCGTCCGTGTCCAGCGTGCGCCCTTCGAGGTGGTAGCTGCCGTCGCAGAACACCTCGGTGGAAGCGGGGTCGAGCGCCAGCGCGATGCGGCCGGAGTGGCCGGCCCGATCGACCGCCGCGAGGACGGCCTCGACCGCCTCCTCGGTGGAAGCGAGTTCGGGGGCGAACCCGCCCTCGTCGCCGACGCCGGTCGAGAGCCCACGCTCGTGCAGGACGTCCTTGAGCGCGTGGAAGGCCTCGACGGCGATGCGAAGCCCCTCCGAGAAGGTCTCGGCCCCTCCGGGAACGATCATGAACTCCTGCAGGTCGAGCGAGTTCTGGGCGTGAGCGCCTCCGTTGATCACGTTCAGCATCGGCACCGGTAGGACGTTGGCCCCCACCCCGCCGATCCAGCGGTAGAGCGAGACCTCGGCCAGGGCGGCCGCCGCCTTGGCGGACGCCAGCGAGCATCCGAGAACGGCGTTCGCCCCGAGCCCCGACTTGTTCGGCGTGCCGTCGAGGTCGATCAACACTGCGTCGAGCGTACGCTGGTCCTGGGCGTCCAGACCGTGTACTGCGGGCGCGATCTCGGTCTCGACGATGCGGACGGCCTCGGTCACGCCCTTTCCCGCGTACGCGTTCGGGTCGCCGTCGCGGCGCTCGACTGCCTCGAAGCGGCCCGTCGAGGCGCCCGACGGAACCGCCGCGCGGCCCGTCGCGCTCGACTCCAGCGTCACCTCCACTTCGACGGTCGGGTTCCCGCGCGAGTCGAGGATCTGGCGCGCCTGGACGTCCCTGATCCTCGAGCTCACCGTCGCTCCTTGGCCTTGGCCCGGTCGAAGTAGAGGTCCTGCTCTTCGAGCGGAAGCTCGGGGAACGCCAGGCCGTCGGCGGCGGCGAGCCGCGAAGCCTCCTCGACCCGCGAGACGAAGCGGTCGCTCGCGCGCCTCAACTCGAGCTCGGGATCGACGTTCAACCGCCGGGCCACGTTGACGCACGCAAACAGGAGGTCCCCGGCCTCCTCGGCATGGCGCTCGAGCGGCGGCGTCTCCGGGGCCGGATCCTCACGCCCCTCGACCTCCGCCTTGAGCTCGGTCAGCTCGTCCTCCAGGTCGGCGAGCGCTCCCGCGACGTCCGGGTACTCGAAGCCGACGGCGGCCGCGCGGCGCTGCACCTTGCGCGCGTACAGGAGCGAAGGAAGCGCCTCCGGAACGTGGTGGAAGATCTCCTCGCGCCCTTCCTCGTCCCGCTTGATCTCCTCCCACCGGCGCCGCACCGCCCCCGCGCTTGCCGCCTCGGCGTCGCCGAAGACGTGCGGATGCCTCCGCACGAGCTTCTCGTGGACGCCGCGCGCCACCGCTTCCAGATCCCCCTGCCCTTGCTCCTCGAGCAGGAGGGAGAGGAAGTACACCTGGAAGAGCAGGTCGCCGAGCTCGTCGAGCAGCTTCTCCGAGTCGTCCGCGAGCGCCGCGTCGGCGACCTCGTACGCCTCCTCGACGGTGTGCGGGACGATCGTGCCCGCCGTCTGCTCGCGGTCCCAGGGGCAGTCGCGCCGGAGCCGGACGGTCAGCCGCTGCAGATCGAGCAGCGCCTCTGCGAGGGCCACCGAGCTAGGGCGTGGGCGTCGGAGCCGGCTGCGTCGACTGCGGCTGGGGCTTGTAGCCGACCTGGTAGTCCGGCTTGAACTTGTCCTTCAGCCCGTCGACCCAGGTCGTGATCGCCTGGTTCTTCTTCTCCTGCAGCAGCTGCTGCTTGATCGGCTCCTCGACCTGCTTGAAGGGCGTCACCTTCGCAGGGTGGACCGCCGAGATCGGCTGGATGATGTGCCATCCGTACTGAGTCTTGACCGGCTGCGAGAGCGTGCCCTTGCCAAGCAGGAACGCCGTCTGGTCGAAGGGCGGGACCGTCTGGCCCTTGGTGATCGTGAGCTTCCCGCCCTGTGCGGCCGAGCCCGGGTCCTGGGAGTACTTCTTGGCCAGGGCCGCAAAGCTCGCGCCGTGCTTCAGCTCGTTGTAGAGCTTGTCGGCCAGCGCCTTCTTCTTCACGAGGATGTGGCGGACGTCACGGCTCTCGGGCGTCTGGTACTGCTGCTTGTGTGCGCCGTAGTAATTGCGGATGTCCTTCGGGCCGACCGTCACCTTGTCGGTCACCCGCTTGAAGAGCGCCTCCTGCGTGAGCTGCGCCCTGATGTCGGCGTCGACCTCCTCCGAGCTGACGTGCTGCTTCTTGAGCTGCGCCTCGAAGCGCTTCTCTGAGCCCTTGTAGTACTGCTGCACGTACTGCTTGCGGCGCTGGTCGATCTGCTTCTGGCTGATCTCGACGCCCTCGTCCTCGGCCTCCTGCTGAAACTCCGCCTTCTGGACGAGCCCCTGAACGGCCTGGTCCTTGAGCTGCTGGTACTGCGGCGAGGTCTGCGCGGGGAACTTGCGCTTCTGCGCCTTGAAGTACCGCCGCGCGCGGTTCATCATCTCCTCGAATTGCGCGCGCGTGATGGTGACGCTGCCAACCTGCGCGACATCGGATGCGCTCAGGGATTCGCCGCCGCCGCCGCAGCCGGCAGCGAGAAGCGCGAGGAGCGCCGCGGGAACGATGAGAAGAAGACGGATATGCCTCATGGAAAAAGCGCCACGTGCAGCGGATCCTTCACGCTGCCTGGCGCGCGTCGAGTATAGCAGCGACGAGCGAGACCGCCCCCCGAAATCCGTCCGCCTCTCCCTCGCCCGCATCCCGGAGCGAGACCTCCCGTTTCGCGGTCGTGTAGACGGCGGTGTCGACGCGCCGCCGCAGCTCGGCCAGCTCGCCGGATCCAAGCACGAGCGGCCCCACCGTCGCCCGTCCGCCGCGGAAGACGAGGTAGTCCGCCCCCAGACGCGCGAGCTTCAGCTTCGCGTCCTGGATGGCGAACAGGTTCTCCACCGGCTCCGGGACCGGGCCGTAGCGATCCTCGGTCGCGGCGTGGAGCTCGCGCAGGTCGTCCTCCGACTCGGCCAGGGCGATGCGCCGGTGCAGATCGATCTTGAGCGCTTCCGAGGGCACGTATTCGGTGGGCACGTACGCGTCCACCCTGGCATCCACGCGCACCGGACGGGGGGCGAGCCGGCGCTGTCCTGAGAGCTCGGCGACAGCCTGCGCCAGCAGCTCCACGTACAGCTCGAAGCCGACCGCGGCGACGTGCCCGGACTGCTCCGCGCCGAGCAGGTCTCCGGCGCCGCGGATCTCCAGGTCTCGCATCGCGATGGCGAAGCCGGACCCGAGCTCCGTGTGGTCGGCGAGGGTCGCGAGCCGGGCGCGGGCCTCCGGCGTCAGCTCGCGCGAGTGCGGATAGAAGAGGTAGGCGTGAGCGGTCACGTCGGAGCGGCCGACCCGCCCCCGGATCTGGTACAGCTGCGCGAGCCCGAGCATGTCGGCGCGCTCGACGACGAGTGTGTTCGCCTGCGGGATGTCGAGGCCCGACTCGATGATGGTCGTCGACACGAGCACGTCCGCGTCGCCGTCGAGGAACGTGAGCATCTTCTGCTCCAGCTCTCGCTCGCGCATCTTCCCGTGGGCGATGACGAAGCGCAGGTCCGGGCAGAGCTGGCGCAGCTTCTCGGCCGCCTCCTCGATCGACTCCACGCGGTTGTGCAGGTAGAAGGACTGGCCTCCCCGCGCCCGCTCCCGCTCGAGCGCCGCCTTGATCAGCTCCTCGTCGTAGTCGCCGACGAAGGTGCGGATCGAGCGGCGCCCTTCCGGCGGCGTCTCGATCACGGAGATGTCGCGCAGCCCCGAGAGGGACATGTGCAGCGTGCGCGGGATGGGCGTGGCGGACAGCGCGAGCACGTCCACCTCCAGCCGCAGCGAGCGCAGGAGCTCCTTCTGGGCGACGCCGAACCGCTGCTCCTCATCGACGACGATCAGACCGAGGTTCTTGGGGATGACGTCGCGCGAGAGGATCCGGTGCGTGCCGATCAGGACGTCCACCTTGCCCTCGGCGAAGTCCGCGAGGGCGGCCTTCTGTTCCGCCGGCGGACGCAGGCGCGAGACCATCTCCACCCGGACGGGAAAGTCCCGGTAGCGGTCGCGGAACGTTCCCCAGTGCTGCTGGGCGAGGATCGTCGTCGGGACGAGCATGAGGGTCTGCTTGCCGCTGAGCGCGGCGGCAAAGGCGGCGCGGACGGCGATCTCCGTCTTGCCGAAGCCGACGTCCCCGCACACGAGCCGGTCCATCGGATGGGGACGCTCGAGGTCCTCCTTCACCGCCTCGATGGCGGCGCGCTGGTCATCGGTCTCCCGGTAGGGAAACTCGGCTTCGAGCCGCTCCAGCCAGTCGTTCGAAAGATCGTGCCCGAATCCGGGAGCCTGCTGGCGGCGCGCGTACAGGGCCAGGAGCTCTCCGGCCAGCTCGCGCACGCTCGCGCGGGCGCGCGACTTCATCAGCTGCCAGGCGCGTCCTCCGAGCTTCGAGAGCACCGGGGCCCGGCCGTCGACCCCGATGTAGCGGGAGACCTTGCCGATCTGCTCGTGCGGAACGTACAGGCGGTCGTCGCCGCGGAAGGCGAGCAGCAGGTAGTCGCGCGTGACCTCGGCGACGGTGCGCGTCTCGAACCCGAGCAGGCGGCCGATGCCGTGGTCCTCGTGCACCACGTGGTCACCGGTGCGCAGGTCGGCGAAGGACTGGAGCGCGCGCCCGGCGGGCGCCTGAGGGCGCGGGGCGCGCTTGCGGAAGACCTGGACGTCCGGAAGCAGGGCGAGCCCAAGCTCGCGCCAGACGAACCCGCGCCGGGCCGGCCCGATCGCGAAGCGGACACCTGGCTCCGTCGACAGCTCGTCGCCGGGCTCGATCAGCTCGGTCTCGATCCGGCGCAGGAGGTTCTGCGTCCGGAGCGCCTCGCCCCGGTGCGGAAACGCCACCACGACGCGGAGGCCGGAGCGGGCAAGTGCCCCGAGCTCGCTTTCGGCCTCGGAGAGGCCGCGCGCCGCGAGCGCTGGCCTCTGTGCGTCGAACCGAAACCGCTGCCCCGCGGGGAGCGGGTCGAGCTCTGTGGCCCCCTCGAGCTGGAGCGCGGCACCGACCTCCTCCTCCTCCTCCAACACGCGTTCGACCTCTTCCCGCTCCCAGACGAGATCGGGTGGCCGCGGAAGCGGGTCGACGAGGTCTTCCGGGACGGCCGGCTGCTCGTCCTGGTCGGAGAGTCGAGCCCCGACGAGATCCTGCCGCCGCTCGACCGCGGGATAGACGACTGCGGCCTCGAGCGGACGCAGCGCGCGCTGCGTGAAGGCCGAGAAAGCTCGGATCCCCTCGACCTCGTCGCCGAAGAGCTCGATCCGGAGGGGCTCGCGGCCGGTGGCGGGGAAGACGTCGAGGATTCCGCCCCGCACCGACATCTGCCCCCGCTCCTCGACCCGCTCGACCCGCTCGTAGCCGGCCAGGGCGAGCTCCTCCGCGAGGGTGTCCATGCCGGGCTCGTCGGCGACAGCGATCCGGAGCGCGCCCGGGCGCGCCTCCTCGGGCGGGAGCCCCTCCGCCAGCGCGGCCGCGGAGGCGAAAACGAGCCCCCCGTCCGCGAGGACGTCGAGCGCACGAGCCCGTTCTCCCACGAGATGCGGCGGGGGCTCGAGGCCCGACCCCCAGCTCACTCCGCGGCTCGGCAGCAGCGCGACCTGGTCCCCGCCGACGAACCAGCCCGCGGCTTCGGCCGCATCGCGCGCATCGGCGTCCTCGGGGAGCAGGCACACAAGCGGCCGGCCGACGTGCTCGTGGAGCGTCGCGACCAGCAGCGGGAGGATGGGCTCCGACACGCGGGCACGGGCGGGCAGCGCCTCGGCGAAGTCGCGGAAGCGCTCGTTGTCCGCGAGCTGGCGGACGAATGCGTGAAGCACGGGCCGGTCCATGACGAAAGACGGAACCGCCGGGTTCCGCCCCGCAAGTGTAGGTCGTGCGCTCGGCCGGCGGGGCCTGCCGAGGCGGCGGCGCAGATTCCCGTTCTCGACCCTGTTAGGGTCACCTCTCCATCTAGGAGAGAGGTGGAGATGTTCGGTCGGAAGAAGAAGCAGCAGCAACTGCAGGCACTCTTCGAGACGGGCTCGAAGGGTGTCGGCGTCGTTCTCGGCGTGCAGGACACCGGGATGACAGTGAATGACAATCCGCGGGTGAAGATGATGTTCCGAATCGAGCCGCTGGACGGAGGCGAGCCCTTCGAGGCGCAGAAGACGAAGACGGTCTCGCGCGTTCAGATCCCGCGTCAGGGCGATCGCTATCCGGTCTGGTACGACCCGAACGACCCTGATACCTGGGCATTCGCGATGATCGAGAACGACCAGGGGCGCGAGCAGATTCAGGCCCAGTTCGGCGAGGCCGCGGAGACGATGACCGGAGTCGGCAACGGCGGCGGCGACCCGACCGACCGCCTGAAGAAGCTGCAGGAGCTCCGCGAGTCGGGTGCGATCAGCGAGTTCGAGTTCGAGGACAAGAAGGCGCAGATCCTGTCCGAGCTGTAGCCGAGCCCGAGAGCCGGCACGACGCAGCGCCACGGAGAGGGCCGCCGACTGCCCCCCCACGCATACCCCACCCGGAGAACAGATGGGTGGGGCCAAATTCCCCCCGCCTCCCGAGGCGAGCTTAGCGCCGAAGCCCGCACGCAGGGGTGACGCCTTCGTGCCGAATGTGTAAAACCTGAGCGCGGCGGCCTGGAGCTCGGCGCGCCTCTAGTTGAAGCGCGCCTGCGCCGCTTCCAGGCCTTCCCCCACGACCGCCTCGACGGCATCGGCGGCGCGAGCCACGAGGGCGTCCACGTCCATCTCGGGCTCGAACTCGGACAGCACATAGTCGGAGACGGACCGATGATCGCCCCGTCCCGGCCGCCCGACGCCCATCCGAAGCCGCAGGAAGTCCGCCGTCCCCAGCGCCTGGGCGATCGACCGCAGTCCGTTGTGCCCGGCCAGGCCCCCGCCCAGCCGCGCCTGGAGCCGGCCCGGCTCGAGGTCGACGTCGTCGTGTACGACGAGCAGGGAGTCCGCCGGCGCCTTGAAGAAGCGGACGGCCGCCACGATGGAGCGCCCCGACTCGTTCATGTACGTCTCGGGCTTGAGCAGCGCGATCCGCCGCTCCCCGATCCGCGTCTCCGCAAGCCGGCCCGAGAACTTCGATCGAAACGAGGCCCCGGTCCGACGTGCGAGCTCGTCGACGACGAGCCAGCCCACGTTGTGGCGCGTACGCGCGTACTCGGGCCCGGGATTGCCCAGCCCCGCGACGAGAAGGTCGAGCGTCGGGGAACGCTCGCCCCGACGAAAGAGCCGCATCGAGGCGCTCTAACCCTCGGTGGTGCCGGGCTCCCCCTCGGGCCCGCTGCCGGCCTCTTCGCCCTCCTCGGCGGGCGCCTCTTCGGCTGCTCCCTCCGGCGCCTCCTCGCCCTCGGGCACCTCGCCCTCCTCGAGCTCCTCCTCTTCCTCGACCTCGGGCTCGGGTTCGACGATGCGCGTCGGCAGGGTCACCGTCGCAAGCACGGTCTCCTCCGGATCGTCGAGGTACATGACGCCCTCCTCGGCCCGGAGATCGACCAGGCGGAGGGTGTCGCCGATCACCATGCCGCTGACGTCCAGCTCCAGGTGATCCGGAATCTCCATCGGCAGTGCCTCGACGTTGATCTCGCGGACGACCTGGGAGAGGACGCCGCCTTCGGTCACGCCCTGCGGCTCGCCGACGAGCTCGACCACGACCTGCGCCTGAATGGGCTTGTCCAGTCGCACCTCGTGCAGGTCCACATGGAGCAGGTTGCCGCGGACGGGATCCTGCTGAGCCTCCTTGAGGATGGAGGCGTGCACGCTCTTCTGGCCGTCGAGGGCGACGTCGAGGATTGCGTGGACGCCGTGGCTTCCGGTCAGAGCCCGGCGCAGCTCCCGCTCGGGCACGCAGAACGGATACGGTTTCCCGCGCCCGTACAGGACACCGGGAATCAGCCCCTCCCGGCGGAGGCGGCGCGCGGCGCGGGAGCCGGTCTCCTCGCGCTCCTTTACCTCGAGCTTCACTCGTTCCACTGCCATCGGCGCGCAGAAGTGTAGCGACGAGGGCCTAGAACAACTGGCTCTCGCGTCATGCGTCGGCCACGTTGGGGAGCCGCTTGTTGGAAACGTCGAGGTGCCGCTAGGCGCTCTCAGGTGCGGTGAGGTCGGTAGAAGGTTCGGTAGAAAGTTTGCCGAGGAGACTGTCCTCGAGCCGCTCGGCCTCGTCGCGAAAGACGACGCCGGCCAGATGCAGATACGTCTTGGTCGTCCGCATGTCGGAGTGGCCCGCCTTGGTCATGACCGCGATCGCGCTCGAGCCTGTGGCCGCGTCGTGCGTGATCGCCGAGTGCCGGAGGTCATGGAAGGGCGAAGCTTTCCTTCGACGCCAGCGGCGTCCTGAGCCGCTTCCAAAGCGGCCTTGAACGTCTCCGCTCGGTACGGCGTGCCTCGCTCCAGGTGGCAGAAAAACAAGATCCCCCCAAGATGGCGATCATCCCGCGTTCCTCGTACACCGAACGGGGGCTGTTGGGTACGAGCGTGTAATGGGCCATGACGGCCGCCACGTGAGCGTCGATCTTGCGGTGCTGGCGCAAGCTTCCGACAGTCTGCAGCTTGAGTTTTGCGAACTACCTGCTCATACTGCGCCCACCACCGATCGCGGCGCTCTGCGGCTCCTTGCCTTCTGGGCGTCGCCAGGAAAGGAACAGAACCCAAATGCTCAAGCGCACTCTTTTCACTGCTCTCGTAGCCTCGGCAACCTTCGCCTTCGCCGCGAGCGCACAGGCCGCCTACCTCAGCCTGGGAACGGGCAACGCCAGTAACGCCACCACCACCCTCGCCGGCAACACCGCCGGGGCCGAGCTCCTGGTCAAGAACGCCAACGGCTCCTCGGCGGGTGCCTTCTCGCTCTATGGCCTCCTGACGGCCACCGCACCGACCGTCAACGCCGCGGCCGTGCGCGGCTACAACAGCGCCACCAACGCCTTCGGCTACGGGGTGTGGGGCTCGCAGGCGGGCTCGGGCACGGGCGTGTACGGCTCCAGCCCGAGCGGCAAGGGCGTGTGGGGCACGACCACGAGCGGAACGGGCGTGCGCGGCTCCAGCTCGAGCGGCACCGGCGTGCTGGGCCAGCACCTGGCCACCACCGGCACCGCCCCCGGTGTGTCCGCCAGCACGAACTCGACCGCCGACGACGCCGACGCCCTCGTCGCCACCGTCACTCCCACCTCGCCCGGGGTCAACTCGGAGGCCGTGCGCGGGGTCAACAACGGCACCGGCTTTGCCGGGATCGGTGTGTACGGGCAGCAGAACGGCTCCGGCTACGGCGTGTACGGCTCAACCTCGAACGGCACCGGCGTCACCGGCACCAGCTTGAGCTTCGGCACCGGCGTCTACGGAACAACCCCGAACGGCACCGGCGTCTTCGGCGACAGCTCGAGCGGCGACGGCGTCGTCGGCGGCAGCTCGAGCGGCGACGGCGTCCACGGCTCCAGCTCGAGCGGCTTTGGCGTCGGCGGCAACAGCCAGAACGACGACGGCGTCCACGGCTACAGCTCAAACGGCACCGGCGTCCACGGCTCCAGCGGAACCGGCTACGCCGGCTGGTTCCAGGGCAACGTCACCGTCACCGGCACGCTGACCAAGGGCGGGGGCGCCTTCCGCATCGACCACCCGCTCCACCCCGCGCACACGTACCTGCAGCACTCGTTCGTGGAGTCGCCGGACATGATGGACGTCTACAACGGCAACGTGCGCACGGATGCCAAGGGCTTTGCCACCGTCGCGATGCCGCGCTACTTCCAGGCCCTGAACCGCAGCTTCCGCTACCAGCTGACGCCGCTTGGGCGTGACGGCTGGAACGCACGCGCCGGCATCTGGCGCAAGATCCGCAACAGCCGATTCACTATCAGGACGGACAAGCCGCGTGTTGAGGTCTCCTGGCAGGTGACCGGGATCCGCCACGACCGGTACGCGAACGCGCATCGGATCAAGGTCGTCCTTCCCAAGGCGAGGGCAGAGCAGGGCAAGTACCTGCACCCGCAGCTGTATGGGAAGCCGAAGTCGGAGGGGATCGGCTACGTGAAGCCTCCGAAACTCCAGAGGCCTGCTAGTTCACCCGCAAAGCTGCCCCGGAAGCGCTAATTGCAAATTGACAGGGAGTTGGCGAGGCGGCCACGCCTCGCCAGCCCCTTCCTTCCGTGCGCTGGGGAACGAGGCCGACCGTCCTTGCAGCTTGGATAACCGGCCCCTGCCGCATGAGTCCGGTAGAGAGCCGAGCAAGTCGGGGGAGAGTCGGCGCATGTCGGGGCAAGTGCGGGCCTGTCCCTCTCGGTGACGAGATTCGGCTGGATCGAAGGCTTCGCCTCCGTCGCGGACTGGAACGCGATGATGCACCTCGAGCCTTCTGTAGCAGCTCTCGTCGGCGAGCACGCACCGATTCCCGTCGCGCTCCCGCACGAGCTTCCGCAGCTTGACCCATTGCTCGAGGTGAGAGCTCGGTAATGCGGCTGCGTCACTCGGCGCTCGGCAGTCCGCCGCCGCTCACACCCGGCACACGAGCGCCGACCCAGCGCGATAAAGGCTCCGCACTTGGCGCAGATCTTCAGCACTAGGTTGGATCACCTAGCGGGCTCCAAGGCCGAGGGCTCACGAGCTGGGGTTCTCGGGCGGGCTGGATCCGCGGGGCAACGGGAGGCTGTGTTCATACAGCATCGGTTCGACGGAAAGACCGAGCGGCGGCCGCGCGCGGACTGATCACGGCCGGGCAACTCGAGCCCCACGTCGCCCACTCCTACGTGGTCTGGCCGAGCGCGCGGCTCTGCGCTACGGAAAGGTTTACGAGATCCTTACCGCGCGGCGCTAGAACCCTTACGCCTGCGGGGAAAACAAGCACCTGCAGACGGAGCGCTGGGGCCTGCGGCCCCTCGTGGGGGGAGGTACCACGGAGGATCCCCAGCGCCCCCTCTGCGTCTGCGCCTGTTGGGCCTCAGGTCGTAAGCACCGCCTCCTTCCTCCCCTAGCGTCCGCCTGGTGCGGCGGGAGGTGGCGGCTCAGACAGGCGAGATCCCCTTCGCGACCGTGAAGATGTGGTCGGCGCAGCGGCACGTTGCCGCCTGAGGCGGAGACGGTAGAAAGTTCGGGTAGAAAGAACGGCCCAACCGCTTGGTTGAGCCGCTCTCGTCAGAACAACTGGTTCTCTCCGCCGAAGATAGCGGAGACGGATTCGTCGGCGAACACGTTCATGATCGTCTCGGCGAGCAGCCGCGACACCGTCAGCACGGTGATGTTGCTCGGCCGCCTGACCGGGTCGATCGGGACGGTGTCGGTCACGACCAGGCCGGTGATGCCCGCGTCCCCGAGCCGTTCGAGCGCCTCGCCCTGGACGAGGAGATGCGTGAGGAACATCCACACCTCACGCGCCCCGTGCTCTCGGAGCGTCTCTGCGCCCGCCATCAACGTTCCGCCGGTCGTCGTCAGGTCGTCGCCGACGACTGCAATCTTGTCGCGAACGCGCCCGGTTACCTCGGCCACCTCGACCTGGTCGTGCGCCGGCCGAGTCTTGTGCATGATCGCGAAGTCGGCTTCGATCATCTCGGAGAAACGCAGGGCATACTTGGCACGCCCGGCGTCCGGGGCGACGGAGACAACCCCGGGGCCGGTCAAGCCGAGGTCGCGGAAGTGCTGGGCGAAGAGCGGCAGCCCGGTCATGTGATCGACGGGGACGGTGAAGAAGCCCTGGATCTGGCCGGCGTGCAGGTCCATGGTAAGCACCCGGTCGACCCCGGCGAGCTCGAGCATGCTTGCGACCAGGCGCGAGGAGATCGGCTCCCTCGGCTTGGCCTTACGGTCCTGGCGCGAGTAGGGGAACCACGGGATCACGGCCGTGATGCGTTTCGCGGAGGCGAGCTTCGCCGCCTGGATCATCAGCAGCAGCTCCATCAAGTTGCGGTCGACCGGCTCGCATCCGGTCTGCACTAGGAAGACGTCGGCGCCGCGAATCGACTCGCCGTACCGGCAGTAGGTCTCGCCGTTGGCGAAGGTCTCCAGCTCGACCTCCCCCAGCTCCACGCCGAGCTGTTCTGCGATCCGCTGCGCGAGCTCTGGGTGAGAGCGGCCCGAGAAGACCATCAGCCGCTTCCCCGGAGTCCGCTCGAGCCAGTGCTCCGGCTTCTCTTCCGGAGTGGGCCGCCCGACCTCGAGTCCCGGCAGGCTCTCGGTCAGCTCAGGAGCGACGCTTTCGACGGACATAGCCCTCCTTTGTGACTTGCCGCGGCGGGAATCCGGCGAGCGATCCCGGCGGGACGTCGTCGGTGATGACGGAGCCCGCCGCCGTCCAAGCATCGTCGCCAATCTCGACCGGAGCAACAAAAGCATTGTGGACCGCGGTCCTGACGTTTCGGCCTATCTTCGTCCGCTGCTTCGGCTCCGCCGGCTCGTGCGGGTAGTTGGCGGTGATCGCTCCCGCCCCGATGTTGCTCTCCTCTCCGATGTCGGCGTCGCCGATGTATGAGAGATGCGGCACCTTCGCCCGCTCTCCGATGCTGGAGTTCTTGATCTCCACGAACGCCCCCGCCTTGGAGTCCGCCGCCAGAACCGTGCCGGGGCGAAGGTAACAGAACGGGCCGACCGTCGCGCGCGGGCCGATATCGGCATCCAGCGCGACCGCGTGCGGGCCGACCTCGGCGCCGCGACCGACCCGTGTCACCCCCCGCAGGACGGTGAAGGGATGGACGACGGAGTCCGGCTCGAGCTCGACCGGAGCGTCGATCCACGTGGACGCGGGGTCGACGATGGTGACCCCCGCGAGCATGTGTCGTTCGTTGATGCGATCGCGGAGAACAGCCGCGGCCCGCGCGAGCTCTCCGCGCGTGTTGATCCCCTCCATCTCGACCGGATCGGGCGCGCGATGCACGGCGACGGGCAGGCCGTCGTCCACGAGGAACCCCAGCACGTCGGTCACGTACAGCTCGTCCTTGTGCTCGTGCGGGCGGAGGCGCTCGAGCGCAGGCCAGAGCTCCGCGCTGCGGAATACGTAGATACCCGAGTTCACCTCCGGGACGTCGAGCTCGCCGACGCTCGCTTCCGCCGCCTCGACGATCTCGAGCAGGCGTCCGTCGCCGTCGCGGAGGATGCGTCCGTAGTGGCGAGCCTCCGCGGGCTCGAACGAGAGCACGGTCGCGGCTGCCTTCTCCCGGCGATGGAGATCGATGAGAGCTCCGAGCACTTCAGCGTCGAGTGCGGGAACGTCGCCGTTCAGGACCAGCACGTCTCCGTCGAAACCCGCGAGTGCCTCCCGGGCCGAGCGAACCGCGTCGCCCGTCCCGAGCGGTCTCTCCTGCACGGCCACGGTCATTCCGTCGAATGCGCCCGCGGTCTCGGGCGACGCGACGACGACCAGTCGTTCCGGCTCGAGCGCCCCTGCCGCGTCCACGACCCAGTCCACCATCTTGCGCCCCAGGAGCGGGTGCAGGTGCTTCGGCGTCTCGGAGCGCATACGCGTCCCGAGGCCTCCGGCCATGACCACGGCTGCGAGCTTGTCTGCCATCAGAGAGCGAGCGCGAATGGTTGGGGGGCCAGGATTCGAACCTGGGATCGCGGGACCAAAACCCGCTGCCTTACCACTTGGCTACCCCCCACCAACGGTGTGTAGGAAATTCCTGCAAAGTTTTAGCAATCACCGCTTCAGGACGGGCGTTCGGAGAAGAGCGCGACGAGCGCGAGGGCCGCGACCACGCCGACCGCGACGAGCGCGAACGTTCCCACGATGATCAGCAGGATGGGGATGAGCACGACCGCTGCCTGGGAGGTCGCCGCGATCCAGCTCACCTGACGGACCGTCCCCGAGCGCGAGCGGCGGCCGGCGAAGAAGTAGACGACGAGCGCGGCGGCGGCGATCGCGATCGAGACCCAGCGGTTGATGACATGGATAGCTACGAGGAGCCCCTCGATGACCGCGATCCAGAGCGCGATCCGGACCCGGCGCTCGCGCAGCCACAGGGCCGTCGAACTCACGCCGTGGTCGATGACCTCGCCGCGGCGGGGCTGCAGATCCTGCCTCTCGGACGCCACCGGAGAACGCTACCACGCTGGTTCCGTGACCCAAGTAGCGCCGAGCCCGCTCAGTTTGTCGGCGGCGGCTGCGGCGGCCGAGCGGTCCTCGAACAGGCCGTACAGGGCCGGACCGGCTCCGGTCACGCCCGCCCTGAAGGCACCGGCGCGCTCGAGCTCGCAAACGAGCGGGGAGGCAGCGAGATCATTTCCCGGAAGGGCCGCGAGGTCGCGTGGACCGGCAATGTCGTCCAGTTCCCGAAGCAGGCTCGCCAGGCGCTCCTCGAATCCGCGCTCACCTCTGCGCTCATCGAAGGCCTCATAGACCGAGCCGGTCGAGGCCTTCTGCGGCCCGTGGGGAAGGAGCACGAGGACCGCGAAGTCCTGCGGAAGCTCGAGCGGGGAGAGCTCGGTTCCGGTTCCGCGCGCGAGCTTCGGGGCGGGGGTCAGGAAGAAGGGGACGTCAGCGCCGAGCGTGGCCGCGAGCTCGTGCAGGTCCACCTCGTCGAGAGGGTGGTCGAGCGTGTCGTTGGCGAGCCGGAGCGCGACGGCCGCGTCGGAGCTGCCCCCGCCGAGGCCCGCGGCGACAGGGATCTCCTTTTCGATGCGCGCCGACCAGCCGTTCCCCGGCCGGGCCGCCTGCAGCGACGCAAGCGCTGCGCTGACCAGCGTGTCTCCGGGGAAGCCCGTGACTTCGACGTCGGTTGCCGGGTCGAGGGCGATCCGGTCGGCGACGCCGATGCGCTGGATGACGGTGGCCACCTCGTGTAGGCCGTCCGACCTTCGCGGCCCGACGACGAGCGCGAGATTGAGCTTCGCGTATGCGGGAGCGACGGTCAAGAGAGGGCGTCCGCGAGCGCGACGAACTCGGGCGGGCTCAGGGCTTCGGCGCGAACGCGGGGGGGCCGACCGATGCTCTCGAGAGCGGCGACCGCCCCGTTCCGATCCACGAAGCCGGACAGCTCCAGCGAGTTGGGGAGCGTCTTACGGCGGTGGGAGAAGGCAGCTTCAACCACTCGCTTCACGCGCGTGTAGTTCGGCGGCAGCCCGACGCGGCGGAAGGCGACGAGTGCGGAGTCGACGCTCGGGCGCGGTCGAAAGACGTCGGGTGGCACCGGATGAAACCCCGTGCGCTCCGCGACGAGCTGGACGAGCACCGACACGGCGCCGTAGGCCTTCGTCGAGGGCCAGGCGAAGAAGCGGTCCGCGACTTCGCGCTGGACCATCACGCACCAGAGCTCGATGCCGGGCAAGCCGTCGAGGCTCTCGACCACGATCGGCGTGGCGACGTTGTAGGGCAGATTGGAAACGAGCTTCCCTGGAGCGGGGCTGAGCTGAGAGAGGTCGAGCGCGAGCGCGTCGCCGAAGCGGAGCTCGACGTTGCCGCGGCCGCCCAGCTCTTCCTTGAGCCGGGCCTCCAGTGTCAGGTCGATCTCGATCGCATGGACGCGCGCGACTCGCTCGGCGAGGTACGAGGTCAGCACGCCGAGCCCGGGACCGATCTCGAGCACGACGTCGTCGGCGCGCAGCTCCGCGAGACGCCCGATTACGCCCAGAATGTTGGGATCGACCAGAAAATGCTGGCCGAGCTCTTTGTTGGCTCTGACCCGCCTCAACGCGGGGAGAACGCCGCGTCTGCGTTGAGGTCGATCTGGGCCCCGAGCTCGTCCGGGTCCTCGCTCCGCGCTTCGGCCAGAGCCGCGACCGTGTACACGACGTTCGCCGGCTCGTTGGGTCTTCCGCGCCGCGGCTGGGGAGCCAGGTAGGGGCTGTCGGTCTCCGCCAGGATCCTGTCCGCGGGAACGCGCGTGGCGGCCGCGCGCAGGTCGTCCGCCTTGGGATAGCTGACGTTTCCGGCGAAGGAGACGTAATAGCCGCGCTCGAGCGCGACCGGGAGCAGCTCCGGCGAGGAGAAGCAGTGCAGGATCACCGTTCCCTCGAAGCCGGAGAGGACGTCGCCGGTTGCCTTCTCGGCTGAGCGCGTGTGCACGACCACAGGCTTCCCGTACTCCGACGCGAGCGCGAGCTCGGCCTCGAACAGCTGCCGCTGGCGATCGTGCGGCGCGTAGTCACGGTAGTAGTCGAGCCCCGTCTCGCCCACCGCGACGGCGCGGTCGTGGCGGAGCAGAGCGCGTAACTCGTCGAGCCGGTGGGCATCCGGCCCTCCGGCCTGGTGTGGGTGGATTCCGAGCGCGGCCGAGACGCCCTGTTCGCGCTCGGCGATGTCGAGCGCGGCCTTGCACGACTCGATGCCCGAGCCGATCGCAACGACCCGCTCGACGCCGGCCTCGCGCGCGCGCGCGAGAAGCACCTCAGGGGAATCGTCGCAGGCGTCCAGATGCGCATGCGTGTCGATCATTCCGTCGCTTGGCTCTCGGCGACAGCCTGCTCCATCCTCACCAGCTCGTCCGCGACGACCTTCTCGGCGTCGAGCTTCTCGAAGAGAAGCTGCGGCTCCCTGAGCTTCTGGCCCGGCGGGAGCTCGCTCGGCTGCCAGCGTCCGATCCACTCGTCGTAGTCGCCGGTCAGGACGAGGTGCGCCCCTCCGCCCTCGTCCTCGTGCTCCCGCTCTTCGAGGGGCCCGGCGATGTAACCGTCGTAGCCGAGCAGCTCGTGCAGCCTCTGCGAGCTGAAGGGAAGGAACGGGGTGAAGAGGATCTTCAGGCTGTCGACGCACCGGAGGGCCACGTACAGGACCGTCGCCGCACGATCGCGGTCGGTCTTGACCAGAGCCCAGGGGGCCTGGCTGCTCGTGTACTCGTTGACCTGGGCGGCGAGCCTCATCGCTTCCGCGAGGCCGGCCCTGAAGCGCGCGGCCTCGATCTCATTTCCCACCGACTCGAAGCCGCGCTCGACCGTCTCGAGAAGGTCGGTATCCGCCTGGGTCAGCTCCGCCGGCTCCGGGACCGAGCCAAAGTTGCGATTGGCGCTCGCCAGCGTCCGGTTCACGAGGTTGCCCCACGTTGCGACGAGCTCGTCGTTGTTCCGGCGGACGAACTCCGTCCACGTGAAGTCGGTGTCGTGCGTCTCCGGGCCGGCGGCGGTCAGGTAGTACCTGAGCGCATCCGCGTCGTAGCGCGCGAGGAAATCCTTCACGAAGATCCCCACACCGCGACTCGCGCTGAACTGCTGCCGCTCCATCATCAACAGCTCGCTCGCGACCACGTTCTCGGGCAGCTGGAGCGGCCGGCCCGCCCCGAGCTCTCCGCCGGTCTCGTACCCCATTAGCTCCGCGGGCCAGATGACCGTGTGGAAGACGATGTTGTCCTTCCCCATGAAGTAGAAGTGGCGCGCCTCGGGGTTCTGCCACCAGTCGCGCCAGGCATCCGGCGTCCCCTTCGCGGACGCCCACTCGATCGCGGCCGACAAGTAGCCGACGACTGCGTCGATCCACACGTAGATCCGCTTGTTCGGGTTTTCTTCGTAGCCCGCAACCGGGACGCGGACGCCCCAGTCCAGATCGCGGGTGATCGGGCGCGGCTTGATCTCCTTGACCAGCTCGAGCGAGAAGTTCTTGACGTTCGGCCGCCAGTTTTTCTTCGCGGAGATCCATTCGAGCAGCCGGTCCTTGAACGCGGGCAGGTCGAGGAAGAGATGCTGTGTCTCGCGGAAGACCGGCGGCTCCCCATCGATCCTCGACCGCGGCTCGATCAGGTCGGCAGGATCAAGCTGCTTTCCGCAGTTGTCGCACTGGTCGCCCCGCGCCTCGGGGAAGCCGCAGTTGGGACATGTGCCCTCGATGTAGCGGTCCGGGAGCGTGTTTCCGGTTGCGGCGGAGAACGCTCCGAGTGTGGTCTTCTCGAAGATGTACCCCTTGTCGTAGAGCGTCTTGAAGACGTCGCGGACGACGTGGTGGTGGTTCGGCGTCGTCGTCCGGGTGAAGAGGTCGTAACTGATCCCGAGATTCCGGAGATCCGTTCGCGTGAGCTCGTTGTACCGGTCTGCTGCCTCACGCGGCGACACGCCTTCCTGGTCGGCCACGACCATCACCGGCGTTCCGTGCTCGTCCGTGCCCGAGACCATCAGCACGTCGTTCCCACGCAAGCGGTGATAGCGCGCGAAGACATCGGAGGGGACGCCGAAGCCCGCCATATGGCCGATGTGACGCGGACCGGCCGCATAGGGCCAGGCAACGGCGACGAGAATTCGTTCTCTGGCTTCGTTCTGCGAGGCGATCCTCCCGTCCCGGGCAACGAGGGAGAGGAGACATGATACGAGCCTCCTCCGGGGACGCCTCCCCCTCCGAGGCTGCCTCCGCGGCCGGGGCAGAAGGCGCCGGACGGAACCTCGTGCGGGCGAAGGCGAGCCCGGCACCTCCGATCGCGAGCGTGAGGAGCGCGGCCACTGCCAGCCAGATCCAAGCAATGCCGCCTCGCCCGGACCGGTGCTCCTTTCCCTGAACGCTCGGTTTCGGCATCGCTTCTGTGAAGTCGGATGCGCCGAGCCGCGGCAGTCGTCCGGAAGCAGGGCGCGGATCCCGTCGGCTGTCATGGACAGGTGGCCGGACGCCATTGCGGGACCGGGTCGTCGGGGTAGTTCGCAGCCTCCCCGGGCTCGAACGTCCTTCCGAGCGCACGAGACCGTCGCGCCGCAACTGTCTCGCCCGAGACCACCCGCCGGCGTGCACTCGGGACCTGCGGAGCCGACTGTCACCGGCGCCCGGCCGACCGACACGGCTCGGACGGGGCGGATGCTTGATCGCGCCCCGGGACACCGTCAGGCGAGGAGCTGATCGAACACGTCGGGACTCCGCGCCGGCCCTTGTCTGCTCCGCTTCCGGGAACGGCGGGGTCTTGATGGCCTCCACAGGGGATGATCCTGCGCGTTCGAGGTCTGCCGCATCCACGGACCCGTGCGGCCGAGGGGGGTCGATTCGGGCCAACGGCGGAGCCGCCATGACTTGACCCGCGTGCGTAACGGGGGCCGGAGGCTCGCTCGGCTCGGCGTGCTCTGCAGGCTGGGGGTCTTCGCCGCGGTCGACGGGGTCAGTGGGATCCGGCTGGTTAGAGCCAGCCTCGTCGTGGGTGCCGGCACGCTCGTCTTCGCTCCCGAGCTGGTCGCCGACCTGCGCGTCCGGCCCTGTCTCCTCGTTCTCGGCGGCCGGGGCTGGATCCTCGCGCGTCGACTGATCGCCGTCCTGACCGGAATCACTCTCGTCAGAGAGCTCAGTGCTGGATTCCTGCTCCGGTTCGTCGGCAGCCGAGGCATGCGGCTGATCAGCGACCTCGGCCGCCTCCATCGAGGAGTCCAACTCGGATGCCTCTCCAGAGGCGTTCGCGTCGCCTGAGATGTCCTCGGCATCGCTTCCCGCGTCGGCAGTCACCGTTTCGTCAGTGGGCTCGGTTCCCGCGACTTCTCCGGCTGAAGACTCGCTTTGCTCGCCTGACGCGGGCTCTCCGTCCTCTCCCGCAGCGAGGTCATCCGGGGCTTCGGCAGCCAGGCCCGGATCCCCCTGCCCGTCGACGGCCACCGTTTCGTCAGGCGGCTCGGCGTCCGGTGCCGGTTCGGCCGAGAGCTCACCCTGCTCCCCTTCGGAGAGAGCCGCTTCGGTCTCGACCTCGGCGTCGAGTGTGTCCCCCAGTGCGGTGACTCCGTTCGCCTCGCCGGCCGCTCCGACGGTGTCTGTGTAGGCGGAGTCGGAGCCGACCGGTTGATCGGCCGACGGGTCTCCACCGGCGTCAAGGACATCGGTGGACTCCGCAGTTGGCTCGGGCACACTCGGGCCCTCGGCGGTCACCGCTTCGTCGATCGACTCGGCAGCAGCCCCGGTCGAGGCCTCGCTCTGCTGCCCTGTGAGCGACTCGGGCTCGCCGGCTGAAGGCTCTTCTTCTGATCCTGCTACCACCACAATCTCCGTGGGCGGGATCTCGCCACCCGCGGACTGAGCCTCTTCGCCGGCGCCGTCATCTGCGACGGGAGTGGCTTCAGACGCGGCAGGTTCCGGCACCGCCACCGGCTCGACATCTGCGCTCTCGACGACGATGGATGGCGTCGAGCTGTCGTTGGTTGATCCGGCGTCTCCGGTCGGGACGGAAGCCAGCTCAGCCGCGGCCGCGGCGTCACCGCTCGGGCCCTCGCGCGGCGTTTCAGACGGAATGGCCGCAGGCTCGGTCGCAACGAGCTCGGGCGTGGGGCTTACCCGCGCGGGAAGCAGTCCGAGAGGGTCGACGTAGCCTTGGGGATTGGCCGTGACTCGGATGCCGAGGTGGACGTATGGCTCCGGCCATTCGGGCTCCCCGCTCGATCCGATCGCGCCGACGGCCTCGCCCTCGGCGACGCTCTTGCCGCGCGCGACTGTGATCGAGCCCAGATGGACGAGCGTCACCGAATACCCGTCCGCTGTCTGAATCGTCACAGTCTTGCCACTGGTTGGCACGGTTCCGGCGAACGAAACCGTCCCGCTCGCGGGTGCCCGGACCGAAGATCCGTCTGCGCCCGCGATGTCGATTCCACGGTGCTGTCCTCCCGCATAGGGATGGTTGGGATCGAAGACGAACCGCTTCAGTAGGTCTCCGTCCGCGGGCCAGCTCCAGGCGGCCGCAGAGGGCGCGAATACCAGCGCAGCACCCAGGATGAGCAAGAGTCGTCGCATTTCGCCGAGCTCCTTTCGTTGTCAGTGTGGCAAACGAAGAGAGCAAGGTACCGGGGCGGGCGGACGTTGTCAAATATGGCTACAGAGACTCGCGGTAAAGGCGGTTGCGGGGTGCGCCGGTCAGCCGTGAGACCAGATCGGCTGCCTGCCGCCTCCCCACACCGAGGGCGATGAGCTCCGCCACTGCAGCCAGCGCCTCGGCCTGGTCGGCCCGCACCGCGGCCGGACCGATCACCAGGGTGATCTCGCCCTTCGGCGGCTTGGAGAAACGGGCCGCCACTTCCGAGGCAGAGCCGCGGACGACCTCTTCGAAGCGCTTGGTCAGCTCGCGGCAAACCGCGACTCGGCGCTCCGGATGGACACTCGCCAGCCCAGCGAGGCTCTGCGGAAGCCGCTGCGGTGACTCGAAGGCGACCACCGCGTAGGGCCAGCGGCCGAGCTCTTCCCAGAGCGCCCCCAACGCCTTCTCCCCGCGCGGGAGGTAACCCAGGAACTGGTAGCGCTCGGCTCCGAGCGCGCTCACGACGAGGGCCGTCTCGACCGCCGAGGGGCCGGGAAGAACCGTGACCGGGATGCCGGCCTCGACGGCCGCCGCGATCAACCGCGCCCCCGGATCGTTGACCCCCGGCAGCCCGGCGTCGCTGACGAGCGCGATCTCCTCGCCCTGCTGGAGCCGGGGAAGGATCTCGGCCGTCCGGGCTGCCTCGTTGTGCTGGTGGTACGAGAGGAGTGAGACGCGAATGCCGTGCCGCTCGAGCAGCTTGCGCGTCTGCCTGGTGTCCTCGCACAGGACGACCTCGGCCCGCCGCAGCTCGTCGAGGACTCGGAGGGTGACGTCCTTGAGGTTGCCGATCGGTGTCGCGCAGACCGAAAGCGGCATCAGCGCCACTGCTCCTCGATGAGCGCGCTCATCCGATCCGGACGGTCCGGATCGGGCGACAGGTACTCGAGAGAAGGCTCGAGGTTCGGGTAGCCGGTCGCGCGCATCTGCTCCAGCGCCGCCTCGATGTCGTAGTCCGTGCGACGGAAGCGGACTTCTGGACCGAGCTCCAGCCAGTACGCGGCGGGCTCCGCCTCGTACGGCGCGCCGACGCTGCCGGCGTTGAGCACGCGAACGCCGTCGAGCCAACGGTCGAACTGGATATGCGTGTGTCCGCAGACGACGATGTCCTCTTCCATACCCGCGAGCAGCCGCCGGAGCCGCTCGTCCGACGTCACGGCAGTGATGGTCGTCTCGTCGCTTCCGGGCGCTCCGTGACAGAAGCGAACTGCACCTAGCCCGTCGACATCGAGCGCAAGGCCCAGCGGGAGGTTCGCGAGGAAGGCGAGGGCCTCCTCCTCAAGCTGCTCCGCCACCCATAGCCTTGCGCTCCGATTCGGCTCGGGGATGCCGTCGAGGTCGAGCACGCGATCGGCGTTACCGCGCACGAAGTGGACACGATCGCCCATCGAACGGAGGGCCCCAAGCGTCTCCGCGGGCATCGGCCCGGAGGCGACATCGCCGCCGACGACAACCGCATCCACCCCCTCGACCTCCTCTAAGACCGCCTCGAGCGCGGGCAGGTTCCCGTGGATGTCGTAGAGGGCAGCGACGCGCATCAGAGCTCGACGCCCATCACCTGAAGGATCCGCCCCCACTCGCTCGGCCCGCTCTCCCCGAGACGGCGCGCTCCCATCCGCTCGTAGAAGCCGACCGCGTGGAGCTCCGCCTCCCACTCGAGGCGGCGGGCGCCGCCTTCCGCGGCGCGCTTCTCGGCGAACCGGAACAGCCGTGACCCCACTCCCTTGCCGATCCACTCCGGCTCCACCCACAGGTCGTCGAGGAAGCACACCTCGCCATTCGGGATCAGTGACGCGAACGCAACCGCCTGCCCGTCCGCTTCGGCGACGTAGAAGTCCTTCGCGCGCAGGCCCTCGGGAGAGAAGTCGCCCTGGGCCGCCCATTCCTCGACCCGCCCAGGGTCGTAACCCCAGTGCGCCTTGGCCGCGACGGCGATCTCGCGCAGCCGCTCCCATTCATTCGGGTCGGCCGGCCGAATCCGAACCACTCAGGCGCTCCCGTCGAGCGCCTCGAACGCGATGAAGCCACCGCCGACGAGGCCGGCTTCCTCGCCGAGCTCGGCGGGGACGATCCGTGCAAGTTCCCCGGACGGCGAGACGGCCTCGCGCGCTGCGACCTCCCGGGCGGGCCCCATGATCAGCTCGCCCGCCGCAGCGAACCCGCCTCCCACGATGACGAGCTCTGGATCGAAGATGTTGATCAGGGAGCCGATCCCGCTGCCGAGCTTGCGGCCGATATCGGCGAGGGCCTCCCGCGACGCTTCGTCTCCTTCTCCCCCACGCGCGACCAGGTCGTGGGAAGTCGCCCCCGGGCCGATCAGCTCGCGGGCGCGGACATCTGCGGCAGTCCCCGACGCGAGCGCCTCCAGATGGCCGCGGCCCGTGCAGTCGCCGAAGCAGGGAGGTCCGTCGTGCTCGATCACCATGTGCCCGACCTCGCCTGCCGCCCCGATCGCGCCCCTATACGGACGCCCGTCCAGGATCAGCCCGCCGCCGATCCCGGTGCCCAGCGTCAGCATCACGAGGTCACGCGCTCCGCGGCCGGCGCCCAGCTTCCACTCCGCGATGGCAGCGGCGTTGGCGTCGTTGTCGATCCCCACTGGCACCCCGAACCGCTCGTGCATCCGGTCCCGGAAGTCCAGGTCGGCGAGGGGCAGGTTCGTGGAGGAGACGACCCGCCCCCGCTTCTGGTCGATGCGAGAGGGAATCCCGAAGCCGAGCGCCGCGGCGTCCGAGTGCGCCTCGAGCAGCTCGCCCACGATCTCGTCAAGCATCGCGAGCAGGTCGTCCTGCGAGGAGACCGGCGTCGGCCGTTCCGCGCGCGAGGCGATGGTTCCGTCCCCCTCCACGGCTCCGGCCAGGATCTTCGTGCCGCCGAGGTCGACGCCGATGACGCGAATGGCCTCCAACCCGGCGGCTACGATAACCCGCCGGATGGCGTCCAACCGCGGCGACAAGCCCTACCGCCTCTACCGCACCGGTCGGATCAAGGGCAGAGCCTCGACGCTCTCGCGTGAGGGGAGAATCCTCGCGCCCGAGCGCGACGGCCGCTCCAGGCTGCCGAAGCTCGGGCGGAAGAAGGACGAGGCGCCTCCGCGCGGAGTCCCTCCGAGGGCCCGGCGGCCGATGAAGCGGCGGTGGGGGCGCTGGCTGCTGACTGCGATCGGCGTCTTCATCCTGCTCGTCATCATCTGGTCGATCGCGGCCTTCCTGTCGTTCCGCAGCGGAGTGAAGGCGGCCAACAAGCGCCTGCCCAAGTCTGCCAAGGCGGCGCTGACGAAGCAGGACGGCCTGCTCCTCACACACTCCACGAACATCCTTCTGCTCGGCACCGACCACTCCACCAACAAGTCGCGCGCGACCGAGCGCCATTCGGACTCGATCATGCTCGTGCACACCGATCCGGACCATCACCGGCTCGTGTACGTGTCGATCATGCGCGACCTGCGCGTCGACATTCCCGGCTACGGCTCGCAGAAGATCAACGCCGGCTACCAGTTCGGCGGGCCCGCGCTCGCGATCAAGACGGTCAAGTCCGTGACCGGGCTCCCGATCAACCACGTCGTCCTGATCGACTTCTCCCGTTTCAAGCAGCTGATCGACGACCTGGGCGGGGTGACGATCAATATCCCGCACAAGATCCTCTCCAACAGGTTCGACTGCCCCTACAACGCGGCCAAGTGCGCGAACTGGAAGGGGTGGCGCTTCAAGAAGGGGAACGTGCACCTGGACGGACGCAAGGCGCTCGTCTACTCGCGGATCCGGGAGAACCAGCTCGACCCCAGGGAGACGGACGCGACGCGGATCATCCGCCAGCAGCAGGTTATGCAGGCGATCACGAGCAAGCTCACGAGCCCGTGGACGTTCATGAAGTTGCCCTTCATCGGCGGCGACCTGATGAAACCGACCGCCACCGACCTGTCCGCGGGCCAGCTCGTGCAGCTCGGCTGGGTCAAGTTCCGCGCCGGCAAGCCGTGGCGCTGCCGGCTCGGCGGGGACTCGGACGGAACCGGTTACATCATCAGGGACACCGAGGAGACGCTGCGCGTGATCGGCTTTTTGAAGGGGCAGTCGGCAGCGCAGCCGCCGCCTCCGGGCTCGCTCTTCGGCTCCGGCTGCGTGAAGGGCAAGACGACCCTCTGATCAGGCCTCGGCGGCCTTCTTCTCCTTCTTCTCCTTCTTCTCCACCTTCTCGCCGCCGTCGGAGGCCGCTTCCTTCTTCTTCGAGCCGCGGCCGTAGTCGGTGGTGTAGAAGCCCGAGCCCTTGAAATGGACGGCGACCGGGTAGAGCACGACCTCGACCGGCCCCTCGCCGCAGACCTCGCACGCCTCCGGCGCAGGGTCGCTCATGCGCTGGAAGCGCTCGAATAGATGTCCCTTCGGGCAACGGTACTCGTAGATCGGCACCGGGCCAGGCTAGCACCGGCATAGGAGGTGAACCCTGCGATCAGGCCGAGGCAGAGCGCTTCGCTTCGGCCCGTTCGCGCTCGAGGGCCTCCTCGTAGCAGGGCGACTCCTCGAAGGCTGCGAGGCCGACCGAGGTCGTACGCGTCCCGCGCCGGCGGGCCCGGCGGCGAGCGGCTGCGACGACCGCCGACGCGCCTACCAGCCCACCGAGAAGAAACGATCTCGCCCTGCTCCTCCGCTCCACTGCAGCGATTCTAAGTGCCCTCAGGCTCAGACAGCGGAGGCGAGCCCGGCTTGCCCGTCTCCGCTGCGGATGGAGCTAAAGCTGCGGCGACTCGAGCGCCTGCGCCTGGAAGCGGCAGCCGACCGCGTACCAGCTCACCCAGATCGTGGCGATCTTCGTCGACTCAAACGTGTTGCGCGCAATGTTCCAGGTGACGAAGCCCCTGGCCCTGGTGAGGGTGGTGATGTAGTTCCCGATGATGGAGTACTGCTCTGTACCAGTGTCGTAGACGGCGGAGAACATGGAGTCGACCGGGCCGGTGCCGGCGGTGTCGAACGCGAGGCGAGCCGTACTGTTGTCGCATGTGTCGACGCGCAGATTGCCCATGCCCGGGATGACCAAGAGAACGCCGGAGACGAGCGACGTTTCACGCCGTGCGATCAGTCGGCCGCCGCCGCGTGCGGGGTCGCCGACCACGAGCTCGCTCGAGTCCAGGCCGTCCACCTTGTCGGCGTTGAGGTTGTCGACCTTCGCCGGCGAGTCAACCCTCATGGGCGGCCCGTTGGAGTGAAGCTCGAGCGCCGGCCCCAAGCCGTTGTTCGTTGCGAGGACCGTCCCGTCGGGGCCGTCCGAGAGCGCGGAGACGCCGTGAGCGTTCGGGCCGCCGAGCGACTCGCCGTAGACGCCGACGCCGTTTCCCGAGCGGCCGGCGACGCCATAGCCTCCTGTGCTGTTCTGGCCGTAGACGCCGCTTGCGGCCGGGCTGCTCGACTCGCCCTGGACGCCGTTCGCGTTGCCGGTGTTCTTGCCAGTGATGACGCCGCCAGTGGAGGTCGAGCCGGTGAGCGAGAGCGGAGCGGTATTGCGGAGGAAGTCGGTGGAGTTGAGACTGTCGAGCTTGTCCGCGTTCAGGTTCGGCGCCCTGCCGGCGCTCGAATTGATCCTGATCGGAGCGTGGCCGCTCGCAACGTCGATCCGAAGGCCGGCCGACCCGGCGGTCGCGTCCAGGTTGGCGACGCGAAGCACGTCGGCGCCCGGAACGTTGGCCGTCAGCGCGCTCGTCGCGTCGGCGGTATTGGCTTTGCCGAGGATGAAGTTGTCGCCGGTCGCCGCCCAGCCGGCCCCGCCGAGGGATACGAAGAGCGCCGCCAGGGCAACGAGCATGGCAGGCGATGGCTTACGCATTGTTGGCTCCTTTCCGTCAATCGACGTTGTCGGTGAAGTCGAGGCCCTCTGGCCTATCCCGGCTGCACCACCGCCTGCGCGGCAAAAACGCAATCCGCCGCATTCGTCGTCACGGTCACCGTGGCGATGCTGGTGCTCGCGCCGGTGTCCCGCGCCAGCTGGACGGTCACGAAGTGCCGAGGCCGACTGAGGGAGACGACCTGGTTGGAGATGGTCACGATGTTGTCGGTGTTGAAATCGTCGCGCCAGGTGACGTACGCGAGCGGGCCACCCGAGTCCCAGATGAATCGGGCGTTCGAGTGGTCGCAGGTCATGACGTTGACATCGCCGAAGCCAGGCATTCGGAGAATGTGGTCGCCCCCGGTGGTGCTGATGATCCGGTTGGAGACGATCGAGGCCCCGTCCACCTTGTCGGCGTTCAGGTTGTCGACCTTCCCGGCTGAGTTGACGCTCATCGGCGGCGCATTTCCGTCGTTCTGGATCTTCAGCGCGGGGCCGCCGCCCAGCGCCTCGGCGTACACGCCGAAACCACCCGGGCCGTTCGCCTTTCCGGTGACGCCGTACCCGCCCGCTGCGTTCGACCGCCCGTACACGCCGGAGCCGCCGTTTGTGTTTTCACCGAGGACGCCCGCACCGTAGTCGAAGCCGGCGGGGGCGTTCGAGTGGCCGGAAACTCCGAAGCCGCCTTGCATGTCCTGGCCGTAGACGCCACTTGCGCCGCCGGCCAACGCGGTGCCTTGAACGCCGTTCGCGGTGCCGTAGCCGTTCCCATTAATGATGCCGCTGTCAGTGGGCCCATAACCGCTGAGTGTGAGGGGGACCTGGTTGCGCAGGAAGCCTGTGGAGTCGAGCCCGTCCAGTTTGTCCGCGTTCAGGTTCTTGACCTTCGTGTCGGAGTTGACCGACAGGGGAGCAACGCCTGAGTTGACGACGGAGGACAGCCCCGGCCCTCCTCCGATGTTGAGGCCGAGCACGCCTGCGGCCGTGGGCGACGAGTTCACGCCCTTGACCCCGGGGCCTGACCCCGTTGAGCCGAAGTGACGTCCCAGGACGCCGACCCCAGCGCCGGTGGCCGCGGTTCCGTACACGCCCACTCCCTCGCCGGCGTGCGAGCCGTACACGCCGTACCCGGCCGTTCCCGTCCCTTTGTTGTGGCCGCGGACTGCAGTGGAGCCCCCGCCCGGCGCCGTCGAGTCGATCAGCCCGTAGATCGAGAAGACCGAGGCGGCCGTAGACGCGTTCGCCACCTGCAGTTGTGGCCCGGCGGTCGTCCCGGTGAGCAGGGTCGTGCCGTCGACCGGGTTCGACTGGCCGAGGTTGAACACACCCCCGACCCCCGAGCCGGCGAGCGCGGTCGTCGCGAGCGCGAGTGCGGTGGCGGCCGCGCCGATCAGGCAGTAACGGAGTCTGTGCATGGTGCGAGTCATCGTCCTCCCCCTTTCACCAGGCGCTCGAGCCGGGCCAGCCGGGCCGAGAGGGCAGCGTTCTGCCCCTTGAGCGCCTGGTTCTGCCGGTAGAGGCCCTGGATCGCCGCGAGCGCCACCCCTTCCGAGTCGATCGCGTCGATGTGCCGCTTGTCCTCCCCCAGGCCGAAGGCGGCGTGGAAGTCCTGCGCCATCGGGCCGAGGTGGCGGATTGAAGCCTTCTGCGATTTGTAGCTCCAGCGCGAGATCGAGACGCGGTTGAGCTTGCGCAAAAGCGCCCGCTGATCCACCGGGACGAGGTTCCGCTTCGCCGCGCGGTCGGACAGGCTCGACCACGAGCCTCCGCCCGCTGCGAGCGTGACGCCCGTGCTTGGCTGGCCGTTTACGTCGTAGCCGGTGACGAAGCGTGCGCCCCCAGTCGACGCGAAGGAGACGGTGTTGTTGCCGTTCGAGCTCAGCGTGCGGCCCGACGCATCACCCCAAACGAACGAGCCCGTATGGTTTGCGCTCGCGTTGGCTCCGGCCGCGAAGCTCCAATCACCGCCAGCCGTGTTGCTCGAGCCGCCGGCCACGGTCGCGGCACCGCCGGTCGCCTGGTTGCCGTAGCCGCCGCCGACGGTCGCATAGCTGTTGTTCGCCACGTTGTCGGCACCGCCGCCGACGGTCGCAGACTCGTTGATTGCCGAGTTGCCGATGCCGCCGCCGACGGTCGCGTATTGGCCGCTCGCCGAGTTGGTGTAGCCGCCGCCGACGGTCGCATAGGCGTTGCTCGCCACGTTGCTGGCGCCGCCTCCGACCGTTGCCCACGCGGCCGTGTTCTCATTGCCATCCAGGTCCCCAGCGACGTTGCCAGAGCCTCCGCTCACCGTGCCGAAGACGTCGGTCACGCTGTTCTTGGCCGCGGAGCGGCCGCCGCCTGCGATCACGACGCCGAACGCACCGCTCGCGGCCGGGTTTCCGTTCCCGGAAAAGCCGGCGATCACGTTCGGGCTGGGCGTGTTGGGCTCGAGCCGGAGGACGCTGGAGCCGTTCACCTTGAGCTCGAGCGCGTTGTTGTCCGTCGTCCCGAGCACGGCGGTCGAACCGGGAGCGTTGCCGCCCAGCTGCCAGTACGCCGACGGGGCCTTGCCGCCGAGCTGATCCGAGTTGGCCGCGTGCAGGTTGGGAACGACGTGGGTGGAGTTGACCGACAGCGGAGCCACGCCTGGGTTCACGACAGACGAGAGACCGGGCCCTCCGCCGATGTTCAGACCCAGGACACCGGCTGCAATGGGCGAGGAGTTCACCCCCTTCACCCCTGGCCCTGATCCGGTCGAGCCGAGATGGCGCCCGATGACGCCGATGCCGACACCGGTGGCCGCCGTTCCGTACACGCCGATTCCCTCGCCCGCGTGCGATCCGTACACGCCGTACCCGGCCGTGCCGGTCCCCTTGTTGTGGCCGCGGACCGCGGTCGAGCTCGCTCCGGGCGTGGTCGAGCTGATCAGCCCGTAGATCGAGAAGGCCGAGGCGGCGGTCGAGTTGTTCGTGGCCTGGAGCTGCGACCCGGCGGTGGTGCCGGAGAGCGCGGTCGTGCCATCCACTGTGTTGGACTGGCCCAGGTTGAACACGCCTCCGACCCCTGAGCCGCCAAGGGCGGTCGTCGCGAGTGCGAGCGCCGCCACGGCCGTCCCGATCAGGCAGTAACACAATCTGTGCATGGTGCGAGTCATCGTCCTCCCCCTTGCAGGTCAGCCCTTCGGCGCCTCCTCGAAGGCCTCGACGACGCGGGCAGCCTCGAGCCGGGCGCGCTCGCTCAGCTCCCTGACCGCCTCCGCCGAGGGCCCTTCGAAGAGGTGGAAGCAGGTCTCGTCCGCCGGAACGAAGTACGAGCCCAGATATCGGACTTCACCGTGGGCAGCCCGGCGAGCCCGCGCGGCCAGGTCAGCGACGTCGCTTTCTCCGGGCGCGTAGATTTCGACGAAGTAGCTTGGCATCGCCGCCCACGCTAGGCGGCCGCCGGCACCTGCGAAAGTCGGGATTCCCCTACAGTTTGGTCCTGCCCGGACTCCGGCCCGTCAGTTGGTCCGATGAGAGAGCGCGTCGATGCAGACCGTGATCGCGAGCACGAGGGCCTCGTCCTCCCCCGGTGCGACCTCGACCCCGTAGGTGTCCCGGACGCGGAACCAGCGCTTTGAGACGTTCGCGACCGTCCGGTCGTCGCGCTTGATCTCGTACTCGTGGTCGACGAAGTTGCCCTTCGCGCTCAGATCCTCGCCGCCCTCGACCTGGATCGAGAAGCGGTCACGGATCCCGACGAGCGCCTTCTTGACGGTCGCCCGGTTCTGCCCGCCGCGCTCGATCGCCATCTTGTCGCGGATGCTGAGCTTTCGCTCCTGGATCTTGGCGAGCTCGGTTCCTTGCGCATCTTCGAGCACGAACGTCTTGCGGATCCGCAGCGCCTTGCCGTCGACCTTGAATGCGCGCGCTCCGCTGTCGTCCTCGATCCAGTAGTCGTCGCCGATCGACAGCAGCTTCTGTCGCATCTGGTAGCGAGCGCCACCGGCGGTGTCGTCGCCCCCACGTCCGAACAGCGGCATGTGCTCGATTGAATGCAACTGCCGCAGCCCCGGCATCATCCGGATCGGATGAGCTGGTCGGCGCCGGCCCCTCCAGCGTTCTTGGGCCGTTACAACAGCTGGAGAAAGATGACAACGACAACCATGACGGGCGCGACCAGCAGGAACAGCAAGGCCGCCGCGAAGGCGCCGGCGACGAGCTTCAACGTCCTCGGAACGAAGGCCCACCCGAGGCGAAACAACCCCCACTTCCCGACTTTCAACCATCCCACCCACGAACTCGAGATCCCCAGCGTGGCCAGCAGTTTCCCGAGCAGGGTCGAGTCGAACCGGGCCTGCTCAGCGGCTCGGACTCGAGCCTCCCAGCGGGTCGCCATCTCTCTCGCTTCACGGCGCGCGCGTCGCCGGTAGAGAGGAAGGGCCCTCCCGCGTCGGTGCCAGTACTCGAGGGAGCTGCGGGCATCGTCGAGCGGCGGCGGCGCCAACATGCTCTCTACGAGGACTAGATCAGGGTCTCCGTGGGCGCCCATGCAGCGACCCAGTCTAACGAGCAGAATCCCTACAGCTTGCTCTCGACCACCCGGCGGGCGAGCTCGCCGCGGGAGTGGATGCCGAGCTTGGCGTAAATGCGCGAGAGCTGCGTCTCGACCGTCTTCGGGCTGACGAAGAGCGCCGCCGCGGCCTGCTTGTTCGACCGTCCTTCGGCGACGAGCTCGGCCAACCGGCGCTCGGTCGCGGTCAGCTTCCCGGGCGAGGGAGCGCGGCCGCCGATTCGCGCAATCTCCTTCCTTGCCCGCTCGGCCCAGAGTTGCGCACCGAGGGACTCGAAACCCGCGAGTGCCTCCTGCAGCGTCTCGCGCGCGGCACGGCGCCGCTTCATGCGCCGTTGGACTTCACCCAGCGCGAGGAGCGTTCGCGCGCGCTCGAGCGGGACTGGGCGCGCTTGGTGAAGACGAAGCGCGTCTTCGAGTGAGGCGATGCTCTCCTCGAGCGATCCGGAGGCGGCCGCGACGAGCCCGCGGCAGCGGGCGATCACGGCCGCCGTCCCAGGTCGCTCGAGGACATGCCGGTGCTCGTCGATCTCGGCGAGCAGCGATTGCGCGCGTTCTACCTCTCCGAGCGAGACGAGTGCCTCGAACAGGTCGCCCCAGAACGGAAACGTCGCCCAGTACGGCCCCTTGAGCGCGACCTCGCCAAGGCCCTCGAGGTGATGCAGCGCCTCCGCGTGCTTTCCCTCCGAGACGGCGAGGAACGCGAGCACGATTCGCGGCCGGACCGTGCCGAGCTCGCTGTGGATCCGCGCTGCAGCCGCCAGGCTCTCCTCGGCACAGGCGCGGGCGGTCGCGGCGTCGCCGACGTGCGCGGCAACGAGCGCGCGGGAGCACAGGAGCACGTCGAGCGCATAGACGCGGCCGCTCTGCTCCGCGAGCTCGAGTCCCGTCTCGGCGTGGGCGCGGGCGGCCTCGTACTTCCCGGCTCGGCATTCGACCTCGGTGAGGTGCGAGTGGAGCCAGGTTCGACTGTAGTCGTCACCTTGCTCGACCGCCCGGTCGTGCTGCTCGAGGAACAAGCGCCGTGCGGGGTCGAGCTCGTCGTTGGCAAGCAGCCACGAGCCGAGCCAGGTCGTGGGACTGTCGTATGCGTCGAACTCCGCGAGCTTACGCTCCAGCTCTCGCGCTCGGTGCAACGTCTCGAGGCAGCCGCTACCGACGTGCAGCCCACCGGCCATGCCAAGCGCAAGGACGAGCAGGGTCGGATCGCCGGCTCGCTGGGCGGCTTCGACCGCGACCTGTGCCCGCTCGCGCGCCGCATCGAACTCCAGCGCATGGTTGAGCGCAGAGCACAGCCCGAAGAGAAACACGACCTCGTGGCTCGGGTAGCCGTCCGCTTCGGAAAGCGCCTCCTCGACGATCGTGCGACAGACGCGGCGATCCTCGACAGCCCTCGCCTGGGCGTGAAGCGCTTCGAATCGTCGTGTCCCGCGCGAGAGCCGGCCGACGAGAGGCTCGAGGAGTGCCAGGGAGCGCTGCGTGTCGCCGGCGTCCGTCCACCAGTGCGCAGCGATAGTGGTACGGCGAGCGACCGCGTCGAGGTCGTCCTGCGGCGTCAGGCGGGCGGCGTGCTCCGCGAATGCCGCGGCGGAGGAGCGGGCGCCACGCCGGTGAGCGACTTCCGCTGCACGGTCGAGCGTCGCTGCCACGTCAGCAGCGGGCTCGAACGTTCCCAAAGCGAGATGTTGTGCCTGCGCCTCCGGATCGGCGAGCAGCGCCGCCAGCCGCACGTGCATCTCGCGGCGACGGCTCTCGGGCATCAGCGAGGTAGCCGCTTCGGCGAACAGCGGGTGCACGAAGCGCAGCCCTCCCGAGCCGGCCACGAGGACGCCTGCGCTCACCGCCTCTTCCAGCCCCGTCCTGTCCGCCGCCTGCTCGACCACCCGGAGGGTCGGGTCGGCGAGAAGCGCGGCGGCGAGTACAGCCTCGCGGCCGGCACTGCTCAAGCGCTGAATTCTCCGCCCGACGAGCTGTTCGACCTCGAGTGGCACCGGAAGCGGCTCGTCCTCGCGAAGCACATCAGGCGTCTCCTTGACGACCCGTCCGATCTCGAGCGCGAACAGCGGGTTGCCTCCGCAGGCGGCGTGCACCCGGTGAAGCGCCGGTCGGGGAAGCGTCAGCTCGAGGCGTGAGCGGAGGAGGCGATGGGTTGCGCCCAGACTGAGCGGCTGCGGCCGGACGTGACGCAGCCGTTCGCCGAAGGCGCGGTCGAGCCCGAGTGGCACGCCGCCGTCCTCCGTTCGTTCGGCCAGGAGCAGGGCCACTGGGTCGTCAGCGAGCCGGCGGGCGACGAAGGAGAGCACGTCCGCCGAGGGACGGTCGAGCCATTGAAGATCGTCGACGGCGAGGAGCAGAGAGCGCTCGTGGGCGAGCACCCGCACCGCGTCACGGACTGCCGCGGCAACGGCTCGTTCGTCAGGAGGAGATCCCCTTGGCTCCTCCAACAGCAACGCGACCTCGAGCGCATGCCTCTGCGGGGGCGGAAGTCGCGGGACGACGGTGTCCACAACTCCGCCGAGAAGGTCGCCGATCGCCGCGAACGCAAGTCGCGCCTCCGAGGGGGCCGGCCCCGCAGTGAGCACGTTCCAGCCGCGCTTCCGTGCCTGCTCTACCCCCCAGCGCCAGAGCGTCGTCTTGCCGATGCCGGCACCACCCTCGATGAGAAGAGCACCGGCGGGGGCGATTCGCTCGAAGAACGAAGAGATCGCGTCGAGTTCCTGGTCGCGCCCGACGATTTCATCGTGGCGCATATCCAGCTCCTACGTGCCGTGCGAGCTCGGCCCGGGAGTGGATGCCGAGCTTGGCATAGATCCTGGACAGCTTCGTCTCCACCGTCTTCGGCGTCACGAACAGGGCGGCTGCCACTTCTTTGTTCGAGCGGCCCTCAGCCACGAGCTCGGCCAGTCGCCGCTCGGACACGGTGAGATTGGCGCCCGACGGCGCGCGACCGCCGATTCGCGCGAGCTCGCTCCGCGCGAACTCTGCCCACACCAAGGCCCCGAGCTCTTCGAAGACCGCCAGCGCCTGCTCGAGGGAGACCCGCGCGTCGCGCCTTCGCTTCGCCCGCCGCTGAACCTGCCCGAGCGCAAGGAGCGTACGCCCCTGCTCGAACGGAAGTGGCCGGCGATCGTGCTGTTCGAGGGCGCCTTCGAGCGCCGACAGAGCCTCGGCTGAGTCACCCCGGTTCGCGAGCAGGAGCCCGCGGCAGCGGCCCGCAACAGCCAGCGCGGTGGGCCGGTCGAGACGGCGGGCGGTGCCTTCGAACGGCGCGAGCATCTCGTCGGCTTCCTCGAGGCGGTCGAGCGAGACCAGCGCTTCGACGTCATCCGGCAGGCAGCGAAGCTCACCGGGCTCCTCGATGCCCGCGGCAAGGAGCGCGGCGGTCAAGGGCCCGAGGTAGCGATGCGCCTCCTCAGGCCGGCCGAGTGAGAGCTCGACGAGGCCGAGCGCGCCGATTGCCGTCTGGCCGCCGCGAGGTAGTGCCGGCTCCGGGCTCGACGGATCGAATTCCGGTGCGGCGATCTCGAGCGATCGTCGAGCGGTCGCGCGAGCGTCCTTCACTGTCCCCCGAAGCGCTTCGAGGAGAGCTCGCTTCCCGAGGATCGAGGCCTGCGTGGGCCTCTGCCCGCTCTGGAGCGCGAGCGAATACCCCTCTTCGGCGCTGCGGTCGGCTTCCTCCCAGTTTCCCGCGAGGAGCTCGACGGATGTGAGGTGATTGAGGATCGGGGCCAGCGCGCTCTCGTCTCCCTGTTCCGTAGCGCGGCGCCGAAGCTCCCGGAAGATCTCACGCGCACGATCGAGCCGGTCCTCGCAGTTCAGCAGGTATCCCTTCGCGAAGCTGGGGTGCCGGAGCACGCGTAGGTGGAGCGTCCACTCCTCGAGCTCCAAGGCGCGCTCCATGGCCGAAGTGGAATCTCGCCCGAGCGCGAGCTCGGTCAGGGCCTGGGCGGCGAGGGCTTCTGCGAGAGCCGCGCGGTCATCGAGCCGCTCCGCGAAGCGCACTGCGGAGCGTGCGTGCTCTGCGGCTCCCGGCAGGTCGCTTCGCATCAACAGGAGCCCCCATGCGAGCCCCTCCTCGATCTCGGTCCGGAGAGCAGGGTCGTTGCCAGCCTCCGCGAGCGCCTCGCGAAGCAGGTCGACGCCGCCGCCGACGTCCTGCGCGAAATGACGCACCCGCGCGAGGCGGCTCAGGAGTCGCGCTCGCGTAGGCCCTGGGGCCGTGGACTCGATCGCGTCCTCGAGGACGGACTCGGCGCGGGCGACATCGCCCGCTTCGAAGCGATACTCGGCCTCGTCGAGGGAGCGGCGCGTCGCATCCTTATCGGCGGGAGTGAGGCGCCGCGCCTGCTCCGCAAGCTCCGCGGCAGCGACCGGAGCGCCGCGCCGAAACGCCGCGTGGGCCCCCTCCTCGACGGTCCGCGCCACCGTCTCGTCGGGCTCTCGCGTCGCGAGCGCGAGGTGGCGTGCGCGCTCTTCGACGTCGCCAACGGCTTCTGCAAGGCGACGGTGGAGCGCACGGCGCTCGCGCTCGGAGGGCCGTGAGTAGGCGGCGGTTCGAAGCAGGGGGTGCGTGAACCGCACGTCTTCTCCCGTCACCTGAACGACGTTGGCCTCGATCGCGGGAGCGAGCGTCCGCTCGTCGACCAGCTCGAGCGTTGGTCTCGAGACTGCCGCGACCTCGGCGAGGACCGCCTGCGTGGTGTCCGGAAGCTCGGCGACGCGCCGCCCCACCAGCTCCTGCAAAGTCGCCGGAAGCGGTTCGCCGGGCCCGAGGCTGATGGAGCCTTGCTCGTAGGCCCGGGCCAGCTCGAGTGCGAAGAGCGGGTTTCCTCCGGACAGCTCGTGGAGACGGCGGAGCAGCGGGCGCGCGGGCACGAAGCCGAGGCGAGTCTGCAAGAGGTAGTGCAGAGCACCGAGGCTGATCGGCCCGACACGGATCGTGCGCACGCTCTCGGCCGGCAGCCCGCGATCGAGACCGAGCGGAAGCGGCTCCTCCGCATCGATCCGGCGCGCCAGCACGAGCGCAACCCGGCTCTCACCGAGCCGCCTGGTCGCGAACGCCAGCGCCTCAGCGCTCTCCGCGTCGATCCAGTGGAGGTCGTCGACGGCGATCGCGAGCGGGTCCTTTCGAGCCAGGGAGCGAACGGCGTTGAGGAAGGCGACCACTACGGCCGGCCGCTCCACAGGCGCTCCCTCGGGCTCCTCGAGCAGAAGAGCCACCTGGAGCGCCCTCCGCTGCGGGCCCGGGAGCTCGGGAAGGGCCTCGTCGACGGCGTCCGCGAGCAGATCGCGGAGTGCCGCGTAGGAGAACTGGGTCTCCTGGCCGGCCGGGCTCGCGGCGAGGACGCGGTAGCCTCGCCGGCGGGCATGGGCGACGGTCGCTTCAAGGAGCGTGGTCTTGCCGGACCCGGCCTCTCCCTCGAACAGCACCGCGCAGCGAGGAGCCCTTTCGTCGAATACCTCGGCCGCGGCCCGCAGCTCCCGCTCGCGGCCGACGACCTCGAGGTTGGCGACGGCAGTCATCTCCCCGCCACATCATGCGCCGAGGAGCGTGAGAAGACAACCCGGCCGGCTAACCGGGCTGCACCACCGCCTGGGCGGCGAAGACGCAGTCGGCCGCGTGTGTCGTCACGGTCACCGTGGCGATGCTCGTGCTCGCGCCGGTGTCGCGGGCCAGCTGGACGGTCACGAAGTGGTGCGGTCGTGGGTTCGAGGTGACGAGGTTGGCGACGCCCTCGAAGCTGTCGCTGGTGTTCAGGACGTCCCACCAGAAGACGAACGCCTGCGGGCCGCCCGAGGACCACTGGAAGACCGCGTTCGTCTGGTTGCAGCTCACGACGTTGAAGTCGCCGAAGCCCGGGAGCTGGAGGATGTGGTCGTTAACGGTCGTGCTGATGATCCGGTTCGACAGGATCGAGGCGCCGTCCACCTTGTCCGCGTTCAGGTTGTCGACCTTCGCCGACGAGTCGACGCGCATCGGCGGGGCGTTTCCGTTGCTGTGCAGCTCCAGCGGGACGCCGCCGCCGCCGGTCGCGTCGGCGTACACACCGACCCCGCCAGAGCCGCTCGACCTTCCGGCGACGCCGTAGCCGGCTATGCCGTTGTTCTGGCCGTAGACGCCGCTCGCGCCCGTGGCGCTCGTCTCTCCCTGGACGCCGTTCGCGCTGCCGGTGTTGGTGCCGGTCAAGACGCCGTTCGTGGCGGTCGATCCGGTGAGCGACAGCGGGACGGTGTTGCGGAGGAAGTCGGTGGAATTGAGGCTGTCGAGCTTGTCGGCGTTCAGGTTCGGCGCCCTGCCCGCGCTCGAGTTGATCCTGATTGGAGCGTGGCCGCTCGCGACGTCGATCCGGAGGCCGCTTGATCCAGTCGACGTGTCCAGGTCGCGATGCGGAGTGCGTCGGCGCCGGGGATGTTCGCCGTCAACGAGCTCGTCGCGTCGGCGCTGTTGGGCTTGCCCAGGATGAAGTTGCCGCCGGTCGCCGCCATGCCGGCGCCGCCGAGGGATACGAAGAGCGCTGCCAGCCAATGAGCATGGCAGGCGATGGCTTACGCATTGTTGGCTCCTTTCCGCTGCTGATCTGGCCACAGGGAATCATCCCTCGACGCTGTCGGTGACGTCGAGGCCGAGATCCCACTCGCCGCCGTCCGTGCCGTTGCCGCCGTAGAGGTAGTCCTTGACGCCGTCCTGGGCGTGGAAGGTGTCGTCGCCGTCCTGGCCCCGCAGCTCGTCGGTGCCCGAATCGGGTTGAGTCGCGGAAAGGAAGGTGCCGAGGGTGTCGTTTCCGGCGCCGCCGAACTCGTGGTCGTCTCCGCCCTCTCCGTTGAGGATGTCGTTGCCGCCGAGCCCGGTGAGACTGTCGGTTCCGGGACCTCCGAACAGGCGGTTGTCCCAGCCGTTGCCGGTGATCGTGTCGTTGCCGCCGGCGCCCTTGATCACCTCGATGTTGTCGAGGACGTTGTCGTTCTCCCCGGCCACGCCGTCGTTCGCGACGTTGTCGTTCGCCGTGACGGTCAGATCAGCAGTGATGAACGGCGAGTAATCCAGCATGTCGCCGCCGGACGAATCGGGGTAGTAACCTCCGTCGTAGCGGTCGGCGCCATCATCCTTGTTGGCGAAAAACGTGTCGCCGCCTTTCTCCCCGTAGATGAAGTCGTTGCCGTTTTCGCCGTCGATCTGGTCGTCGCCCATGCCGCCGTAGATGTGATCCGAGCCGTCGCCTCCGTACAGGTTGTCGGAGCCGTCGTTGGTGGTGATGAAGTCGCCCCCGCCGCGGATGATGTCGTCGCCGGCTCCGCCGTCGACGAAATGGTCGCCATCGTCGCCGGCGTCGATCGTGTCGTTGCCGTCGCCGCCCCTGATGTCGTCGTCGCCGCCGTTGCCGTCGATGATGTCGTTGCCGGTGTTCATCAGGTGGTAGTCGTACCAACCGCCGATCAGGAGGTCGTTTCCGCCCCAGCCGATCAGCTTGTCGTCGCCGCCCTCGCCGTAGAGCCTGTCGTTGCCCTCGTCGCCGTCCAGGAGGTCGTTGTCCGGTCCGCCCACGATCGTGTCGTCGCCGACCCCACCGTTCATGTCGTCGGCGCCGGCCGCACCGCGCAAGAAGTCCTCGCCCAGCCCGCCGCGCAGCTTGTCGTTCCCGCCGCCGCCGTAGTAGTCGTTGTCGATCCCGCTGATCGACCCGTCCCCGATGTCGTCGTCGCCGCTTCCGCCCTCGACCTTCTCGACGTTCGTGCGGACGTTGTCGTGCTCGTCCAGCTCGCCGTCGTCCCAGCCGCCGTCCTGGACGATCGTGAGCGCTCCCGTACGCCCGTAGTAGCTGACCTTGTCGATCCCGGTGCCGCCGTCGAGGGAGTCCGACCCGTTGGGGGCGGTCCCCTCGTAGATCTGGTCGTTTCCGCCGCCTGCCTGCACGTCGTCGTTTCCGAGGTCGCCGTAGAGGATGTCGTCGCCGTCCCCGCCGTAGACCTTGTCGTGGCCCACGCCCCCGTGGATGACGTTGGGACCGGCGTTGCCGATCAAGGTGTCCTGCCAGCTTCCTCCATCGAGGTTCTCAGTCTTGACGTTGTCGCCCTCACCCGTGGCCCCATCGTTGGGGAGGCCGTCGAGAGTCACGTTGACGGACGTGCCGCGGTCGGCGTAGGTCGCACGATCCGTGCCGTCCTGCCCGTCCAGGACATCGGCTCCGAGCTTGCCCTGGAGCAGGTCGTTGCCAGCGCCGCCGAGCAGGACGTTCGCCGCATCGTTGCCGACGAGCGTGTCGCCGCCTTCGCCGCCCGTGATGTTTTCGATGTCGCTGTGAGCGTCGTCGAGCTCACCCGGCTCGCCGTCGCCACCGAGGTCGTCCAACGTCACTTTCACGCCGATCGAGCGCTCCGCGTATGAGACCGTGTCGTGCAGCCCGGCGTCGCCCCACATCGGGTCGTTGCCGGGCCCGCCGATCAGGACGTCATCTCCGCCGAGCCCGTGGAGCTGGTCGCTGCCGCCGTTTCCGCGCAGCTGGTTCCCGCTCACGCTGCCGGTGAGCGCGTCGCCCGCGGAGCCGCCGGCGAGGTTCTCGACGCTCGTGAGCACGTTGTCGTGCTCGTTGGTGCCGCCGTCGTTCGCGATGTCGTCGATCGAAGCCGAGATGCCGGTCGTGCGCTCCGAGTAGTCGACGATGTCGACGCCCGTTCCGCCCTGGAACGTGTCGGCGCCGGCCAGCCCGATCAGCGTGTCGTTGCCGGCGAGGCCGTTGAGGACGTTGTTTCCGGCGTCGCCGGTCAGGCGATCGGGACCGAGACTGCCCGTGAGGTTCTCGACATCGGTGCGGATGAGGTCGCCCTCACCGGTGCTTCCGTCGTTCCGGAGGCCGTCGAGGGAGGCCGTGACGCCGGTAAACCGTTCGGAGTAGGTCGCGGTGTCCATCCCGGTCCCGCCGCCGATCGTGTCCGCTCCGAAGCCCCCGCCGATGTAGTCGTTCCCGTCGTTCCCGAGGAGAACGTTCCCGAACTGCCTCCCGGTGATGATGTCGGGACCGTGACCGCCCTCGACGTTCTCGACGTCGGAATGGACGTTGTCGTCCTCGCCCGCGCCCGCGTTCGCCGTCGGGTCACCGTCGTTCGCAACGTTGTCGAGGCTCACGATCACACGCGTCGGCCGGTCCTCGTAGCTCACCGTGTCGACGGCGGCTCCGCCGTTCAGTTCATCCGCGCCGTCTGCACTGGCGCCTTCGAAGAACGTGTCGGCTCCCCCATTGCCGAAGAGCGCGTTCGGCCCGGGGCTCCCGACCAATACGTCGGGACCTGAGCCGCCCTGGACGTTCTCGACGGTGGTCTCGACGTCGTCCCGCTCGAGCAGCGTCGGGTCGCCGTCGTTGGGGAGGTCGTCGATCGCGACCAGCACGCGATTCGTGCGCTCCGCGTAGCTCGCGGTATCGGTGCCCGGGCCGCCGTCCATGAGGTCGTTCCCGAGCCCTGGGATGAGCGTGTCGGCGCCGTCCCCGCCGAAGAGCCGGTCGCCGCCGCCCCTGCCCGCGAGCGTGTTGGAGAGGGCGGATCCGGTCAGCAGGTCGTTCGCCGAGCTGCCGTCCACGTTCTCGATGTCGTCGTGGGCGTTGTCGTTCTCGTGCACGGCGATGTCCCCGTCGTTCGCGGTGTTGTCGAGTGTCACGACGACCGCCGTGCCGCGGTCAGCGTACGAGAGCGTGTCGGCGTCCGCTCCTCCCTTGAGGTCGTCGGCCCCGTTGGGAGCCGCATCCTCGTGAAGCGTGTCGGCTCCGAACCCGCCTCGCACCTCGTCCAGCCCGGGGCCGCCGAAGAGGTCGTCGGCGCCCGGGCCGCCGTCGACGAGGTCGACGTTGTCGTCCCCGTAGAGCTCGTCGTGGGCCTGGCCGCCGTAGATCGTGTCGTCGCCGTCGCCGCCGTGCAGGACCGCCCCCACGGTGTTCGTGCCGGCGTCCATGAAGTCTTCCCCGCCGAGGCCGTTCCAGGTCTGGACACCCCCGGAGAAGGCCGAGATGCTGTTGTTCAGGGCGTTACCGATGATGGTGTTGCTCGAGCGGCCGCCGGTGATGTTCTCGACGTCCGAGAGCACGTTGTCGTTCTCGCCGGAGGCCCCGTCGTTCGCCAGGTTGTCGTTCATCGACACGACGAGCGGCGTCGTCCGGTGGTTGTAGATGACCCAGTCCACCCCGGTTCCGCCGTGGACATCGTCGGCGCCGTTCGGCACCTCCTCGAAGTCCTCGTAGAAGCGCTCGTTCCCGACCCCGCCGTACTCCTTGTCGTTGCCGAAGCCGCCGTAGATGTCGTCCGAAGCGTCGCCGCCCGAGATGACGTCGCCGACGTCTCCCGTGCAGTCGTTGAACTGCGGGACGAGCGTGGTCGGGTAGCAGCCGTAGAGGGTGTCGCCTCCGATCCCTCCGTTGATCGTGTCGGAGCCCTTGCCGCCCGCGAAGGTGCGGGCCTTGTACAGCAAGGAGGGGTCGGAGATCGTGTCGTTGCCGGCGCCGCCGTAGAGGATGTCGACGTCCGAGTGGACGTTGTCGTGCTCGCCCGCGGCGCCGTCGTTGGCGGTGTTGTCGAGCGTCACGAAGACCGAGGTCGCCCGCGCCGAGTAGTCGGCGGTATCCGCCGCGTTCCCCGGCCCGCCGACCAGATCGTCCATGCCGTTCGGGGTCGCCTGCTCGACGAAGGTGTCGGCCCCGCTGCCGCCGGTCTCGGTGTCGTCGCCCGAGCCGCCGTCGAAGGTCGTGTCGGCGTCGCCGGCGACGAGCGTGTCTCCTTGCGCGCCCCCCTCGAGCGCGAGGTCGAGGAAGTAGGGAAGGGGACTGCCGGTGCCGAGGCCGCCCGAGGCGTCGAGCGTGTCGCTTCCGTCCAGACCCTGGACCTTGATCAGGTCGTCATTGGTGTAGGTGAGGTCGGCGTCGTCGTCGCCGTTGAGATTCGCGCCGGCGCTGCCGAGCCTGATGCTGTCGTTCCCGGAGGTGCCCTTGATGACGAGCGTGTCGGCCTGCGAGCCGAGGTCGACGGCGATCTCGATCTCCGAGACGCCAGTGTCCTCCGCGGTCTGCCCGGGCTCGAACGCGCCGCCCCCGAGGTCGACCGCCAGCGTCTGCGAGTCGCTGCCGCCCGCGACGTTGATCGTGTCGGTGTTCGTCACCGTCGCGCTCCCGCACGGGCTGCCGCCGAGCGTGATCGCATCGCCGGCGCGTGCGAGCGCCGCATTGGCCCCCTCGCCCGTGAGGGTGGCGGAGACGGTCGCCGTCCCGGAGTCGTACGTGCAGTTCACGCTCACGACCGCATGCGCTCGCGAAACTCCGAACGCGAGCGCGACGACGGTGCTGGTCAGGATCAGAAAGCTCTTTGCCGGCTTGGACATCTCTCCCCCTCCGGTGCCTAGCTCGCCGGGCCTCCCTTCGCCCCGTCCCCGTCGAACGTGACCGGGACGATGCGCGCGTAGTCGATGCCTGCGTCCCGGCTCACGTGCGCGACGACGTCCTCCGACGCTCCTTCGAACACGTGGAAGCAGGTTTCGTCCTCGGCCACGAACAGCGTGCGGAGATAGCGGACGGGCGTTCCGGCCCGCGTCAGCTCTTCAGCCGCGCGCCGTGCCCTTCCCGCTGCCTCCTGCGATTCGAGCCCGCGCTGCCGTGGGAGGTAGGTCTCGACGAGGAATTTCTCCATGGGGACACCCTGGCAAGGAAGAGCACCGGAGAAAAGGGAGGAATCCCTACACTTTGGCCGCGAGCCTGCGCGCGAGCTGGGTGCGTGAGCGGATGCCGAGCTTGCGGTAGACACGCGTCAGCGCCTGCTCGACGGTGTGCAGGCTCACGAACAGCTCGGCCGCGACCTCCTTGTTCGTCTTGCCCTCCGCCACGAGCTCGGCGATCCGGCTTTCGCTCGGCGTGAGATCAGCCCCTGCGGGGGTCCGCCCCACAATCCGGCCCAGCTCTGCGCGAGCCTTGTCCGCCCAGGTCACGGCCTCGAGCTCCTCGAACCGGTCGAGCGCCGCGCGCAGCGACCGTCGCGCTTCCCCCCGCCGTTTGGCGCGGCGCTGAACAATTCCGAGCCCAAAGAGCGTCCGACCGTGCTCGAAGGGGTCCGGTAGCCCCTGGTGGTGCTCCAATGCCTCCTGGAACGAGGCCAAAGCGGCATCTATGTTGCCCTCGGCCCCATCGAGAAGCGCACGACCGCGTGCCGCAACGACGAGGGCGCGGTAGCGTCCCAGGCGTCGACCCGACCGCTCGAGCCGCGCGATCTCGGCCCGCGCGGCCTCGCGCCGCCCGAGAGTGACGAGCGCATCGACCACGTTCGGAACGAGATAGAAGAACCCCGGGTCTCGGGCGCCGATCGCCTCGATCCGGTCCGGCAGCGGCCCCAGCCGATCGCAGCCTGCTTCGTAATCGTCACGGCAGAGGGCGATGAAGCCGAGCAGCGACTCGTAGTGGACGAAGTACAGCTCCTCGTGCGTCCCGCGCGAGATCGCCGACGCCTCGGCGAGCAGCTCGGATGCCTCGTCGAGCCGGCCTAGATACGTCCAGGCGAGTGCTTGGTGGAAAAGGTGGAGACCTCGGATCGATTCGTGTCCCATGTCCTGCGCAAGCGCCGCCCCTTCGCGGCTATGGGCCTCGGCGGCGCGCCAGCGACCTGACCGGTTTTCGAGCTCGGCGAGCTGCAAGAGGATCGTGACCAGCGTGTTCTGCGCCCCCGCGCGAGTGGCCCGTTCCAAGAGGTTCTCGAAGAGGGCGCGGGCTTGGTCCACTGCGTCGCTCCACATGAGCTGGTCGGCAAGCGACGAAGTGGCCGAGTGGTAAGCCACGAACGAGCTGAGCGTGCGCTCCAGCTCCCGCCCGCGGCGCATCAGCGCGTCGTCGATGCCCTGACCGGTCATGAATCTCATCCGCCCGACGCGAGCGATCGCCTCGACTATGAGCTGGGAATTCCCGGCAGCCTCGGCGCTTTCGAGTTGGCCGAGAGCGTGCCGAACCGCGGCGTCGAGCCTCCCCGCCCCCTCGAGGGCGCGGCTCTGCATTCCGCGGATCCTCGCCTCGAGCAGGACGTCAGGACCCGCCTCCCAGAGCGCCTCGTCCGAGAGCCGCAGCTTCTCATCCACGTTCTCGTTCTTCGACGCGGCTTCGAAGAGGGCGCGGGCGCGCTGCGCACCCGGCTTCGCGGAGTCGACCAGCTCCCGAATCGTCTGCTCGATCTCCGGCGTCGTACCCAGCGGACGGTGGTAGTCGCAGACCTTCAGGCCCCGCCGAAAGGTGTCGTCCGCTCGGTCCGCAGGCGTCAGCCTCCGGGCCTGGAGTGCCAGCCAGCCAGCGGCGTGGGCGGCCGAGCGGCTCCAGGCCTGATCGGCCGCGTCTTCGATCGCCTGCGCCACGCTCTCGTCCGGGAGCACCGTGGCCCGGCAGAGGTGGAGCGCCCGCGCCTCCGGATCCTCGCTGAGCTCCGCGAGCCTGCGGTGGGTTGCCCGTCGCTCCGGGTCGGAGGCGCCGTGATAGACGGCGGACGCAATCAGCGGATGGCTGAAACGGAGACGCTCGGCGTCGGCGACTAGCAGGTCACGTGCGATCGCGTCTTCGAGGGCATTTCCGTGCGCCCCCGCCTGGGAGACGAGTGCACTGGTGGGAGCCGCTGACGCCGCGCAGACGAGCAGGAGCTCAGCCACTTCGGGAGGGACATCGGCGAGCCGGCGCTCGAGCAGGCCTTCGAGGCCCGGCGTCAACGGCAGGGCCGCGTCGGGGGGCGGCGCCGGATCCCCTCCGAGAGCTCGCGTCAACTCGAGCGCGAAGAACGGATTCCCGCCCGAGGCCTCGTGGATGCGGCGCAACGTGAGCCTCGGAAGGGCGATCCCCAAGCGGTCGCGGACAAGCTGTCCCATCGCTCCCAAGCTGAGCGGGCCAAGCGCGACCCGTTCCACCCGAGCCGAGCCGAGCATATCCTCGATGTCGATGTGCTCCCTCCCCGACAGCAGGATGCCGACTGGGTCGTCCTCGAGCCGCCCGAAGGCGAACTCGAGCAGAAGGCGCGACTGCGGATCGAGCCACTGGACGTCGTCGATCGCAATCAGGAGCGGTGACGAGCGGGCAAGGATGTGAAGAGCGTCGAGAAAGCCAAACGACGTCGCCATTCGGTCGTGAGCGGCACCACTCGTGTCGGCCAGGCGAAGCGCAACCTCGAGCGCCCTGCGCCGCGGGGGCGGGAGCTCGGGCAAGGTGTCCTGGATCGTCTCGCCGAGCAGGTCGTAGAGGGCGGCAAAGGAGAGCTGGGCCTCCGACTCGGCGGGCCTGCAGGAGAGGACCGTGTATACGCTCGAGCCGTCCGAGACGGCGCGCTGCCACAGCGTGGTCTTTCCAATCCCCGCTTCTCCTTCCAGCAGCACCGCGCGCGGCAAGCCTTGGACCGCCAGGGCGTCGGCGACGCTCGCGAGCTCCTCCTCCCTACCGAAGATCTCGCTGTCGAAGATGGCCATCTGGCCTACACCTTGGCCGCGAGCCTATGGGCGAGCTGGGTGCGGGAGCGGATGCCGAGTTTTCGGTACACGCGCGTCAGCGCCTGCTCGACCGTGTGGACGGTGACGAACAGCTCGGCCGCGACCTCCTTGTTCGACTTGCCCTCGGCCACGAGCTGGGCGATCCGGCTCTCGCTCGGGGTGAGTTCTCCGCTGGAGGGGGCGCGGCCGCCGATGCGCTTGAGCTCGGCATCCGCCCGCTCCACCCAGAGCGCGGCGCCGAGCTCCTCGAAAACGGCCCGCGCGGCCTGAAGCGACTCTCTCGCGGCCCGCTTCTTGGCCGCACGTCGCTGGACCGTGCCGAGGACGAGGAGCGCCCGTGCATGCTCGAACGGAAGACGCTCGAGCCCGCCCAGCGCCGCCTCGAGCGTCGTCTGTGCAGCATCGAGGTCGCCGCGCGAAGCGAGCAGGAGCGCGCGAGGACGGCCGGCGAGCGCAAGCGCCCAGCCGCGGTCGAGCTCCCGCGCTGCCTGCTCGAACGAGTCGAGCACTGCCTCCGCTTCGTCCAGTGCGTCCGTCGCGATCAAGGCCTCCGCCTGATCGACGGCGAAGCGCGCAAACCACGGATCGCGTACCCCCGCGCTCTCCGCGAGCTCCGCCGCGCGGCGAAAGTGGGCCAGCGCGGCCTCCGGCTCTCCGGCCGAGAGGTCGAGGAAGCCGAGCGCGGAGAGATTGCGCAGGACGAGCAGCGGCTCGCCGGTCTCGACCCCTTTCGCCGCCGCCTCGCGGGCCGCAACCGTCTTCCCCAGAAGCGCGTCGAGGAAAGCTCGGGCCCACAGGATTTCGAACCGGTTCACGCCCGTCTGCTCCGCGAGCTCGGCTGCCCGCTCGATGTGCTCGGCCGCCCGCGGCCAGTTGCCGGCGAAGATCTCGATCTGGGTGAGGTAGAAGAGCGGCGCGGACTCGTTGGTCTCGTCCCCTCGCTCCACGGCGCGCTCGAGAAGCATCTCGTGCTGCTCGCGGCCGCGGTCGAGGTCGAGCTCGAGCATCAGCTGGAAGCCGTACACGGCCGTGGGACATTCGTCGATCCGCAGCCGCCCATCCTCCGGCTCCAGCTCGAGGGCGCGCTCCAGAATGTGCGGGGGAGGCTTCCGTCCCGCGACCAGGTCGTCGAATACGAAGGTCGCGAGCGCCTGGGCGAGGAGCTCCTGGTCTCCCAGCTGCTCGGCGAGCTCCACCGCCTTCCGGGCATGCTGAGCCGCTCCCTCCTCGTCTCCGACGAAGACAGCAGTTCGCGCCAGCCGCCGTCGAATGCGTGCTTCGAGCAGAGGGTCGTCGCCCGCCGCGGCGAGCGCCTCTTCGAAGAGGGCAACGGCGGCCTCGGCGCTCTCGACCTCGTCCTTGAGCGTGCCGAGACGGAGCAGCGCTTCGGCGCGCTCGGTTCCCTCGGTCTCCGCTATCACCCCCTCGAGCAAGGAGCCGGCGCGCGCGGTGTCGCCGGCCTCGAAGTACGCGTCCGCAAGCTCGAGCGTCCTTCGCGGCTTGGACTCGTCCCCGCCCGGCGTCAAGCGCAGTGCGTGCTCGAGGAGCTCGGCGCTTGCCCCGGGTGCGCCCCGCCCGAGAGCCCCGCGCGCAGCCTCGTGGAGCTCGGCCGCGACGGCGGTGTCCGGCCTGGTGCTCGCGAGCGCGAGATGCCGCGCGCGTTCCTCGCCGCCGGGAGAGGCGGCCGACAGGCGCTCGTGGATCTCCCGCCGGCGGGCGGAGTCCGTGTTCGCATAGAGGACGGACGCCAGCAGCGGATGGGTGAAGTGGATTCTCTGGCGGTCGATTTCGATCACGTGAGCGTCCACGGCGGCGGCCAGATCGTCCGCATTCGCGCCGGCCGCCTCGACCACGTCCACGCGCGGCTCTCCCAGCGCTGCGGCAAGCGCCAGTGCAGCCCGGGTCTCGGCGGGCAGGGCGGCCAGCCGCTCGGCCACGAGCCTCTGCAGGCTGTCCGGCAGCTCCAGCGGCACCCCGAGATCGTGAGGAGCCCGGGCCTCGAGCGAGCGCGCAAGCTCCAGCGCGAAGAACGGATTGCCGCCCGCGGTCTCGTGGATGCGGCGGAGCAGCGGCCGGGGGAGGCCGACGCCGAGCCCTGAGTGGATGACCTGCTGCACGGCTCCGAGACTGAGGGGCCCGACATGGATCCGGTCGATCCGGCCCTCGGGAAGGGCCCGGTCGAGCCCGAGCGGCGCGGTGCCGCTGGCGCGCTGCGACAGCAGCAACGCGATCTGCTCGGCCTCGAGGCGGCGGAGCGCGAACTCGAGCGCGGCAGCGGACGCGCGGTCCAGCCAGTGGACGTCGTCGATCGCGATCAGGAGCGGGCCTTCCCGGGCCAGCGCGCGCAGGCTTCCCAGGAGGCCGACCGCGACCGCCCCCTGCTCCGCCGACGACTCTTCGGGATCGGCCATCAGAAGCGCGACTTCGAGCGCCCGCCTCTGCGGCCCGGGAAGGCCGGCGAGGGCCTCCTCGGCCACCCCGTCCAGGAGGTCTTGAAGGGCGGCGAACGAGATCTGAGTCTCGGGCGCAGAGGGCTTCGAGAGCAAAATCCGGTAGGAGCCGTCCGCGGCGGCGAGGCTCTCCCGCCAGACGGTCGTCTTGCCGATGCCCGCCTCGCCCTCGACCAGAATCGCGCGCGGGAGGCTTTCGGCGTCCTCCAGCAGCTCGGCGATCGTCGCGAGCTCCTCGTCTCGGCCGACCACGTCCGGACTGTCCAGAACGGTCATGTCCCCGCCACATGATGCGCCGAAGCGCGTTAGAACACAACAATCGCGCGGCTCACGAACGACACTGCAGACCTCGTCCCCCGGACGTCCTTCGACGGCCCGCAACTCGAGCTCGACTTCCCCGGGATCGAGATCGGCGCCGCCGAATACGACGAAGGGCCGACCGGCTGCACCGTCTTCAACTTCCCGGAGGGGGCCGCGTCGTCGATCGACGTCCGCGGCGGCTCTCCCGGGATCAGCGGCGCAGGCTACGAGCTCGTGCACGCGATCTGCCTCGCGGGCGGCTCGCTGTATGGGCTGGAGGCGACGGCAGGCGTTGCCGCGGAGCTGCTCGCACAGCGCGACTACCGTACAGGGTGGCTGGACATTCCGCTGGTCGCCGGCGCGATCATCTTCGACTGGGGCCGGCGCGACAACGCGGTCTACCCCGACAAGGAGCTGGGCCGGGCGGCGCTCCGGGCGGCTCGGTCAGGCGTCTTTCCGCTCGGGCCGCGGGGCGCGGGCCGCTCGGCGACGGCGGGGAAGCTGTTCGCCTATGAGGAAGGCGAGCCGGCGGGCCAGGGCGCGGCCTTCCGGGAGGTCGGCGAGACGAAGATCGCCGTCTTCACGGTGGTGAACGCGGTGGGCGCGATCGTCGATCGCGACGGCACCGTCCTCCGCGGCCACTACGACCGCGAGGCGGACGAGCGGCGCACGCTCGTGGCGGGCATCGAGGAGCGGCTCGCGGAGGGCCGTCCGGTCCGGCCTCCGCCGGGCAACACCACGCTCACCGTCGTCGCGACGAACCTCCGCCTCGACCAGCGGCAGCTGCGCACACTGGGGCGGCAGGTGCACGCCTCGATGGCGCGGGCGATCCAGCCCTTCCACGCGCTGGAGGACGGCGACGTGCTGTTCGCGGTCTCGACGGGAGCGGTCGAGAGCGACCCGCTGCTGGACACGACCGCGCTCGGCGTGGTCGCCTCCGAAGTGGCCTGGGACGCCGTCCTGTCCGTCGCCACCTAGCGCGCTACGCTTTGTCGGTCGCGTTCAGGGTCATCGCGTCCGTGTCCTGTTAGTAGCGCCGGCGAGCGCTCAGCCAGTAGTTGATGAAGTAGATCGGGATCGCGAGCCCCGCGAACAGAAAGGTCGCGATTCCCCAAGCGGTCGGGTGCTTGCTTCCGTGCTTGCTCGCGTGGCGGAAGATCAGCATGGCGAGCCCCGCGGCGATGGCCACGCTGACGATGAACGCCCCGGGACTGACGTTCCCGAATGCTGCGGCGACGCGTGAGCTCATCGAATCACCCCAAGCTTAGGAAGGGGGAGCTCGAGGGGGAAACGGCGTTTCCCCTTCGAAAGAGCAGCGGCGCGACTTGGCCGGGCCGCTGCGGTCACTGAGACGGCTCAGGCTACTGCGCTGAGAAACTCGTCGATCGTCAGCGCCGAGAGCGTCTGCAGCTTGGCGCTTCCGCGCGCGGCAAGTGCGACGGAGACCTTCGCGATCGTGGCGTTGTCGGGCGCCTCGACGACGTTGACGAAGTCGAACGGCCCGAGCGTCGCCCACTGGTGGAGCACCTTCGCTCCGAGTTCTTCCACGTCACGATTCACCTCGCGCAGCCGATCCGGATTCGACTTCAGCGTCTGGACGCCCTGCGCCGTCAGCGTCGACAGCAGGATGTACGTCGGCATCTCGTCCTCCTTTCGGGGTCGCCGGCGCGAGCTTATCGAGCCGCGCTTTCTGATCCACGTACAGAAGCGCCGCGCCGAGAAAGAGGATCGGCGAGATCACCAGGTCGGCGGCGAAGGCCGCGCTCACGATCTGGACCTTCGCCTGGCCGTGGAGAAGCGCGAACAGGACTCCCTTGGTGAGGGCAAAGCCGATCACGAGGGTCGCCAGCCCGCCGAGCACGTGGACGAAGTCGACGCGCCCGAGCTCCATCCCTCTCCCGATGGCGTGCCGGAAGTCCAGATCCTCGATGACCGCCGCCGGCACGGAGAGGCCGACGTACGCGAGCCACGCCAGGCTCGGGAGGGCGAGCCCGATGAGGGTGATCCAGATGTTCCCCGAGAGCGCGAACAGGAGCGGAAGCAGTGCAGCCGGCGGCCAGATCAGCAGGCCGCAGACGAACGCGTTCCAGATCGCCTTTCGCGAGGGACGAACGCCGCTCACGATCACCGCCGCGCCGATGAACGAGATCGTCATCAGGACCGATCCGGCTCCCACGCCGGCCGGCACCTGGAGCTGAAGGTGCTGGGGAAGGAGCTGCACGACCAGGTCGAGCAGCGCGGGAGGAACCCCGAGCGCGAGCGACGGCCAGAAGCGCTCGCGGTACAGGCGCACCGTCTCCGCCACGAGCTGGCCGATCGTCCGCGTCTCGGGGGGCAGCGGAGGAGGAAGCGGCGGCACGCCGCAACGCTACCCGTCTATCGGCGGTACGCCTCGCGCCGGTGCGCGATTCGCGCGACGATCACGATGCGCTCGTCGTCATCGATCGCGTCGACGACTCGGTGGTCACCGACTCTGATGCGATAGTCGTCCCGGCCCGCAAGCTTCGTCGCTCCCGAGGCTCGCGGCTCCTCCGCGAGGCTGTCGATAGCCTTCCTGAGCCTCTCTCGCAGAGGACCGCGCAGACGCCGAAACTCGCGTGCGGCCCGCGGCGTGATGCGGACGTCGTACTCGGCTACTCGCACACCTCAGCCCAGGTGAGAGCCTCAGCGCGCTTCTCCCGGGCTTCCAGGGCGGCCAGGCTGTCCTCGAGGTAGTCGATCCGATCGAGTAGCTCGTTGTAGCGGTCGACGTCCACGAGCACACCGGCGAGGCGCCCGCGCTTGGAGACGTAGATCTCCTCGTCCTTCAGCGCGTCGAGCTCACGCCCGAGCCTTGCCCGCAGATCCTCTGTTGTCACCACTCGTGCCATCCGGAACCTTAAGGTTTATCCTAAGCTTAGCCGTACAGTAGCATGGTGCGCAGCCGCGCGGGAAGGTCGTCACGGTTGCGCTCGGTAACGCGGACCACTTCCGTGTCGCGTCGCCGCTTGAGCCGGGCGGTGAACGGGTTGCGCGCGAGCTGGATCGTCGCAACGAGCGGCTGCGGCGCGTCGAAGAGCTCGAGGGCGCGCTCGCGGAAGGCTTCGGACGCCAGCTCCATCTTCCCGATCTCGTCGATCACCACGATCCCGCCCTCCGGCACGTGCTCGAGGGCAGGTAGCGCCAACCGCTCGAAAGCCTCAACGTCCACACCGTACTTCCCGACCCGCGGCGGTCCCGGGAGATCGACGTGCGCGAGCGTGGCCCGGGCGCCGTCGAAGGTGTCGACCGTGAAGCCGACGCGCCGGCCGCGCTCACGGATCTCCTCCGTCGTAAACCCGGCGAGCGGGATCCCGTCGCGGCGAAGCAACTCGGCAATCCGGACGGCGACGGTGGTCTTCCCGATCCCGGGCCTGCCCCCGAGCAAGACCTTCACCGTCGGTCTCTTAGAGGCCGGCGGCCTTGACCGCCCGCGTGACGCGCGGATCGATGGACGAAACGGGGCTCTCCTTTCCCACCCACGGGTCGCCGCCGAAGTACTGCGTGAAGATCCGCTCCGCGGCCCGCGTCGCCAGCGCCTGCGCGGTCAGCGTCGGGTTGACGCCGCCGACGCCGTTCGCGAGCGCCGACGTGTCGGCGACGAACAGGCGCCTGACTCCCCACGACTCGCCGTGCGGGTCGACGATCGAGTCCGAAGCGCTCGCGCCCATCCGCATCGTGGAGTGCAGGTGGAAGAGGACGGGCGCGATGTTCATGCGCACCACGCGCTTGGCGCCCGCGGCCCGCAGCAGCTCGACCGCCTTCCGCGCCAGGAAGTCGCGGTTGTGCTTCGTCCGCACGGATCGCTTTCGGTACGGGACTTCGACGCGGGCTACGGGACCGTGCGGGTCGGAGATGTCGGAGGAGAGCCTGACGCGGTTCTGGGCCTCGACGTCGTCGTCGGTGAGGACGAGGACGTTCAGCAGCCGGTCGACGTCCGAGACGAAGGACTTGAGCCGGCGTCCCACGAGCCGCCCGACGGAATCCGCTCCCTCGGCGCTGACCGGCGCGCCGTTGTCGTACAGCCCGACCATCCCGGAGTCGCTGAAAGCGAGTGAATAGGCCTGCAGGCCGGGCGGCAGAGTCGTGACCTCGATGCTGCCGATACCGGGGAAGTCGGCACGGGCATTCGAGCCTGGGCCTCGGCTGGAGCCGGTGTCCCTCGAGAAGCGTCCGATGACGAAGTCCGGGTAGTGGTCGGTGAGCCCGCGGCCGACGAGATCGTTGTCGTTGGGGAGGCCGCTTCGCAGCCAGAGACGGGGCGTCTCGACGCAGCCGCCCGCGAGCACCACGACCTTCGCCCGCTCGGTGTGCGTCTCGCCGCTGCGGGTCGAGCGCCACGTCACTCCAGCGACGATGGGTGGGCCGGGATAGTCGAGCGGCAGGAGGTTGACGCGGGTGACGAATGCGTTGGCCACGAGGGTCGCCGCCTTCCCTTTCGCCCAGCGGTTCGCGGTCAACGCCATGGGCACGTAGCTCGCGTCCGTGGAGCGCTTGGCCTTGAGGTTGCGCGGCGAGCGGCGCGGCTCCAGACAGCCTTCGAGGCAGTGGCCGCAGAACGTGCAGCCCTTCGCGTGCGGGTAGCGGAGCCGCTTCCGATTGCGCGTCTTGCCGGCGGTTCCCCTGGGCTGCAGGATCGCGTTCTCCTGCGGCCGGCACGCCGCCTTGGAGATGTCCTTCACCTTCTGCACGGGGAGCCCGATCTTGCGGGCGCCGCGCAGGAAGAGCACCTCCTTCGTCCCCATCGGGGCCGTCTCCACGGGCAACGTGTGCTCGACCCATTCGTAGTACGGGACGAGCTCCGAGTACGGGAACGGGAAGCGGTGCGTGTCGTAGGCGCCGGCGTCCGGGCCGGAGTACCCGGCGAAGACCCCAGGCATCGCGCGCGGACAGTTCCCGAAGTAGTGCGTGGTCGAGCCGCCCACGCCCGCCGTCTGCCACAGGAACGAGTACTGCGGCAGGTCGCGCGGCCACGGCGGCTTGGAGCGGTCGGAGGGCCCGAAGCGGAAGAAGCCGGTGGCAGGGTTGTTGGCGTCGCGCTCCTGGTGGCTCCAGGCCTCGGCGGGATGC
>Ga0137375_10000045_pt1 | contig 97700 bp, 101 predicted proteins | sample SagtaG_24_FD_104936 | JGI IMG/M metagenome (GOLD analysis project Ga0137375, IMG submission 104936) | Vadose zone soil microbial communities from Sagehorn Ranch, Mendocino, California, USA - Sage1_R_113_16 metaG | ecosystem: Environmental > Terrestrial > Soil > Vadose zone | place: USA... | reverse complement strand
CCCTCGACCGGGCCGCGGCGACCCTCGGTCTCGATCGCCTTGCGGAGCTTCTGGTTGATCGCGCGAACCTCCGCCGGGCTGGTGGCCGGGTCGTAGCGGACGGAGGTCAGCCCGAGCAGGTCGCTAGGCAGCTTCGAACCGTGCGCGTGGAGGATGAACGTGCGCCGGATGCCGAGCGCGCCGCCGAACAGCCCGGCCTCGAACACCACGTTGTCGCGCGGCGACGCCTGGCCCGACTGGGACGCATCCGTCGTGGTCCAGTCGTCCTGGGCGAACACGAACGCGGCGAAATCGACCTCCTGTGAGAGCTCGACGAGCCGGTCGAGGGGGGACCGCCCCGGGTTGAACGTGGTCGTCCAGGGCTCGATGTCGGCTACGTCCTCGAGCCCGCGCGCGATCGCCTGGAGCAGTTTGGCCTGCTTGCCCGACGACCCGAGGAAGATGCGCGGCTTGTTCATGCGCGATGCATGATGACGGACGTGGCGCACACGCCACGCCGTGGGCGCGCGCGGGCATCCTGAGAGCCGCTCTCAACAACCCCGACCTCTTGCCGGCGCCGACCGAATCCGTGGGCCAATCGTGGGCAAAGCGGCCTCCTCCGCAGGCATCAGAAGCAGTACTGATCCCGATCCGTAGTTTCCCCGCGCAGCTCCTGACGCGGAACACGGGCAGCTTCGATCGCACCGTGCGCGGTTCAGTAGCATCGCGCCGTGCGCGAGTTGCAGCCTGGCCTGTGGCACTGGAAGGCACCGCACCCGGATTGGCGGCCGAGCGAGCCGTGGGATCAAAACGTCTCCTCCTACGCGATCGACGACGGCGAGCGGCTGCTGCTCTTCGACCCGATCGCGCCGCCGAGCGAGATCGAGGAGCTCGCGGCCGAGCGCAAGACCGTGGTCGTGCTGACCGCGCCGTGGCACGAGCGCGACACGCAGCGCCTGGTCGACCGGCTCGGTGTACCCGTATACACGCCGCTGCCCGATACCGCGGAATACCTCATGCAGACGTATGGCCTAACCGCCGACCAGGCGGGCGACGGCAGCCCCGACGTCGTCTGGCTCCTCAAGGACGGGATTGGCGAGGCGCACCTGTACGCGGCGGGCGACCGACTGGACGTCGGTGTCGAGGCGTTTCCCGGACAAAAGCCGAACGACATGGTGCTCTGGATCGAGAGTCATCGCACGGTCATCGCCGGCGACACGCTCGTCGATTTCGGTAAAGGCCTCGAGATCAACGCCCGGTGGCTGCACCAGCAGGGGATCACGCGCGAGCAGGTGGTCGAGGGACTGCGTCCGCTGCTCGAGCTGCCTGTCGAGCTCGTGCTCCCGGCACATGGGGCGCCGACGGACCGGGCCGCCCTCGAGGGCGCGCTTTCCTGACCGAAACCGCCCGCCCGCGAGTGCGTCCGCCGATTAGTTTCGGTGAACCGCCGAGTTGAACCTCTCGAAGCGTCACTTTCGACGACGGAGGTGCACATGCCCGACGTGACGATCAAGTCGATCGACGATATGGAGCCCATCTACGGCGGCCTCGCCCGCCGCGCCCGCGCTGAGCTGGGCGTGACAGCCTGGGGGATGCAGGTCTTCACGCTGCCTCCCGACTGGGACGGCTACCCCAACCACAACCACAGCGCGGACGCTTTCGACCCGAACCAGGAGGAGGTCTACATCCCTCTCGCCGGGGCGGCGACGCTCGTCGCGGACGGCAGCGTGTTCGAGCTACGGCCAGGCGCAATGGTGCGCGTCGGGCCTGACCAGTTGCGCAAGATCCTTCCGAGCCCCGAAGGGATCCGCTTCGTGGCTATCGGCGGCTCCCCCGGCGCCTTCACGCCCGGGGCATGGACAGAGCTCGGCGCCGACCCGCCGAGCCCGCCGGCCGACTAGCCTGGCGAGGCGATGGACGAGCAGGCGTTCGCGCTCCTGATCGAACCACACCGGCAAGCGCTCCATCTCCACTGCTATCGAATGCTCGGCTCCCTGCACGACGCGGACGATGCGCTCCAGGAGATGCTGGTGCGCGCGTGGAAGGGCTTTGACCGTTACGAGCCCCGCGCGCAGCTGGGCGCCTGGCTGCACACCATCGCCACGAACGTCTGCTTGACTTCGATCGCGCGCAGACGCTCGCAGCCCGTTGAGCTGAGTGAGGACCTCGAGCATCTGCAGCCGTACCCGGATCGGTTGCTCGAAGACCTGGTCGTGCGGGAGACGGTCGAGCTTGCGTTCATCACCGCGATCCAGCTCCTGCCGCCCAAGCAGCGGGCCGTGTTAATCCTGCGCGACGTGCTCGGGTGGTCGGCGAAGGAGGTTGCCGAGGCGCTCGGGGACTCGGTTGGCGCCGTGACGAGTGCCCTCCAGCGCGCGCGAGCCAGCCTGGAAGGCACACGCCCGCGTGCATCCGCGCCGGCTGAACAGGAGCGAGCGCTCGTGAAACGGTTCATGACGGCATGGGACGCGGTCGACATCGATGGCCTGGTGGCGCTGCTGACCGAGGACGCCGTGATGACGATGCCCCCGGAGCGGATGCGTGTCGCGGGCGCGCGGGCGATCGGCGACTTCTTCGCTGCGGTGCCGCAGGACGGGCGACTCGACGAGGTTCGCCTCCTACCGACCACGGCCAACCGGCAACCTGCGCTGGCCGCGTACGCGCTCGGTCACGATGGTAAGCACCGCCCGTACGGGCTGATGGTGCTTCAAATCGATGGCCACTTGATCTCAGGGATCGTCGGCTTCCCGGATCCCTGGCTGTTCGAGCAATGCGGCCTACCATCCGAGTTGACTTAGCCGGCAGTTAGTCTGCTATCGTACCTTTTTAGTCCGATTACAGACTAAGGAGGCCACTCGATGATCAGCCGTAGCGTCACCGCCGTGCTTGACGCCGCTGTGGGCAACCGAGTTCGCGCGCGAGCTCAAGTATGAAGAGGGCAAGGCCAAGGTCGTGAACGGTCTCGGTGAGTTCTACTTCACGATCGAGGCCGACCCCTCCAGCGGTGTCATCGACATGTATGCCGGCCGCACCGAGGGTGACATGGCGCTCTTTCCAAGCCGGGTCGTAGGGCTCGGGCCCTGCAAGAGCGCGTACTCGTTCACGATGTTCAAGGCGCCGGACGCGTCCGACGAGCTATTCGAGTCGCAGTACCGTTCGTTGCAGCGCGAAATGGACAACATCCGCCGCCCGCTCCAGCCCGAACACGATCAGCCGCGCACGATGATCGAAGCCGCAGGGATTTGGCACGCGCACGCCCAGTGAGCAGCCGTGCGACAAGTGAAAGCGGAACGCGCGACCCGGGGGGATCGCGGCTCACGCTCAACAACCTCGGCTTCCTGCTCGCAAAGGCGAGCCAGCGCTGGAACGAGCTCCTCTACGAGCGGTTCGTCGCTGCCGGCTTTCCCGAGGTACGGCCGGCATACGGGTCGCTCCTGATCCCGCTCTACGAAGAGGACGGACTTCGTCAAGGCGAACTGGCACAGCGGGCGCGGCTCAGCAAACAGACGATGACGACGCTGGCGCGCGCGCTCGAACGCGAGGGACTGATCGAGCGACGCGTCGACCCAAGCGACGCGCGCGCCATCATGATCTTCCTGACCCGGCGCGCGAACCAGCTGCGACCGGTGGCCGAGCAGGTGCTTTCGGAGCTCGATGCCCGCGTCACCGCCGTCGTGTCCGCACGGATGTCTAGACCGCTAAAGAGGGCCCTCCGGTCGATCGCGGACCTCGAGCGTGAGGCAGCAAAGGCGAACCGGAAACGCGCCGTCTAGCACGACGCGCCGAAGTCCAGTAGAGGGGCCTACTTCGGCGCGGTCGGCAGTGGAGGCTCGTCGTAGCCGCCGCCGCGCTCGAGCTGGTGCAGGATCATCCGGTCGGTGAGCCACTCCACGGCGGCCCGGTCGTCCGATAGCGGCGCTCCGCGCGCTTGCACCGCCTCGAGGTGTCGCCGGAAGAGGGGCAGGAGCAGGCGAACCCTGCCAGGGGCAGCGGCCGCGGCCCGCCGCTCCAGCTCGCCGCGTGTCACCGGCGCCCTCAGCGCGAAGAGGACGTCGTTGAAGCGCAGGGCACGCCAGCGCCAGGCCTGCCCGAAGGAGGTCAGCAGCGTCGTCCCGATCGCCTGCGAGAGCCGCCGGTCATGCGGAGTGGTGGCGACATTCAGCGCAACTGCGCCGCCCGGGCGAAGATGCGCGCGGGCGAGCCGGAAGAACTCGCTCGTCGCCAGGTAGAAGGGGACGTACGGCTGCCGGTAAGCGTCGACGACGATCAGGTCGTAGCGCTCGCGCGTGAGCTCGAGATACGGTCGGCCGTCGGCGGCGATCAGGTGCAGGCGCGGGTTGTCGCCGGCTCCGAAGTAGCGGCGCGCGACCTCGTTCAGCTTCGGGTCGATCTCGACCCCGTCGATCGTCACCAGTGGATAGAAGCGCCCGTAGGCGCGGGCCACCGTCCCGCCGGCGTTTCCGATCACGAGCATCGAGCGCGGTGAATGGGAAAGTAGCGGCGGGAGTATCAGGAAGAGATCCCAGTAGCGACCCGTGAGCACCGTGTCGGGCCGCCACGCCGAGTGGCTGACCACGCCCTCGTTCAGCTCGAGTTCGCGGCCGCCGTCTCCATCCGAGACGACGCGGATGTACTGATAGGCCGACTCGGTCTGGTAGACGGCGCTCTTGATCTGCGGCGGCGGCACGGCCAGGACGCTCGCAACCGCGAGCGGCGCCACGAACCACGACGCACCCATAAGCAACGCCGCTCCGAGGGCAACGCAGGCCGCCGTCCCGACGAGCGTTCGCTGCGTCCCTACCCAGGGGATCGCGACGAGCGCGGCGACGAAGGTCCCGACCAGGCCGCCGACAGTCGAGAGCGCATACAGTCGTCCCGCCACCTTGCCGGCGTCCGCGACCGAGGGCAGCGCGAGGCGGACGAGGAACGGCGCCGCCGCGCCGAGCGCCGTCACCGGTACGGCGAAGAGCGCAAGCGCGGAGAAGAGCGAGCCCACCACCGAGCCGACCGAGACGGCGTCGAAGCCGTGCAGCGCCCAGCGCAAGGACGGTCGCGCTGCGAAAGGCGTCGCCGCGAGCACCACCGCAGCGACGAGCAGGATCGTCCCGAGAACGCGCGGGTCCGGCCGACGGTCGGCGAGCCGTCCGCCAAGCCAGTACCCGAGCGCAAGGTACGCGAGCGTCAGCCCGATGATGTTGGCCCAGACGACCGTGGAAGCGCCGAAGTAGGGCGCGAGCAGGCGCGAGGCGGAGATCTCCGTCGAGAGTGTCCCAGCGCCGACGAGGAAGGCTGCGGCGCCGAGCCGGACACTGCCCAGGGCAACCTTCCGCCCCTCTCCGGTCGCGGCCACTTCGCCTCGTGGAACGGCGACGTTCGCCACTCGGTCAGTCTAGGCCTACCTGGTCTTATCGGGCCCGGCTCTTCGGGCGCTAGCCACCAAGGTGCCCACGACTTCCTCGGCATGACGGGGCAGCACGCCGAAGTGCCCTTCCCCGGCCAGGAAGTGGGCGTGGCAGTCGGGTAGGCGTCTCGCGAGCGTCTGTGCCGCCGTGACCGAGACGTTTCCATCCTTGCAGCCGTGCCAGAGGTGGACCGGGACGCGGACGTCTTCTGGCTCGAATCCCCAGCGTGACACACGCGCGCAGTCGGCGGCCACGCCTCGGCAACCGGACGAGAACGCCTCGAGCAGGTCGGCGAGAATCAGCCTGGCCGCCCAGGGGTGATCGACGCCCTCGGCGAGAAGCTGGGTCTCGAGCTCCGCCAGCACCTCGTCGAGCCTGTGATCGGAACGGCGTCTGGCGAGCGCGAGCGGCGGCGCCGCGATCAGAGGCGAGATACGGCCGAGCGCGACCAGCAGCCGGCTGGAAAGGCGCAAGACTCCGGGGGTTTCCGCGGTGCCGATTCCGCTCACGACGCCAATCGCTTCGATGCGCTGCGGGAAGAGCCGTCCGCAGGCCAGTGCGTACGGCCCGCCGCCCGAGACGCCGAGGACGCAGAAGCGTTCGAGCCCCAGGAACTCCGCGGCGGAGCGGACAAAGCGCGTGCAGGAGGCGACGGACCGGGCCGGCCGGTGTCCGAGAGCCCGTACCCTGGACGTTCGAGCGCGACGATTCGCGCTCCGCAGGCAAGGCCGCAGTCATGGAGCGTGCGCCCGAGCAAGCGAGATCCGGGGATGCCGTGCAAGAACAGAATGGGGAAGCCATCGGGATCGCCGAACTCCGCGAACCCGAGGCGGAATCCCGCCTCGACCCGAAGGGTAGCTCCTGCTCGCGCTCTCTTACCGCTGCGCTCGAGGCTCGTCCGCCCACGTCCAGACAGCGGCGGTATGGCTATGCGGGCGAGGTCGGCGACTCGGCGCTTGAGGCCGCGGCCGTGAGTCTCCTTCGAACTGCACCTTGCCCGCTCGAGTCTCGACAATCTGCGCCAGCATAGCCGCCTCGTTCCCGCCGAACGGCCGCCTAATCGCACGGTCGGCGCGGATCGTCTGGTGCGCGAGACCGGCGCCCGGCCCCACGACGAGTTTAGGCGCCGGGGCCGAGAGGGTCAGGACGACCGCGCGACCGCGATCCACGCGGCGAGCGCCGCCAGCTTCTGGTCCTCCGTCCACGGTGGCCCGACATCACGCCCTACCCCGTCGATGCGCTGCCGCAACTCGTCCCGCGCGATGCCGAACGCGGCCTCGCCCTGCTCCCAGATCGACCGCTTCGGAACGGCGACCGCGTCGAGCCCACACGCCTCCGCGCCCTGCAGCAGCGCACGCTGGTAGAGTCGCCCTTCCGCCGCATGCGCAAGAGCGTGGGATTTGAGGATCGACTCGAGCGGAGCTTCACGGGACGACCCGGCGACGACTGCGCACAAGCGCACGTCGGCGCCCTCGTTCCCCGCCTCACTCACCGTCCGCTTCAGCTCGGTGGCCGCCTGGTCGGCAGCGATTCGCCCCGCGGCTTCGACGAGGTCGGCCGCCGCAGCGAGATCCAACGCGCGACCAGCCTGATACGCGTTCTTCCTGACACGGCCGTCGGGATCGGCGAGCTCGGCGCGGCCGCGGAGGAAGACCTCGGGCCGCTCACCCCCTCCAGCGACCACGACCAGGGCGGCCCATCCGGTGTGGGCGCGACACCCGACCGCCGCGGCCCGCCCGCCATCACGGGGGCCGGCGCTCATCGCACGACGCGCTCGAGGCCGACGGTGCGACGGAGGCGCTCGAGAGCCCGGTCGAACGCCTCGTCGAGCGCGCGGGAGCGGCGGACGCCCGGCTCCAGGTGGAACGCCTTGACGACGAGCGAGCCCTCGCGCCGCTCGGACTTGAGATCGGCCCGCCCGACGATCCGATCGCGCCGCAGGAAGGGGAGGACGTAGTAGCCGTAGCGGCGCTGCGGGGCCGGCTTGTACATCTCGATCACGTGCTCGAAACCGAGCACGCGCCTCGCGAACGCGTAGCCCCAGAGCAGGTTGTCGAACGGTGATAGGACGACTGCGGCGGTGGGCCGCGAGCGGTCGAGCTCTACGCCCGCCTCCACCACGACCGGCGCACGGCCGTCCTCGACGGCGAGCCGCTCGAGCCTGCCGTCGGCGACGAGCGAGTCGACGTACGGCCGCGCCGCCTTCGCGCCTCCCAGAAACTGCCAGATCGGTCTGCAGTGCTCGGCGATCGCGAACTCGGTCAGCGCACCTCGGGCCCGGACCGCCTTCACGATCAGCGCTTGAATCGCTTCCTGCTCTGAGGGCACCGGAGCGTCGAGCACCTCGCGGGAGAGCACGCGCTCCGGCAGGTCGTACCGACGCTGGAAGTTCACGCGGTCGGCGATTACGAGCTCCCCGGCCGCAAACAGGGCGTCGAGCACCTGCTTCGCCGGCTTCCAGCTCCACATCGTCTCCGACGATGTCCCCACCCTGTGCGGCGAGGGATCAGGCTTGCCCGTGAAGTCACGTGACCCGAGCGCCCCGCGCTCGCGGATCTCCGCGAGCACGCGCTCGGCCAAGCCCGGATAGCGCGCGCTGACGTCGCCGTGCCAGGGAACCCCGTCGCGCATGCGTTCGCGGGCCCAGGCGTAGAGCGGCCAGTCCTCCGCCGGGAGGAGGCACAACGCATGTGCCCAGTACTCGATGATGCGTCCCTCGCGCAGGAGCTTGGGAACAGCACCCGGCGGATAGGCACCGGCGCGGCTCGCGATCGCAATCCGATGGCTCCGCTCGACGGTCGAGATCGTGTCGAGCTGAATGCATGACGCGCGCCGGATCGCCCACTCCACCTCTTCAGCGCCGGCACGGCGCGCGCGGGGCACGTAACCCTGAGCCGTCACGAGGAGTCGTCGGAGCGCCGGGATCGAGATGGTGCGCACGCTCTGCAACCTAGCGGCGCGCCGGCATCGTTCGAGAAGGGCCGCGCGGCGACGCAAGCCTATGGCCCGCAGGCACAATGGATGCGTAGCCTCGGTGGCGTTTGCTCCCGGTTCGCGCTCGGAGCCCTCGTAGCCGGGGCTGCTATTCGGCTGGCGGCATCGCCCTAACGTCTCAGCGGAGACGCTCAGGAACTGAGCTCTTGGGTCTGCCCGTTGAGCGGCGCGGCGAAGGTGGCCGTCAGCCTCCCATCTCGGCCATCGCCGCCTTGCCCCGCTCAGCCATCTCCTCCGGCGGCACGTCCTCGATGTGCGTCGCGACCGACCACTGGTGGCCGAACGGGTCCACGATGGAGCCCCAGCGGTCGCCCCAGAACATGTCCTGGACCTCGGTCTCCACGGTCGCACCCGCATCGACGGCCTGCTTGACGGCCGCATCCACGTCCTCGACGTACATGAAAACCCCTGCGGTCGTGCCGCCGACCTCCTTCGGCGACTTCGTGGTCGACTGGGGGAACGTGTCGGAGAGCATCACCACCGAGTCTCCGATCTCAAGCTGCGCGTGGCCGATCTTGCCTCCCGGCGCGTCCATGCGCATCCGCTCCTTCGCGCCGAATGCGCGCTTGTAGAACTCGATCGCCTCCGCCGCGTTGTCGAAGGCCAGGTACGGGGTCACTGAGTGGTAGCCCTCTGGAATCGGCTTCACGGCCATGGTGTCTCCCCTTTCGGATCGTGAACGACGACCCGCATGCTAACGACGGCGCCTAGCGTGAGCCGCTCGCGACCTTGGGCACCCGTCCGAGCTGACCTAGCCCGTGCTCGAGCAGCTCGTATGCGCGCGCGAGATCGGAGCGCAAATGCCGGACGGCGGCAGGGCCGTGGCGCCCGGCCAGGGCCTGCGCGCGCGCGTTGCGGAAGAGCTGCCAGTGGACGCTGACCAGCACGTTGGCGGCGATCTTCGCGTCGACCTCGTGGACCCCGAGCTCCTCCTGGATGGCCGCGGCGAGCGACTCGGTAAATCGCGCCATGATCTCGAGCTCCTTCGCCTGCAGGGCGGGCGACTGCTCAATGATGCGCGCAAAGCTGGCGAACCCCGGGCTGCACATTCGGGGGCAATCGCCGGCCTGCAGTCGTCGCACGGCGGCGACGATCGATTCGCCGGCTCGGCGCCGGCGAATCGACTCGAGCATCTTCGCCTCCCGCTCGTCGACCTCGTCGAAGAAGAGGTCCTCCTTGGTCGGGAAGTAGTTGAAGACGGTTTTCTCCGACACGTTGGCTGCCTCTGCGACCTCGGCCACGGTCACGCCGTCGAAGCCGCGCTTCACGAACAGGCGCATCGCGGCGTCCGCGATCTCCTGACGCGTGCGCAGCTTCTTGGTCTCCCGCAGTCCCATCGCGCCCAGATCTTATCCCAATTGTTACATGGACAGCAACTTTTTAGTCTCTGTAACATGAAGCGGGTACCCGACCGAAGGAGTTGCACTTGCTCGCCCGTCTCGCCCACTTCGTCGCTCGCAATCGCTGGCCCGTCATCGTCATCTGGCTCGTGCTTACGGTCTTCGGCGCCTTCGCGGCCGCCAAGGTCTCCAAGCGCTGGTACCAGAGCTTCTCGATCCCCGGCAAGTCCGGCTACGAGACGAGCCAGCGCACGCTGAAGACCTTCGGCGTCGGCCGCCGGCCTCCGAACGTGGTCGTCTTCCGCACGAGGGACGACGCGACGAAGAGCGCGGCTATCCGGGCTGCGATGCGACGCGCGGCGAAGGCAAACCCGCACGCGCTGACGAGCTCCTACTTCTCCACCGGCAGCCTCGCGTACCTCTCCGGCGACCGCCATACGACCTTCATGGAGATCTACCCGCCCGGCATCTCGAAGTTCGACACCAAGAGCCACGCGGAAGAGACGCGGGATGCCGCCACGGTCGGGCTCCCACCGGGAATCACTGTCAACGTCACCGGGCACGACCCGCTCGAGGAGGCGAGCTCGCACGGCGATTCGGGCGGGCCGAGCGTGCTGCTCGAGGCGATGGTCGGAGGCCTCGGCGCCTTGATCATCCTGCTCTTCGTCTTCGGGACGCTGGGGGCGGTGCTGATGCCGCTCGTCGTGGCCGTCACGTCGATCCTGAACACGTTCACGCTCGTCTGGGGCCTGACGTACGTCACCAACGTCTCCATCATCGTTCAGTTCCTGATCGCATTGGTCGGCCTGGGGGTGGCGATCGACTACGCGCTGCTGATGATCTTCCGCTTCCGCGACGAGCTGCGGGAGGGCGAGGACGTCGAGACAGCGCTCGTGGAGACGATGACCCACGCGGGCCGCTCGGTGATCGTGTCCGGTTCGACCGTCGCCGTCGGGCTGCTGTCGCTGATCGTCCTGCCGCTGCCGTTCATCCGCTCGATGGGAATCGGCGGCATGCTCATCCCGGCCGTCTCGGTGCTGGCTGCGATCACACTGCTGCCGGCCATGCTGGCGGTGCTCGGCACGCGGATCAACAGCGTGCGCCTGCTGCCGAAGCGCTTCGTCGACCGCGGCCATCCCGAGGACGGGCTCTGGGGGCGCTGGTCTCGGTTCGTGCTCAGGCGGCCGTGGCCGGTCGCGTTGACCGGGCTCGCGATCGTCGGGGTACTGGCGGGAATCGGCCTCCAGCTGAACGCCGGCGAGGCCCAACTGAAGAACTTCCCGGGCAGCGGCACCGCGATCGCCGGCCGCGACCAGCTCGCCGCCGCCGGCATCAGCCCGGGCGTAATGAAGCCGTTCGACATCCTCGTCGAGCGAGACGGAGATCCCAACGCGATCGCCGCGAAGGTCCGCGCTGTTCCGGGCGTCGCGGCAGCCGTGGCGCCGAGAGATTGGCGGCGCGGTCCCGACTCGATCGTGCAGGCCTTCCCCGCCATCGACGGCTCCGCCCCCGGCATCCAGGGGACAATCGACCGCGTCAACGAGACGCTCAAAGACACGAACGCGAGGCTAGGCGGCGTCGCTGCGATCGACCGCGACTTCATCCACGCCATCTACGGCAACTTCCCCTACGTGCTTGCCTTCGTGCTTGCTCTGACGTTGATCCTGTTGACGCGGGCGTTCCGCTCGATCGTGCTGCCGATCAAGGCGGTGCTGCTCAACCTCGTGTCGCTCGCGGCCGCCTACGGGATCGTCGTGTTCGTCTTCCAGATGGGCCACGGTTCGTCGCTGTGGAACATCGACGCGACTCAGGCTATTCCCGCCTGGATCCCGCTGATGATCTTCGCGTTCCTATTCGGGCTCTCCATGGACTACGAGGTCTTCATGATCAGCCGGATGCGGGAGGCCTACGACGAGACCGGCTCGACGGACAAGGCGATCGAGCTCGGTCTCTCCCGCACGGGCAAGCTCGTGACGAGCGCAGCGCTCATCCTCATGTTCGCCTTCCTCGTCCTCTCGGCGAGCCCCGGCTACGAGGTCAAGCTGTTCGCGGTCGGCCTCGCCGCGGGGATCATCTTCGACGCGACCGTCATCCGCGCACTGCTCGTGCCTTCGCTGATGCGGCTGATGGGACGGGCGAACTGGTGGATGCCACAGTGGACGCGCTCGATGCTGTTCATCCGGGAGCGCAAGCCGCTGCCCGAGACCGTGGCCGAGAACCCGTAACTAGACCGGCGCGGGCGAGCCTTCCTCGTCCTCGTACAGCCTCTCGCCGCGGTGAAGCCGGCGGGCGATCTCGAAGGTCTGCCGCTGGGAACGCGTCGTGGTCGCATGGGCGGCGAGGTAGCGCCCGGCGGCGATGAGCGGGAGGCCCGCGTCGGGCCCGCCGGCGAGCAGCTCGTACTGGCGAACGGCCGCCTCGACGCACTGGATGGTGTGGAAGTTGCGGTTCTCGCGGACGAGCGCGGCGCCGAGCGCCGCTACGAGCTCGGCCGGGCTGCCTCCGGCCTCCAGGAAGGACGCGACGAGCTGGCCCGCCTCGTCCACCTGCTGTTGGCGGTCGAGCAGGCTGGGCAGGTCCTCGAGGAGCGCTTCGGGGTCCGTGCTCGGATCGGCTGCCGGAAGGCGCGTGGCGGGGACGTTCAGGAACCGGTCGAGATGCACGCTCATCGCTGCATCCAGCACGCCTCGGAGGAGCTCGACCGAGGGCGCGCGCCGGAGACCCTGCTCGACGGCGTTCGCGAACGTGAACGTGTGCAGGGCCGTGTCCCAGTCGCCGAACTCGTTGCTGGTCGGGAAGCGGGCGATGCGCGTGGCGGCCGCGAAGGTGACGGCCGAGGCGAGCTCGGCCTCTCCCGCGCCCTCCCGCAGCGCATCGAGCAGCGCGTCCAGCACCGTCGCCGGCTCGCCGTCGAGGATCGTCTGGACGAGCGCGGCTCGTCCTTCCCAGCCGCCGCGCTTCTCCGCGCCGGCGGCGAGCGCCTTCGGGATCTCCTCGAACGCGGGCTCGAGCAGAGCGACCAGGTCGACGGGATTCCGCCAGGCGTTGGCCTCCTCCATCCGCTCGGCGCCTGCGAGCTGCGCAGGCAGTGAGGCGAGGACCGCCTCTGCGCCTTCCCACCCGACGAGGTCGAGCGCCTCGAGAGCCTTATTGACGAAGTCGAGCGTGTGGCCGCCGTCGAGGTAGCGATGGTCCGTCGCCGCGGCGAAGAGCATGTCCGCGAGCGCTTGCGGCGAGGCGCCGCCGCGGACGGCGGAGACGAGCGCTCGCTCCGCTCCCTCGGCATCCCGGACCTCGACGAAGTCGCGGAACCACGCCGCCAGCCGCTCCGTCGCCTCAGGCGGGGAGCCGGGGAGCGGCTCGAGCAGGAAGTGGGGAGCCTCCATGGCCGAGTCCGCCGCGACGTCGGCAAGGCCGTGGTAGAGCGCCGCCGCCCGGTCTGCCTCATCGAGGCGCGGCACGAGGTTCATGAAGCAGGTCAGCGTGGTCAGGCCGCGGAACCAGCCGCCGCCGCGGCGGGCGACGCCGAAGTCGAGGCCAGCGCGGAACACGTCGACGCCGCTCGGATCCGCCTCCAGCAGGGCGATGGTGGCTTTCGCCAGGACGAGCGGGATGTCGCGCTCGAGCCCGTCGCGCAGCCGCCGGCGCTGGTGCGCGACCGGGTCCTCGGACGGGCTGAGGTCGACGAGGACGTCGTCGCCGTCCAGCTCGACCGGGAAGCGGCGCAGCTCATCGGCCCACTGGTCGAACGTGCCGCCCGTCTGCAGGTCGAAGCGGGCGTGATGCCAGTGGCAGGTGAGGATTCCGTCGCACACCGTGCCGCGATGGAGCGGGAAGCCCATGTGCGGGCAGCGGTTGTCGACCGCATAGACCTCAGCGGCCTCGGCGAACAGGCAGAGGGTGTGCCCGTTCAGGTGGACGACGAGCCTTCCCGCCTCGCGCAGCTCGGCGAGCGAGGCGGCACGGGCGAGGCGGTCGGGGGCAACGGCAGTCATGCGCTCCTCCTTCTCCACCAGAAACGTGGATCGTCGGATTCGGCTGCGGCGAGGTCGTCAAGGCTCACGCCCCGATAGCTCTCGAGCGTGAACGCGGTCTGAGCGGCGAAGCCGAGCGCCGAGAGCGAAAACGTCAGCGGATGGACGGAGATCCGCCAGCCGGCGAGCGGCCCGGGGTCGTCCAGAAGCGCCTGCTCCTCCTCCGAGCGAACGTCAAGCACGACCGCACCGCCGTGCGTGCCGACGAAGTGGTCGTGCCAGACCGACAGCCCTCGCCGCCGGTCGGCGACGTACTCGTTGAGGCGGTCGTTCGCTTCGCGCGCCGTCGTCCCCTCGGGCGCGAGCGCGTGGACGAGGAAGCAGCGCTCGTTCATCCAAGGGGAGGATAGAACCTCAAGTATTGTTTAAGTCAAGTGGAAGACGAGCTGACGATCGGCGAGCTCGCTGCGCGCAGCGGCGTAGCCCCTTCCGCGCTCCGCTTCTACGAGGCGCAAGGGCTGATCGCGGCGCGTCGCACGAGCGGAAACCAGCGCCGCTACGAGCGCCCCGTCCTCCGCCGCGTCGCGCTCATCCAGGCCGGCCGGGCAGCCGGGATCCCGCTGGAGCAGGTGCGGCGCGCGCTCGAGACGTTGCCGTCACAGCGCACGCCCACGCGCCGCGATTGGGAACGGCTCTCGCGTGCCTGGCGCGACGACCTCGACGCCCGGATCGCCACCCTCGAGGCGCTTCGGAGCCGGCTCACGACCTGCATCGGTTGCGGCTGCCTCTCCATCGACCGGTGTTCGCTCCTCAACCCCGACGACGAGGCGAGTGAGCTCGGCGCGGGAGCCCACTACCTGCAACGAGACAGCAGCCGCGCCTGAACGCTCAGGACTGGGCGAGCGCCGCGAAGCGGTCGAGCAGCACCGGCCAGTCTCCGAACTTCTGCCGATCCGAGACGTTCGCCTCCGTCCAGCCGCCGTGGGAGAAGCGGACGGTGCACGCGTCTCCGTTCGGGACGAACTCGGCGGCCACCTCGCTGGGATGGGCCGGATCCTGCGCGAGCGCGAACGTATGTATGAGCCGCCGCCCCGGCTGCCAGTCGGTGACCTCGCCCCAGTCGAGCTCGCGCCCGTCGCGGTGGCGCTCGAAGACGCGCCCGCCGATCCGCGGCTCGATCGTCACCGTCTCCACCGTCTCGGCATCCGCGGTGTACCGCGGGTCCCACCACTCGCCGATCCGGCCTGTGTAAGTAGCGAAGGCCTGCTCGGCGCTGCAGCCGAGCTCGTACTCGAGGGTGATCGGTGCGGCGCTCACCGCTGCGAGATCATCCACGCATGCCCGAACGGGTCCTGGATGCGGCCGCCGCGCCCGACTTCCGAGTCCTGAATCGGGAAGATGACCTTCCCGCCCGCCGCCACCATCTTCTCGCCGACGGCATCGACGTCGTCGACCTCGAGCATGAGCAGGACCGGGGAGCCGCCGAGCGAGGCCGGCGCCCGGTCCGTGTCGTCGGCGTCCTTCAGCGTCAGCCGGGAGCCTCCGACCGCGAGCTCGGCGTGCACGATCTTCCCGCTCGGGTCGTCGTAGCGCGCGATCTCGTCGGCGGCGAAGACGTCCTTGTAGTAGTCGATCGCCTGGGCCGCGCCCTCGACGACGAGCCGGGGCCGCAATGAGTTCGAGGTTGTCATGAGGGCATCGTAAGAGCTGTGACCGGGCGTGTCTTGGAGAAAAACGTCAGTGCACCGGAACGTGGTTCCACTCGGCCGCAGAACGTGGCCGGTAGGCGGCGGGCGTCATCTCGGCATGCTCGCGAAAGTCGTGGATCAGGTGTGACTGGTCGTAGAAGCCGTGCTCGAAGGCGACCTCCGCCCAGTCCACCTCGGTCGTCGATCCCACCGTTCGGAGGACGCGCTGCAGCCGGCGCACGCGCGAAAACCGCTTGGGCGTGAGCCCGACGCCGCGCCGGAACCGCCGCACGAACCGCTTCGGGAGCATTCCGACATGCGAGGTCACATCCGAGACGGGCAGACCCCGCTCGAACGCCGCCGCCGCGAAGGCGACGGCCGGCTCGGGCTCGGGCGATCCCCGCAGACGGCCGAGCAGGGCGGCCTCGACGATCGCGAACTTCTCCTCGACGGTCGCCGCCTCCAGCAGCCGCTCGCGCAGAACCGCACCCTCGCGTCCCCACAGCTCGTCCAGCTCGACCAGCTCGTCGCGGGTCTCGCATAGCTCGAGCGGCAAGAACGCGGCCGCGCCGCCGAAGCGGAAGCCGACCTCCAGGATGAGGCGCTGCTCCTCAGTGTCGATCACCGTGGGCCGCGTGCGCGGGCCTGCGAGGGCCGCCCCGTGTGTCCGGCGCAGCGTGCCGTTGTCATACGTCCGGAAGGCGTCCTCGTGCAGGTTGACCATCAGGCTCGTCTCGGCCGACGGCAGCACCCGCTCTCGGCCGGGGGGGAGCGCCCCCTCGTACACGGCGAGCGAACGGACGAGCCGCCTGAGCACCGGCGAGCGTGGAGAGACGACGACCGACACGGCTCTCAGCCTAGTACCGGTCGCTATCCGGGGACGGCGACGGGCTCGGGCGCCGCGTCGATCAGCTTCTCGAGCAGCGCATGGTCTCCGTCGACCTTCACGTGGTCGAGGCGGTGCTCGAAGAACAGGTAGTAGACGCCCTCCGGTTCGCCCTCGACGACCACGTCCGGCTCCTCCACCGGCCCGGGCTGCGCTTCGCCGTCTACCAGCGACGCGACCTCTGTGCCGATGCGGAACTCAAACCGGCCCTGCGGCGCGATCGGGGCCACCAGGATCTCGAGCGCGTTCGCGAGCCAGCCCGGAAACAGCTCCTCGTCACCGGCCGGTGGGCCGAGTGAGCGCGCGCCCCACATGGCGAGCTCGCGCATGGCGGGGCGCAGGGCGCGGCCGTACTCCGTGAGCTCGTAGACGCGGGACGCCGCCGGCGGAGGAAGCGTCCTCTTCGTGACGATGCCGGACCCCTCCAGGTCGCGAAGCCGCGAGGCGAGGATGTTCGTGCCGATTCCGGGCAGATGCTCGGCAAGGTCGGTGTACCGCCTCGGCCCCTTCATCAGCTCCCGGACGATGAGGAAAGCCCACCGCTCGCCGATCAGGTCGAGCGCGTGCGCCACCGGGCAGTACTGGTCGTAGCGCTTCTTCACACGCCGATCATAGCGCATCAGCTTGCTGTTGTGAAGTCTTTACTTGCAAAAGAGAAGCTTGTTCTGCTATGTTGCAAGTCACGCGCACCGCCGACAAAAGGAGACGGGACATGGTGGCTTCAGACCGACGCAAATGGCTGGCGCTGGGACTACTGAGCGCCGTGCAGTTCATGGTCGTCCTCGACATCGCGATCGTCAACGTCGCGCTGCCCTCGATCAAGGTCGACCTCGGGTTCTCCCAGGAGAACCTGCAATGGGTGATCAGCGCCTACGCGCTGGTCTTCGGGGGCTTTCTCCTGCTCGGCGGACGAGCGGCGGACCTCCTCGGGCGCCGGCGAATCTTCCTTGCGGGCATCGTCGTCTTCACGCTCGCCTCGCTGCTCGCCGGCCTGGCCTGGTCCGAATCCTCGCTGATCGCGGCCCGCGCCTTCCAGGGGCTCGGTGCGGCGATCATCTCGCCGGCGGCGCTTTCCATCCTCTCGACGACGTTCCGGGAAGGGCGTGAGCGCAATGTCGCCCTCGGCGTCTGGGGTGCGGTGGGTGGCTTCGGCGCCGCCGCCGGCGTCCTCCTCGGCGGCATCCTCACCGACGCCCTCAGCTGGCAGTGGATTTTCTTTGTCAACGTGCCGGTTGGTGTCCTCGCGTTTGTGCTGGCTCCGTTCCTGCTCCAGGAGAGCCGCGACGCCCACGTCAGGAAGTTCGACGTGCCCGGCGCCGTGCTCGTGACCGGCGGTCTGTCCGTGTTCGTCTACGCGATCACCCAGGCGGGCCAGGACGGGTGGCTCGCGGGCCGAACGCTTGGGTTCTTCGCGACCGCCCTCGTCCTTCTCGCCGCCTTCGTCATCTGGGAGCTCCGCCACCCGGAGCCGCTCATGCGCTTCGGGATCTTCCAGATCCGCACGGTGAGCGGCGCCAACGTGGCCGGTTTCATCATGGGCACCGCGATGTTCTCCATGTTCCTGATGCTGACCCTGTACATGCAGCAGGTGCTGGGCTACTCGGCGATGAAGACCGGGGTCGCCTATCTCGCGGTCGCGGGCACGGCCATCCTGTGGTCGGCCGTCGCCGCGCAGCTCGTCACCCGCGTCGGTGTCAAGCCAGTGCTAACGGTCGGGATGACGATGCTCACGGCAGGCCTCGTGTACTTCACGCAGGTCTCGGTCGGGGGCTCCTACCTCGGCGACCTCCTGCCGGGCTTCCTTCTGATCGGGCTCGGCATCGGCTTCTCGTTCGTGCCGATCTCGATCGCCGCCCTGGCCGGCGTCCAGCCTGCCGAGGCGGGTCTGGCCTCTGGGCTCATCAATACGTCGCAGCAGATCGGCGGCGCGCTCGGAATCGCGGCGCTGTCGACGATCGCCACCTCCCAGACGGCCGATGCTGTCGCTTCCGGCACGGCGTTGCCGGCCGCGCTCGTCGACGGTTTTACGACGGCCTTCCTCGTCGGCGCCGGGATCGCCGGGCTCGGCATCGTCGCAGCGCTGACGCTGATCCGGCGGCGCGAGCTCGAGCAGGTCGAGCAGGCTCCAGTGGAAGAGCCCGCCCTCGATCTCGCCGCCTAGGAACCGCGCGGGGGGAGCCGCCCGGCTCCCCCCGCCCCTCTCTCATCCGGACGAGCTAGAGCTCGCCCGGAGGGGCGAAGCGGTAGAAGACGCGGCCAACATTCCCGAACACGCCCGGCATGAAGTCCTCGAGCGCCCGTGCGTTCTCGAGCCCGCCGAGGCTGACCGGCTCGTAGCCGGCGTCGCGGATCAGCTGCTCGGTGACGTCACGTGCCTCGTCGTCGGCCGCGTACAGGCAGCTCGGCGGCACGCGCTGCTCGGGGACGTGGTCGTAGAGCGCCGCGAAATTCGCGTTGAAGGCCTTCGCGACCGGGCCGCGCGTGTGCGACTTCACCTCGTGCGCGAACGACTCGAACTCCTCGTTTCGCCCCGCGAAGGCATTCGCGGCGTCGATCGCAACCTTGCCTTCGATCCCGGTCACCTTCCCGAGCGCCTCCGAGATCGACCCCGATGGAACCGCCACGAAGACGACGTCCGCGTCCGAGGCGTCGCCGCCGTCGCGGCCGAGAGTCGTCACCTCGTGTCCTGCCTTTTCCCAGAGGCGGGCCAGCCCGCCGCCGATGTTCCCCCGCCCGATGGTGGTGATCTTCATCTCCCCGGCTCCTTCCCGATTGTGGTTGCCAGACAAGGATGCCGCAGCGGATGCGGGCAGCGCGTCATACGGCACTTGACACGAGCATCCTGGTTTGGTCAAATGCACAAGTCAATTGACTAAGACGCTCGAAGAGGGGGATTCGATGTCACACGAAGCGCCCAGTTCGTTCCTAGCCTCGCCGGAAGAAGCGGCGAGCGCGCCGCCCGAGAAGTTCCTGTATGTCTGCTGCCTGCACGAGGGGACCGGCGTCGAGGCACCCGACTTCCTGGCCGTAGTCGACGCCGAGGAGGGCCGGATCGTCCACGAGCTTCCGATGCCGAACATCGGCGACGAGCTCCACCACTACGGCTGGAACAGGTGCAGCTCGGCCTGCCACGGGCCCGACCGCTCGCACCTGGTCATGCCCGGCTTCCGCTCCTCGCGCTTCCACTTCGTCAACGTGGCAGACGACCCGCGGCGGCCGAAGATCGACAAGGTCGTCGAGCCGGAAGAAGTGATCCGCGAGACGGGGTACACGAGGCCGCACACCGTCCACTGCATGCCGGGCGACAACATCGTCGTCTCCATGCTCGGGGATGCCGAGGGCAAGGGCTCCGGCGGCTTCGCCGTCTTCGACGCGAAGACGTTCGAGCTCAAGGGCCGGTGGGAGAACGGCGGCGAGGTGCCGTCATTCAACTACGATTTCTGGTACCAGCCGCGCAAGAACGTGCTGGTCTCGAGCGAGTTCGGAGAGCCGAATGCCTACGAGCCCGGCTTCGACCTCGCGGACGTCGAGGCCGGCCGCTACGGGCAGCGGATCCACTTCTGGAACCTCGAGCAGCGAACGCTCGAGCAGACCGTGGATCTGGGCGAGAAGGGCCTCATCCCGCTCGAGCTGCGCTGGCTGCACGACCCGGACGCCGAGGAAGGCTTCGTCGGCGCCGCGCTGTCGAGCGTCATGTTCCACTTCCACCGCTCGAACGGCTCGTGGGCGGCCGACCCCGTGATCGAGGTCGAGAGCGTCCCGCTCGAGGGCTGGCCCTTCCCTGTGCCCGGCCTGATCACCGACGAGCTCGTCTCCATGGACGACCGCTTCCTGTACATGGCCAACTGGCTGCATGGGGACGTCCGCCAGTACGACATCTCCGACCCGGCCACGCCGAAGCTGACCGGCCAACTCTGGCTCGGCGGCGTGATCGGCAAGCCGGGCGACTCGACGCGCGATCTGAACGGCGGCCCGAACATGATCCAGCTCTCCTACGACGGGCGCCGGCTGTACGTCACCAACTCGCTGTACTCGACCTGGGACAACCAGTTCTACCCGGACATGCGCTCGTGGCTCCTGCGCATCAACTGCGATCCGAACGGAGGGATGGAGATCGACGAGGACTTCTTCGTCGACTTTCACGACCGGCCGGACGGGCCCGCACGCGCCCACGAGGTACGGCTCCAGGGCGGTGACTGCACGACGGAGATCTTCCAGTGATCCTCGCGCACATCATGGGCCTCCCGATCGAGGAGAGCGTGCTGCAGTTCACGCCCGCGGGCGCAGTAACTGTGGGGGCCTTCGTCATCGGCGGTAGGGTCATGCTCCGTCGGATGCTGAACAGGCTCAAGCGGCCTTGATGGAAGATCAAGGCGCTGTGGCCGTTCACCCAACCAAGACAAGTGCCCGCTCGGCCGCTGAGGAAAGCCTCCTCGACGCGGCCGAGCGGCTGCTGGTGGAAGTCGGCCACTCAGGGATTACGACTCGGCGGCTGGCCAGGGAGGCCGGCGTCAACCATGGCCTCGTCCACTACTACTTCGGCTCGATCGAGAACGTCCTCGTCCGGACGCTGGAGCGCTTCACCGAGCGGCTGATCGAGAGGCAGCGCGAGATGTACGCCGCGGACGTTCCGTTCATCGAGAAGTGGCGCACGGCGATGCGGTATCTCTTCGAGGAGGACGTCCGCTACGAGAAGGTGTGGCTCGAGCTCACCGCGCTCTCGTGGAGCAGGCCGCATCTGCGCGAGCACGTCGCGCGCGTCAACGCCGAGTGGCGCGGCGTGCTGACCGAGGCGTTCGCCGAGCCGCACGAGCGCCTCGGGATCGAGATGCCGCTCGACGCGCTCGTCTCGCTGGTCATGACCTTCAACCAGGGGATCGCGCTCGAGCGGTTGTCCGGCGTGACCACCGGGCACCAGGAGCTCCTCGACTGGATCGACCGATGGCTGTCGGGCTGACCGCCCCGCCCCACGAGCAGACGCGGGCCCGCTACCCCGACGAGGAGGGCTACGTCGAGCGCGACGGCGTGCGGGTCTTCTACGAGGTCTACGGCGAGGGAGAGACGACGGTGTTGCTGCTGCCGACGTGGTCGATCATCCACTCGCGCCACTGGAAGATGCAGATCCCCTATCTCGCCCGCCATTGCCGCGTTGTCACCTTCGACGGGCGCGGCAACGGGCGCTCCGACCGCCCGACGGAAGCCGAGGCGTATGCCGAAACCGAGTTCGCAGCAGACGCGATCGCCGTGATGGACGCCACGGAGACCGAACGCGCCGTCATCGTCGGCTTCTCAATGGGGGCGCAGCGCGGTCTCCTTCTCGCGGCGAATCATCCCGAGCGGGTCGAGGCGGCCGTCTTCATCGGCCCTGCGTATACCGGCGGCGGCCAGGTGCTCGAAGAGCGTCTGCAGTACTCCTGGGAGGTCGAGCTCGACACCGACGAAGGCTGGGCGAAATACAACAAGCACCACTGGCTCCGCGACTACGAAGGCTTCGTCCGTTTCTTCATGTCGCGCATGTTCACGGAGCCGCATTCGACGAAGCCGATCGAGGACGCGGTCGGCTGGGCGCTCGACACGACAGGAGAGACGCTCGTGCTGACGTACGGCGGGCTCGAGCCCGAGGACACGAGGGAGCTCGCGCGGCGCGTGCGCTGCCCCGTCCTCGTCATCCACGGCGAAGGCGACGCGATCACGTCGGCGACCCGCGGGATCGATCTCGCCGACCACACGGACGGCCGCGTCGTCTTGCTCGAGGGTTCAGGTCACGCGCCGCACGTGCGCGACCCGGTCAAGGTCAACCTCTTGCTACGCGATTTCGTCAAGCCGCCGGAGTCGCCGCGCCGCTGGGTGCGCGGCAAGTCGCGCGGCAAGCGTGCACTGTACATCTCCTCCCCCATCGGCCTCGGCCATGCCCAGCGCGACGCCGCGATCGCCGACGAGCTGCGCAGGCTGCACCCCGAGCTCGAGATCGACTGGCTCGCCCAGCACCCGGTTACGGCCGTCCTCGAGGCGCGCGGGGAGCGGGTCCATCCCGCGAGCGCCCACCTCGCGAACGAGTCGCACCACATCGAGAGCGAGTCCGCAGAGCACGACCTGCACTGCTTCCAGGCCATCCGCCGGATGGACGAGATCCTGCTCTCCAACTTCATGGTCTTCCACGACTTGGTGCGCGACGCGGACTACGACGTCTGGATCGGAGACGAGGCCTGGGAGCTCGACTACTACCTGCACGAGAACCCCGAGCAGAAGCGCGCCGCGTACGTCTGGCTCACCGACTTCGTCGGCTGGCTACCGATAGCCGACGGCGGCGACCACGAGGCCTTCCTGACCGCCGACTACAACGCGGAGATGATCGAGCACATCGCACGCTTCCCGCGCGTGCGCGACCGAGCGGTTTTCGTGGGCAACCCCGACGACATCGTCCCCGAGTCGTTCGGAGCCGACCTGCCGCTGATCCGCGACTGGACGGAAGAGCACTACGACTTCGCCGGCTACGTCACGGGCTTCGATCCCGCCGACTACGCGGACCGGGAACGGCTGCGCGCCGAGCTCGGCTACGGGCTCGACGAGCAGGTTTGCATCGTGACTGTGGGCGGCTCCGGGGTCGGAGGCGACCTTCTCCGCCGCGTGATCGCGTCCTTCCCGGAAGCGAGGGAGCGCGTCCCCCGCCTGCGGATGATCGTCGTGGCCGGCCCTCGGATCGACCCGGCGTCCCTGCCGTCGCACGAAGGGCTCGAGGTGCGGAGCTACGTGCACGAGCTGTACCGCCACCTGGCCGCCTGCGACCTCGCGGTCGTCCAGGGCGGGCTGACGACGTCGATGGAGCTGACGGCGAACCGCCGGCCGTTCCTCTACTTCCCGCTCCGCCACCACTTCGAGCAGAACTTCCACGTCCGGCACCGGCTCGAGCGCTACGGCGCGGGCCGGGGCATGGACTTCGAGTCGGACGGGCCCCCCGAGATCGCCGCCGCGATCGCCGAGGAGGTCGGCCGCGAGGTCGACTACCTACCGGTGGAGACGGACGGCGCCGCGCGCGCGGCCGCCGGTATCGCCGAGCTGCTGTGAGGGCGCATCACGAGTGCGCCCAGAGCACGACGAGCCCGCCGACGCCCGCAACGGCTGAAAGCGTAATCAGGACCGTGACCCAGGCCTCGCTCCCATCCGAGCCCGGGTTCTCCGGAACGGTCGGGGCGGCGGCCTTGGCAGACGTCGTCTCGTACACGTAGACCGACCGGGAGCTGCCGAACAGGTCGGGATTCGCCAGGAACTGCTGGTACTGGTGGGCACGGGCGGCGGTCAGGCGGACGCGCGAAACGAACTCGAGCAGGTTCCCACGCGGCGGGCGCCGCCTGATCGCCTCGGCCCAGCTGGCTGCTCCACCCGGCGGTGTGACGATCTGGAGGGGCGTCTCCGGCACCACGAGCAGACGGAGTCGGCCGCGCGGTATCCGCAGCGCGAAGCGGGCCGGGTACTCGCCGCCGATCCTGCGGGTGAAGGTCATTCGCCCCACCCGTCCGCGCACTTCGAGCGGAGCCGTGATCCGCTCCACGTTCGTGGTCGGAGGACGCGACACGTAGACCGCGTACGCGTCTTGCGCCCCCGGACCGAGCTTGATCGTTCGCCGTGTCGCGTCGAGCGCGGCAACGGCGCTCTTGACGCCGGCCCGACCGCGTACCGCACTTCCACGACCCGCGGTCGTGTTCTCGACGACCAGCCTGCCGTCGGCGACTCGCACCCGCACCGGAAGCGCGGCGGCGGCCGGGCGCAGCCGAAGCTTCACCCGCGCAGCGAGGACCTTCCGCCCCGGGGAGAAGCCCGCCCAGACGACCGCGTCGCGGCGCAGGCCGGGCTCCGAAGCCGTTCCCCGCCCCGGCGCCACGTCGGCGATCGGGCCGGGAACGACGAAGGTGTAATCGCCGAGCCGGTGGAGCGTCAGCCGCTGATCGACGCTGACCGAGACCGGCTCCCCAGTGGCGTCGATGCCCACGAGCACGCGCTCGGTGTTCGTCGTTCCCTGCGGGATCAGCGTCTCGGCCGCCGCCGTCCCAAGGCCTCTGAGCGGCGGTCCGGGAAGCATGATCACGCGGATCGACGGAAGAAGCGCCGGCTGGCGCGCCGCCGTCGCGGGAAGCACGCCGAAGGCGAGCGCTCCGCCGGCGCCGAGCCCCGCGACCAGAACTCTCGGGAGTGTGTTTAAAAACACAAGGGCATCCTGCGCCCGATCACCGCGTCTGCTTCACGGTAGGCAGCGTCGAGGAAAGCGGGTCGTCCTTGACCGGCCTGAAGGTCATGTCGTGGAAGCGCGCGATGAAGACGTCGTCGTCCACCACGCCCTCGTGGCTGTGCTGGTTGAAGCCGCGCTGGTCCCCGTTCGCGCCCGGCGCCGTGACCTGCTCGAGGGCTTTGGACAGATCCCGGATGCCGTACTGCCGGATCGCCTGCGCGAGCACGTTGACGAGGTCGTACGAATACATCGCATAGTCGGGCGGCGCGATCACCTGCGCTCCTTCACGTGTCCGCACCCCCACCTTCTGTGCGCCGTAGGCGGACTCGAACTTGGACTGGAAGAGCAGGAAGGGTTCCGGGCCCAGCTCGGCCGTCATGCGACCGGTCGCGAGCGTGAGGCCGTCCAGCCACTCCGGTCGATCGGCCAGCAGTTGCCGGAGCGTGGGATCCTCGGCAGATGGAGGCGCGAACACGGGGACGTTCCAGCCGGCGCTTCGCGCGGCGATCAGGGCCTCCGCGATCGTCGCCGCCTGCCCCCAGACGAGCAAGCCGGTCGCTCCGGACCTGCGGGCGCGCAGCACCTGCGGGGAGAGGTCGGTGGCGCCCGCGGGGACGGTGAGCTTCGACGCGACCGAGCGCGGGTTGGAGGCGAACGCCTCCGAAAGCGCCTTCGCTCCTTGGGTTCCATAGGTGGTGTCATCCGTCAGGAGCGCGAGCTTGAGCCCCTTCGGGATCGTGTACTCCGCGAGGCGAAAAGCGATTCCGTGGTTGGTCGGAGCGATCCGGAAGACATTCGGCCTCTTGTCGACGTCCAGAAGCCCACCGCCGCCGTCGTAGGTCACGGCGATGGGCACGCCGGCTTCACGCGCGACCTCCCACGACGCGTCTACCCCGGTCCCGTCGTCCACGATCGCGACCGCCCCGTCGTCGATCGCCCGACGGACGTTCGCGAGGGCCTTCCTCGGCGAGAGTGCGTTGTCGTAGCGCTTCACCTTGAACGTGTAGAGCTTCTTCGGCGCGGCGATGCGCGACTGGTTGACCTCCGAAACCGCGAGCTCGACCCCGTTCGCGATCGTCTCGCCGATGTACGGGCTGCGCGAGAAGGGCGCGTCGACCCCGATCAGGAGGGTCTCGGCGCCCTTCGAGGAGCCGCCGCAGCCCGCCACCGGGACCATCGCGATCGCGCACAGGGCGAGGAGAGACGCCCTCCTCACAGCGCCGCCCTGCCGAGGTAGGCCGCCCGCACCTCGGGGTCGGCGGCCACAGCGCTCGGAGAGCCCGCGGCGATCACCGCGCCCGCGGCCATGACGTACACCCTGTCGGATATCGAGCGCACCAAGCGGAGATTGTGTTCGACGAGGAGAATCCCGAGCCCGCGTTCCCTCAGACGCGCGAGCAGCGAGGCGATCCTACCCAGATCGCTCATGGAGGCCCCCGCGGACGGCTCGTCCAGCATGAGCACGCGCGGACAGGTAGCGATGGCCGCGGCGACGCCGAGCAGCCGCTGCTCCGGCCCGGAGAGCTGCCCGGCGGGAAGGCCCTCCGCCCATTCGAGGCCGACGTCGGCGAGGGCAGCTCGCGCGAGCGCGCGCTCGGCCGCGTCCTCCGAGCGCGCAAGCGGAGTCGCCGCAGCGGTGCGGAAAGCCCCGCCGTGCTCGCGGCGAAGGCCCGCTCCCACGAGCACGTTCTCGAGGGCCGTCAGCTCCACGAAGGCCGCCGTCGATTGCAGCGTCCGCACCAACCCGTGCAAGGCATGCGCGCGCGGGGACAAGGCCGTCAGCTCCACGTCTTCGACGAGGACGCGGCCGGTGTCCGCCTCGAGAGCGCCGGCGAGGAGTCTGAGAACCGTGGTCTTCCCCGATCCGTTCGGTCCGATCAGCGCGCAGATCTCGCCTCGTCCGACGCCCAGGGAGACGGAATCGGCCGCGGTCACCGAGTTGAAGCGCTTCGTCAGGCCTTCCCCAACGAGCACCGGCGCAACGGCCGGAGGGGCTTCACGCCGACCGGGCAGGACGTGCGGAGCCGACGACGGCCGGGCGTGTTCCCGCCCGCGCCTGAGCCGGCTGCGAAGCGAGGGCACGATCCCGTCCCCGGCAACGGCGAGCACCGCGAGCAGGAGCAGCGCCGCCAGCATGGGATTGAAGCGCGCCGTCTCGAGGTGCTCGGCCGAACCAATCGCTCCGGAGACGCCGGTTACGACCGCGAGCGCGAGCAATCCGGCGGACGGGCCGAGCGCCGAGGCGGCGCCGCCGATGAGCACCGCGGCAAGGAGCCGGAAGGACAGGTAAGGCCCATAGCTTGATCCGTCCGCCACGCCCGCGAGCTGGACCTCGAGCCCGCCCGCGAGCCCGGCGATCGCGGCGGAGGCGACGAAGGCTCCCAACCGCCGCCGGGCGGTCGGGACGCCGAGCGCGGCGGCAGCGGCCGGGCGCCGGCGCACGGCGCGGAGCTCAATCCCGACCGAGCCGCGCGCAAGCGAGGCGCCGAGGACGATCGCCGCGACGAGCAGGGCGAGCGCAAGCTCGTAGTGCGCCGACACGGAGAGGCTCGAAGGAACCACAATCCCCTCGGCGCCTCCTGAAACCCCGGGAAACGCGAGCAGGAAGAGCGAGACTCCCCAGGCGAGGATCCATGTCGTCACCGCGATGAAGGCCGGGCGCAGGCGAACGACGCCGATCCCTGCCACCACTCCGCCCACCGCCGCGAGGACGACGCCCGCGAGCACCGCCGGAAGCGCGGGCGATCCCGCCTTTGCGATGAGAAGAGTGACGGTGAACGCGCCGATCCCCATGAAGGCGCCCTGGCCCAGCGAAGGCATTCCGGCAAGCCCGACGCAGAGCCACAGCCCGGTGGCGGACAGGGCGAGGTAGAAGCCGCTCGCGACCGAGTCGACGTGCACCCAGGAGGGCGCGACAGCCGGAAGCAGCGCCGCGAGCGCCACCAGCACGAGGCCCGCGCTGTGCCACCTCGTCCACCCTGCTCCCAGGTCCCTTGCGGCGTCGCGGATCGCACCCTGGGTGCGCGCCGCGATCTCCGTCACTCGCGCTCCTCCACCGCTTCGAGCTGTGGCCGGAGCGCCACCAGCAGCAAAACGATCGCAATCGGAAGGACCTCACGGTACGAGGGCCCGAGCTCGGCTCCGCCTATGTGGACGTTCGCGATCGCGGACTCGGCCACGCCGAGCACGAGGCCCGCCACCATGGCCCGCAGGGGTGAGCCGAACCGGACCGCAAGCGCGGCGATGAGCCCCTTGAGGCCGAGCAGCGCCCCGGTGTCGACGTCGACCGCGCCGCCGGGAGCGGCGACGATCGCTGCGAGCGCGGCGAGCCCGCCGACCAGGCCGAACGCCAGAGCGACGAAGAGATCGACCGGGACGCCGACGATCCGGGCGCCTTCCGCGTCGGCTGCGATCGCCTGCAAGCCGCGGCCCCAGCGCGTGCTCCGCAGCGTCCACCCCGCCAGCCCCGCAAGCGCGAGGGCAACGGCGATCACGAAGAACGAGCGAACCTGGACCGAGGCGCCGCCGAGCACGACGAAGCCGTCGCGCCCGATGTCGCGAAACGGCAGCGGGTCCGGGAAGACGTAGCTCGACCGCGTGAAGACCGCACCGATCACGGCGCGGCACGCGAACGCGGTGGCCGCGACCACGGCGACCCAGCCCAGCGTCGAGCCGCGGGCGAGGTACGGCTGCACGAGCAGATAGATGAGCATGCCCGCGCCGACGCACAGAGTGAGCCCGGCGATCATCCCGATGACGAACCGCGGCCCCTCGCCGGTGTGCTGGGTCACCGGGCCCGTCCCCGCGGCGACGAACAGCGTGGTGAAGATCGCGAGGCCGACCAGATCGCCGTACGCGAGGTTGACGATTCCGGTCAGCCGGTACAGGAGCGAATGGCCGACCGCCACGAGCCCGTAGACGCCCCCGGCCGCGAGGCCGGTGACGAGGATCTGGACGGTCAGGCTCATCGGCCGGGATGGTACTTCTGCACGTTTTCCGCCTAGGCCGTTACGCTGCGCCGGGCCACATTCAAAAGGGGGGATCCTGTGAGGAAGTTCGCGTTCGTCGTTGTGCTGCTCTGCTCCGGGCTAGCCGCAAGTTGCGGCGGCGGGGGTGAGAAGAAGTCCGAGACCGAGACTCCGCTCAACAAGGACATCCAGGCGGTGTGCAACGGAAGCCCTCTGACGGAGTCGCCGAAGCTGCCTCCGAGCTTCCCCATGATCGAGGAGAACAAGCTCACCTACACGAAGCAATCGACCGAGGGCCCGACGGACGTGGTGGAGGGCTACTTCCACGGCGACGTGAAGGAAGCGCACGAGGAGTTCGAGAAGGAGCTCCAGGCTTCCGGCTACGCCATCCTCTTCAACGAGCTCGAAGAGCACGACTCCGAGATCTCCTGGAAGGGCGAGGGGCGCACGGGACAGGTCGCGATGCGCGAGGAGTGCGCCGAGTCGGACAAGACGTACGTCCACATCACGAACCGCCCCGCCTAAGTCCCTCCGTCAGCCCGCTGTGTGCTTGAGCGCCGACTCGCGGCGCTGAGCCTCCTCGAGCGTCATCCGGCCCGAGCACACGGCGTCGTTCAGCTCGTTCTCGACCTGGTCGACCTCCTCCGCGCGGTCGATCGGCTCCGGCCAGAGGTTTCGCGGATCGGTGGGATGCCCTCCGAGCTCGAGGCTGATCAGGTGGTCCTCCTGGTAGTCCCACGGACGGCCGCGGCGGCCGTACGCCTTCATCTGCTCGAGCTTGAGCTCGCCCGTGTAGTCGGAAGGCGGACGGATCGTGCGCGTCCACCCGGACTTGCAGATCGTGTCGGCGAGCGTGCGCTCGGTGACGTCGGGATTCGCGACCCCCGGGGTCAGCGTCCAGCTCGCGCGCTGGGGAGAGAGCGCCGGGGCCTGCGGCCAGGAGAGCGCAACCGCGCCGACCCCGGCCGCGACCGCTCCCGCGAGCACGAGGAGGTCGACCAGGCGGCGGTGCATCTCTCGAAGCTAGCCCGGCCCGGCCGGCCGTACCACCGCCGCGCAGGATTCGGCACGAATCCGAGGCCAATTCTTCCCATATGCTGTCCGTCTTGAAGGCGCTCTTCCTCCTCGCAGCCGCCGCGGCGGCGCTCATCTTGGCGACGGCGGCCTCCGCCCCCGCTGCCGGCAAGCTGCCCACCCAAGGCTGTCTCGGCAAGCCGACCACGATCGTGGGCTCCGCCCGCAACGACGTCGTGATCGGCACCGATCAGGACGACGTCATCGCCGGCCTGGGCGGCAACGACGTCATCGTCGGCGACCAGGGCAACGACCTCATCTGCGGCGGAGCGGGAAGCGATGCGATCCTCGGCAACGAGGGAGACGACGTCATGGAGGGCGGCCCCGGGAACGACGGGATCAACGGCGGGACCGAGGAGCTCTCCGCCGACGGCGACATCGCCGTGTACGAGTCCGCTCCCGCGCCGGTGAACGCGAACCTGACCACCGCCCATGCCATAGGCGACGGGACCGACTCGCTCACCCACCTCGAGGGCCTGGTCGGGTCCCGCTTCGCCGACACCCTTACCGGAACCAGCGCTGCCCTCATCGAGTTCTTCGACGGGGGCGCGGGGAACGACAACCTCTTCGGCCTCGGCGGAGTCGACGTCTTCCTCGGGGATCCGGGCAACGACCACATCGACGGCGGCGGAAGCTTCGACGTCATCGACCTCAGCCTCGCTCAGAACCCGGTTAACGTGAACCTCGCGGCCGGCAGCGCAATCGGGTTCGGCCAGGACACCCTCGTCGGCATCGAAGGCGCCGCCGGCTCGCCGTTCGCGGACGTGCTGCGCGGAAGCAGCAAGGCCGACCTCCTCCTCGGGCTCGACGGAGATGACCGCGTCACCGGGCTGGGTGGGAAGGACGAGCTGACCGGGGACCGGGGCAACGACCGGATCAAAGGCGGCGCGGGAGGAGACACGCTGAGCGGAAATGCGGGCAACGACCGCATCTCGGCCGGTGGAGGCCCGGACACCCTGTACGGCATGGCCGGTAACGACGTGCTCGCCGGCGGCCCAGCGCGCGACTTCCTCGACGGAGGACGGGGACGCGACCGACTCGACGGCGGCACCGGCAAGGACGTCTGTGTGAGAGGCGAGCACACGATCCGCTGTCCGTAGCGAGAGAGCTCGCGTCGCTACGATCCGCCCGACGAGGGGAGGACACGGTGGCGCTGAGGGGAGCGCTCGCCAGCCGCAAATTCTGGATCACGCAGGCCGTCGTTCTGGCCGCGTACTACGGGACCGCGAGGCTCGGCATCAAGCTCTCCGTCGCACACGGCGTCATCTCGCCGGTGTGGGCGCCCACGGGGATCGCTCTGGCCGCCCTCGTCCTGGGCGGCCTCCGGCTGTGGCCCGCAGTCGCGGTCGGCGCCTTCCTCGCCAACGCGACCACCGGCGCGTCGGCCGACGCCGCCGTCGTGATCGCCGCCGGGAACACGCTGGAGGCGGTAGCGGGCGCATACCTCCTACGGCGGGTCGGCTTCCGCCCCTCCCTCGACCGCGTGCGCGACATCGCCGCGCTCGTCGTCTTCGGCGCTTTCCTGAGCAGTGCCCTGGCCGCGACGAACGGGACGACCGCGCTCTGGGTCGCCGGGGATCCGGACGCGTCGCCGTACGGCCCGGCCTGGCGGCTGTGGTGGCTGGGCGACGCAATGGGAGACCTGCTCGTCGCGCCGCTCATCCTGGTCTGGGCGACCCGGCTTCCCAGAAGGCTCGAGCGGCGGCAAGTTATCGAGGCGGCCGTGCTGGCAGCGCTCCTCTGTGGAGTCAGCGCCGCCGTCTTCCTGGGCGACCTTTGGCGCTACCCCTACCTGCTGTTCCCGCTCTTGATCTGGGCGACCTTCCGCTTCACCCAGCTTGGAGCCGCGACGGCGAGCTTCATCTCGGCGACGTTCGCGGTGGCGGGCGTCGTCGCCGGCCTCACGCCCATCGGCGGCGACCCGACGAGCGGCGTCCAGATTCTCCAGTCGATGATCGCCGTCGTCGCGGTCAGCCTGCTCATCCTGGCCGCGACGCTCACCGAGCGCAAGGAGGCGGAGGACGCACGCGCGCAGGCCCACGAAAACCTGTCGGAGGCGCAGGCCCTCGCGCACATCGGAAGCTGGGAATGGGACCTCGCCGACGATCGCATGGCCTGGTCGGACGAGCTGCACCGGATTTACGGGCTCGATCCGGAAGCCGAGATCGACTACGAGTCCTACCTCGTGCGCATCCATCCCGGCGACCGCGACCGCGTCCACGCCGTCGTAACGGCCTCGCTCGAGGGCCGGTCGCCGTTCGACTTCATCCACAGGATCGTCCTTCCGGACGGGACCGAGCGCGTCGTCCACGGGCGGGGGCGGGTCGTGCTCGACGAGGACGGCGAGCCCGTGCGCATGGTCGGAACGACGCAGGACGTGACGGAGCGGCAGCGGCTGGAGCGGGTGCGCGACAGCGTCCTCGCCACCGTCTCGCACGACGTGCGGACGCCGCTGACCTCCATCCTCGGCTTCGCGCTCACGCTCAAGGAGCGGGGGGAGAAGCTGACCGGTGAGACCTTCCGGAAGATCGTCGACGGCCTCACCGAACAGGCGCTGAAGCTGAACCGCCTTCTCACGGATCTCCTCGACCTCGAGCGCCTGCGCCACGACCGCGTCGAAATCCATCTCGAGCCCCACGACCTCCGCCCGCTAGTCGAACAGGTGGCGAGCTCGTATCCGCCCAACGGGCGCACGATCGAGTTTGTCGGCGAGCCGGTCGTGGCGGACATCGATCCGGGGAGAGTCGAGCGAATCGTCGAGAACCTGGTCGCAAACGCGGTCAAGTACACGCCGTCGGGAACGCGCATCCGCGTCTCGGTCGGCCCGGACGGCTCGGACGCCGCGCTCATCCGCGTGGACGACGAAGGCCCCGGGATCGCGGACGCCTACAAGCCGATCATCTTCGAGCTCTTTTCGCGCGGCCCGGAAGCAGGGAGGGTCGCGGGAGGAGCCGGCGTCGGGCTTGCCATCGTCTCTCTCTTCGCATCGCTGCACGGCGGCACGGCCTGGGTCGAGGACCGCGACGGCGGGGGCGCCTCCTTCTGCGTTCGCCTCCCGCAGCGGGTGGGCCGCGAGTAGCATCCGCGCGCGATGGAAGCGTCCCGGCGCGCATACGCGGTGCAGGCTCGCTCGACCGACACGTTCGGCCGCGTGCTCTGCAGCGCCCGCGACCACCACTTCGTCGTCGACGGCCCCGTCCAGAACGGCTGCCCGGGCGAGGAGCTCACCCCGGCCGAGCTCTTCCTGGCGGGCATCGCGTCGTGCGGCGTCGAGCTGGTCGAGGTGTTCGCGCGGCAGGAGGAGATCCCGCTCGAGCGCGTCGGCTGCGACGCGCAGGGAGAGATGGATCTCGAGAATCCGGTGCGGGAGGACGTCACCGTCTTCAACACCGTCCGCGTGCGGTTCGACCTCGGCGGAGTGAGCGCGGACCAGGGCGCCAACCTCGTCGAGCGCTTCAAAGGCAGATGACCCCTCTACGGCAGCGTCGCAGTTGCGACGCCTGACACTCAGGTCGAGCTCAGCACTGACTAGCTCGTCCCTGGTCGGCATCGGCTTTCGCCGGGCAAAGCCCAAATCGACGCGGAGAGGGCCGAGCCCTCTCGCGCCGATTTCGAAGGCTTACGCACGGCCGAGCCCTGACGGGCTCGGCGGAGCCGATGCCTGGCACCGCCGGCTTCGATTCCCGCTGCGAGAGGGCCAGCCCTCTCTCGCGGGAATCGAAATGCCAGTCACCGAAAGACGTGCGCGCTCGGCGCTTGGCCGTACTGGTGTGTACTGTCCTGCGCGCCTCGCGCTTGCCTTCTTTGCCAGCGACCCCCCAGGAACGAGCTAGGGCTCTATCTATTTCCCCACGCGAGTGAACAGCCACTCTCGAAAAACACCGAATAGCACACGCCTCTACGCGTCCTCGGTGCGCCACATCTTCCCGCGCGGCGGCGGGTCGCCCGGCGCCCGGCTCGGGCGGCTGGACGACCGCGTCGTCTTCGTCGTCGGCTCGCCCCGGTCCGGAACGACCTTCCTCGGCGAGACGCTCGGCTCGCTCCCCGGCTTCGTCGACCTCGGCGAGGTCGCGCCCCTCAAGGCGGCCGTTCCGCGCCTGATCGGCCTTCCGGACGAGGTGATCGGGCCGCAGGTCCGCCGCATCCTCGACCGCACCCGCCGCCTGGCCTTCGTGCCCGGCCTGCGAGGCGTGGAGCAGGGGCCCGAGACGGTGTACGTGCTGCCGGCCGCGCTCCGGGCCTACCCGCACGCCCGCGCCGTCCACATCCTGCGCGACGGCCGCGACGTGGTCTGCTCCCTCCTCGAGCGCGGCTGGCTCCGCGCCGGGCAGCCGCGGTGGCGGGACGAGGTCGAGCACGGCGGACAGGCGCGCTTCTGGGTCGAGCCCGAGCGGCGCGAGGAGTTCGAGCAGGCCAGCGAGGCGACCCGCGCGGCCTGGGTCTGGCGCGTGTACGTGTCGCGCGCGCGCGCGAACACCGAGCGGATGCTGGAGATCCGCTACGAGCGGCTGACCGAGCATCCCGAGAGCGTCTCGGACGCGCTTGCCCGCCACCTGGGAGCCCCCGCAGCGGTCCTCCTCGACCGCCTCGACGAGGCGCACGACCGCTCGATCGGCCGCTGGCGCCGCGACCTGACCCGCGAGCAGCTGACCGACGTCGAGCGCGAGGCCGGCCCCCTTCTCGCGGAGCTGGGATACGCCTGAGCGCCCGCGACCGAGAGCCAGAGCTCCGGCACGCGGTGCGCGCGGTCGTCCTCGACCCGGCCGACAGGATCCTGCTCGTCCGCTTCACCAATCCCTTCACAGGCGAGTCGTGGTGGGCGACGACGGGTGGCGGCATCGACGAAGGAGAGTCCGAGGAGGGGGCCCTTCGCCGAGAGCTGCGAGAGGAGGCGGGTTTAGAACCGGCCGAGCTCGGGCCCTGCGTCTGGACGCGCGAGAGCATGTACGAATGGGGGCCGCAGCTCGTCAGGCAGGTCGAGCGCTACTACCTCGTCCGCGCACCCAGTGCCGACCTCAGTCCGGGCCTGTCCCAGGAAGAGCTTGCGGCTGAGAACGTCCACGAGGTGCGCTGGTGGGCCCTCTCCGAGCTGGAGTCGACGGAGGAGACGCTGGCGCCGCGCGCGCTTCCCGCCCTTCTCCGCTCCCTGCTCGAAGAGGGCCCGCCGCCGGAGCCGATCGACGCCGGCGTCTAGGGGCTCTTGAGCCCGCAGGCGGTTCGGCGTACTCAGGCTCCCGCCGTCAGCAAGCATCCCGGACGTGATGTAGATCGTGCCCTCCGAGCCCGATAGCAGCCGATCCCGGCCCAGCAGAAAGCCGATGACTCCGCAGGGAAGCAGAAGACGTCACATTGGACCCCACGCCAGCTCATATCAGGATGTGAGTGCCCGCACAAGCTCATGGTACTCTTATGGCATGAGAACTACCATCGATTCTGCCGGCCGCCTGGTCATCCCGAAGCCTCTGCGCGAGGCCGCGGGCCTTCATGGAGGCATCGAGGTCGAATTGGAACTGCGCGACGGGCGAATCGAGCTCGAGGCCGCGGCCGCGCCGATGCGGGTAGCACGGTGGCGTGGGCGCGCTGTCATCGAAGCTGACGCCGACCTTCCGCGCCTGTCACCCGAGGACGTTCGCGACGTCCTCGAGCGCGTCCGGCGGTGATCCTTGCCGACACGAGCGTCACGGTCGCCGCGGCGCTTCCTTGGCATGCCTCCCATCGTTCAGCCGCCGCCACGCTCCCATCCAAGGCTCCCCTCATCGCCCACGTGGCGGTCGAGACCTTCTCGGTGCTGACGAGGCTGCCATCCCCCGCGCGCGTTCCGGCGTGGGCCGCACGCCGGTACATCGCCGAGACGTTCGAATTCCCGCCTGTGGCGCTTCCCCCGGACTCGTACAAGGAGCTCCTCGATCTTGTTGCGGAGGAGGGCATAGTGGGAGGCGCGGTTTACGACGCCGTGGTCGCCGTGACGGCGCGGACCCTCGGCGCGAGTATCGTCAGCCTCGACCGTCGTGCGGCATCCACGTATTCGCGGCTGGGCGTCGACTACCGAATGATCGACGCGGGCGCCTAATCGTCCGCGAACAGATCGATCCGCCAGTCGTTGCACCGCATCCACCGGCCGCTGTCCTTCGGGTACTCGAAGTCGTGGGCGCCGAGGAGCGTGAAGCCGACCTTGCGGCAGATGGCGTTCGACGGCGCGTTGTCGACCGACGGGTAGGCGTGCATGAACCGCCGTTCCCTCTCCGACCTCGCGATCGCAACCGCCTCGCGCGTGGCCGCTCCTGCGATTCCGCGTCCCTGGAACTCCGGCACGACGGCCCAGCCGACCTCGTAGACCTGCTCGCCCTGCCAGTCGCGCTCCCAGTAGCCGACCCAGCCGACTCCCTCGCCGCTCGCCCCGTCGACGATCCTGAACTGCTTCGAGCCCGGCTCTTCGTAGCGCTCCTGGCGCTCGGCGATCTTCTCCGGGGTCTCCGGCCCGCCGAGGTGCTCCGTCATCGCGGGATCGGCGAGGAGCCTTTCCAGGAGCGGGAGATTCCCCTCGCTCCACGGCTCGATCCGGATCCGTGCCGGACGGTCTACGCTCGCCACCTGTTTGTGATCGCCCAGCAGTCGCGCAAGGCTTGACTTTGACAATCGACCGGCTTAACGTCCGCGATAGGGAGACCCGCGGGGAGGGGAGCGATGGTCAGCCTGAACACAACGCTCGATTATGTATGGCTCTTCCTCGTGGCAGGCGCCTTCGGCGCAGTTGGGGGCGTTGCGTACGAGCTGCTGCAGGCACGTCAGAGCGAGGCCGGGACGCTGAAACTGCCCAAATGGGGACCAGATGGCCTCCGTCTGGGCTTCGTGGCGAGTCTCGTTCTCGGAGCTATCGCGGCGGTGGCCATCTCCTACTTCTTCACACCCGAGATCCAGGTAAAGGTGGGAGAAGGAGCGGCCCAGCACATCGAGACGCAGTGGCAGATCGTCAAGGTGATACCGCTCTCGCTGATCGTCGGGTCTGCCGGAGGGGCACTCCTCACCGCGATGCAGGCGCGCGTGCTTGCCCAGGTCACCGAGCAGAAGAAGACCGCGACAAAGGCTGCCGGGAAGGCGGCCGTCGATCAGCTTGCCGCGTCCTACAAGACAGCGGTACAGCAGGTCGCCGCTACGACAGGCGCTTGGATCGAAACGGCCGCCGGCAAAGGGATCCAGCGTGCTTCCGCGGATACTCCGCGGTGGCTTCGAGAACGCTTCCGGGTCGCTGAACTCGACGAGCCCCATCTGAAGTCATTCGCGAACCAAATGGAGGTAGAGCCGGAGACCACGCCAGAGGAACACCAGCGCGAGCTTCATCAATCGGTCGCCGATGCCGTGAGCGCAACCGCAAGCGAAGCCGTGTCGATGATCGAGGCGCAAGCGGAGGCGGCCAGAAGGTCGATCGACGAAGCGGGCGCCTAGAAGCTCTCCCCGCTGCTAGCCCCGCCACCGGTTCGTGATCGGAGTGCGGCGGTCGCGGCCGAAGGCCTTCAGGCGCAGCTTCACCCCCGGAGGCGCCTGCCGGCGCTTGTACTCGGCTCGGTCGATCATCGCGACCGCGCGGTCGACCAGCTCGGGATCGAACCCGTCGGCGGCCAGCTCCTCGCGCGAGCGGTCCTGCTCGACGTAGGCCTCGAGCACGCGGTCGAGCTCCGAGTAGGGCGGAAGCGAGTCCTCGTCCTTCTGGCCCTCCCGCAGCTCAGCGCTCGGCGCGCGCTCGATGATCGACCCAGGGATGACCTCTCGCCCGGCCCGCTCGTTCAGGTACCGCGCAAGCCGGAACACGTCCGTCTTGTAGACGTCCTTCAGCAGCGCGAAGCCGCCCGCCAGGTCCCCGTACAGCGTCGCATAGCCGACCGAGAGCTCCGACTTGTTCCCGGCCGCCACCACCAGCCAGCCGAACTTGTTCGAGAGCGCCATCAGCAGGACGCCGCGCGCCCGCGCCTGCAGGTTCTCTTCCGTGATGTCGGGCTCGCGGCCGGCGAAGGACTCGGCCAGCGCCTGGGAGAAGCCGTCCACGATCGGGTCGATCGGCAGCTCGCGGAAGTCGGTGCCGAGGCTCTCGGCCAGGCGGCGCGCGTCCGCCCGCGTCTCCTCCGAGGAGTAGCGCGAGGGCATCGAGACGCAGTGGACGCGCTCCGGGCCGAGCGCCTCGACCGCGAGAGCCGCCGTCAACGCCGAGTCGATCCCGCCCGAGACGCTGACCACGACCTCGCGGAAGCCGTTCTTCTCCACGTAGTCGCGCAGGCCGAGCTCGAGCGCGAGCCGCATCTGCTCGAGGTCGTCGAGGAGCGGCGCGACGAGCCCGCCGCCGGGAAGATCCACGACAAGCAGCGCCTCTTCGAAGCCGGGAGCGCGCGCCAGGACCTCCCCCCTCTCGTCGAGAACGACCGAGTGTCCGTCGAAGATCAGCTCGTCCTGCGCGCCGATCGCGTTGCAGAGGGCGACGACGCAGGAGGTTTCTCGCGCGCGCGAGGCGAAGATCTCCTCGCGCTCGCGGTCCTTGCCCACGTGGAAGGGCGAGGCCGACAGGTTGACCAGCAGCTTCGCGCCGGCTCGCGTGAGCTCTGCGGACGGCCCGGGCGCCCACATGTCCTCGCACACCGTCGGGCCGACGGGCACGTCGCCAACGGGGTACACGATGACGTCGTCGCCGGGCTCGAAGTAGCGCTTCTCGTCGAAGACCCCGTAGTTGGGCAGCAGTTTCTTGCGGACGATCGCCTGCACCTCTCCGTCGGCGCAGACGGCGCAGGCGTTGTAGAGGACGCCGTCCAGATGCGGCGCGCCGGCCATCACGGTGATACCGGTCGCCGCCTCCGCGATCTGGCTCAGCGACCGCTCGGCCGCGCGGATGAACCCGGGCCTGAGGAGCAGGTCCTCGGGCGGATACCCGGTGACCGCGAGCTCGGGGAAGAGCACGAGATCGGCCTCCGCCTTCCGCGCCTCCTCGATTCGCTCGTGGATCTTCTCCCTGTTCCCGTCCAGATCGCCGACGGTGGTGTTGATCTGCGCGAGCGCAAGCCTCACACAGACAGCGTATCAGTTTGCGCCTACGAGTCTAAAACCTCTTCGCTCTTTGGCGGCATGGTCCTGAGCACCGCCGGAAGCTCGGCGAGCGGATCCTCTCCCGTGACGAGGCGATAGGCCGCGGGAATCTGACGGCGACGTGGAACGCCGAGCTTCCGCCGGAGAACATCGGAGTGAGCCTTGGCAGTCCTCGGCGAGAGTCCCAGCCGGTGACCGATCTCTTCGTTGGAGCAGCCGGCGGCGATCAACTCGATGACCTGCCTTTGACGTTCGGTGAAGACCTGTTTGAATCCCGATCTCATCGTCAACTCCTTTCGAGGTTGTGGCACAGCCTGACGCGTCGTACTTGCAGATCGCTTAAACCCGGCTCGGAAGCTCGACCGAATTAATCTGCTGAGCGCACGTTTCGGCTGGGCGTGCTCGGCCCGCTCGAAGCCCGTGGAGCGACGGGTGCGCTCATGTTGGGCGGGCAGAAGCAGCGCGCAGTGCTCGCCATGCTTCTCTTGCACGCGAACAAGGTCGTTTCCGTTGATCGACTGATCGAGGAAGTCTGGGGCGAGCAAGCCCCCCAATCCGCGAAGAACAGCCTGCAGGTCTACATCTCTCGCCTGCGACGGCTCCTGGGAGACCGCATCTTGACCCGCCCGCCCGGTTATCTCATTCGGCTCGAGCCGGAGGAGCTTGATCTGACCCTGTTCAATCGGCTAGCCAGTTCCGGTCGCGACGCGCTTGCACAGGGGGACGCCGAGCTCGCAGCGACGCGGTTGAGAGAAGCGCTTTCGCTGTGGAGGGGCGATCCGCTCAGCGAGCTAGAGCTGAGCGCCGGTCTCGAGGTCGAGACCATGCGACTCGAGGAAGCGCGGCTTGGGGCGATCGAGGACCGGATCGAAGCCAAGCTCCTGCTTGGAGCTCACCCGGAGCTCATTGACGAGTTGGAGAGGCTCACTGCCGAGCACCCCTTGCGCGAGCGTCTCACCGCCCAACTCATGGTCGCCCTCTATCGGTCCGGCCGGCAAGCCGAGGCGCTCGAGCTGTACAGAAAGAGACGCGAATCAACGGTGGCCGAGTTGGGCCTTGAACCGAGCCCGACGCTTCAACAGCTTCAGCGCTCGATCCTCCTACAGGATCCCAAGCTCGACGCTCCTCTCGTCGTCTCCGAGGCCACGGCTCACCCCACTCGGAAGCAGGTGACCGTCCTGCTCGCTGACTTCGAGCTCGCCGGCACCGCGGATCCGGAAGTTGAACACCGCGTGCTTGCGCCTCACATCGAACGGGCGACCAAGATCCTCGAAAGCCACCAGGCAGTCGTCGAGCACCGGCTCACCGAAGGGCTTCTGGCTTCTTTCGGCTTACCTACCGTGCACGAAGATGACGCGCTGCGCGCTCTTCGAGCAGCCGTAGAGCTCACCGGTGCGTTCATCCGGAACACCGCGGACGGGATATCGATCCGGGCCGCCCTAGAGACAGGCGAAGTGCTAGCCGACCGAGAACGCCTGCACGGAGGCGACGCGTTGAGCCGCGTACTCGCGTTGAAAGACGCCGCGGAGGCCGGTGAAATCGTGATCGGGGAGGGCACATACCGCCTCGTGCGTCACGTCGTGCGGGCCGAGCCGATCGACCCGGAGGGTCCGTGGAAGCTCGTGGAAATCGACGCCGGCGCAGAGGCCATTCAGCGGCATTTCGACGGGCCGCTCGTTGGTCGAGAGGAGGAGTTGGACCGTCTCGACCGGGCGTTCTCCTCGGTCGTTGCCGAGCGTTCCTGCCATCTCTTCACCGTGGTCGGCTCTCCGGGAATCGGAAAGTCGAGGCTGGCGCGGGAGTTCGCAACGCTCGTCTCCGACATCGCACTCGTCCTCACGGGTCGCTGCCTTCCTTACGGCGAGGGGATCACGTTCTGGCCGCTCGTCGAGATTGTTCGCGAAGCCGCCGGAGATATCACTGCGACCGCCGTCCGGAGGCTCATCGGGGATGAGGAATCCGCAGATCTCGTGGCACGAGAGGTCGCCGGGGCGCTTGGATCGTCGGACGCAGCGGATGTCGGAGAGGACGCGTTTTGGGCGGTCCGGAGGCTGTTCGAGGCGCTTGCGCACGGGCGCCCCTTGGTCGTGGTGTTCGAAGACCTCCACTGGGCAGAGCCGCGGCTGCTCGATCTCGTCGAGCACATCAAGGACTTGTCCCGCGACGCTCCGATCCTGATCCTCTGTCTCGCCCGCCCCGAATTCCTGACGGCAAGGCCGTCCTGGGGAGGCGGGAAGCCGAACACCGATTCGCTTCTCCTGAATCCACTTTCGGAAGAGGGTAGTGCTGATCTCATCGATATCCGAACGAGCGGGGTCTCCGACTCCGACCGCAGGGGGCTCATCGCACGGGTCGAGGGAAATCCGCTCTTCATCGAGCAGATGCTCGCGCTGCTCGAGGAGGAGAGACCCGAGCTCGGTGAGGCTCTCCCTCCGACGATCCAGGCTGTTCTCACCGCACGCCTCGACCTGCTCGACTATGTCGAACGCACTGCAATCGACTGCGGATCCGTGATCGGCCTCACGTTCTGGCTGGGGGCGATAAAAGAGCTGGCACAGGAAGACGCCGAGTCGGAGATTCGAGGCGCCGTCGCACGCCTTGTCAGCAAAGAATTGATCCGGCCGATCCGGTCCTCTCTCCGCAGACAAGAGGCCTTTCGCTTCCAGCACATCCTCATCCGTGACGTCGCGTATGGCTCCGTCCTGAAGGAGACGCGGGCCGAGCTGCACGAGCGCTTTGCCGACTGGCTCGACGAAAGCCTCGCCGACCGTGCGAGCGAGGCCGACGAGATCGTCGGGTACCACCTCGAGCAGGCGTACGCCCTTCACACCGAGCTGGAACCGGAGGGCGATTGGCGGGAGTTGGCGAGCCGAGCCGGAAGGCATCTCGCGGCAGCAGCTCAACGTGCGTACGTACGCTCCGACATGCCGGCGGCCGCAAACCTGCTGACTCGTGCACTAAAGCTCGTGCCCGAAGAACATCCGGGCAGGGGCGACCTCCTGGTTGATCTTGCGCGGGCACTTCGATCCGTCGGGGATTGGAGTCAGGCGAATGACCGCCTCCACAGCGCGCTCGCCCTAGCCGACAGGAGCAAGGATCCCGCACTCTGGACTTTTCTGGTAACGCAGAAGCTTCAACACCGGCTACAGACCGATCCCAACTTCACCGTCGAAGAATTTGTGGCGAAGACGGCCCGTGCGTTCCGAGAACTCACTTCACTAAAAGACGAGCGATACATCACAAGGGTCCGAGCGACCCTCGCTTGGGGCTACGCGCTGCGTGGTCAAGCTCAAAGGGCCGAGCAGTTGCTTCAGGAAAACATCAAGCCGAGCGCTCAGTACAACGTACAGGTAGTTAACCAAGCCCGAACACTGCTTCCTTCCCTTTGGCTCTATGGACCCTTGAAGGTGAGTGAAGCCCGACGAAGATGCGAGCGCTTGCTCGACGCACAACCTCCGCCGCGGGCTGAAGCAAGTTGTTATCGGTGCCTTGCGGTTCTTGAGGCGATGATAGGCCGCTTTGACGAGGCCAGAGTGCTCGCCGAGCGAGACGAAGAACTCTTGGACGAGCTTGGCCTCCTCGTGCTCTCAGCGGCTGGGTCTTCCGTACGCGCCACGGTTGAGTTCTTGGCCGGGGAGACAGCTGCAGCGGTGGGCATTCTGAAGTCAGGTCTTGAAAGCCTGCGCAAGCTCGGAGCCACTCTGCACCTATCCGAGGTGAGTTCGGTACTTGCCCGAGTCCTGTATGCGCAAGAGGCCTACGAGGAGGCATGGCGCGTGACGGAGCTAGAGCCGAGCGGCAGTCATGATGTCGCAGCAGCTGTCTACTGGCGTGGGACGCGCGCGAAACTGCTCGCTCAACGTGGGCAGGGCCGGAGGGCAATGAGGTTGGCGCGACAGGGGATGCATCTGGCCCAGACCAGTGATCTGCTCGATCTCACCGGCGACTCCTTGATGGATCTCTCAGAAGTTCTTCGCCTCAATGAAGCAGCAACGCAAGCTGAGTCAGTAGTCAAGAGCGCCATTCAGTTCTACGAGAGGAAAGGCAACATCGTCTCAGCTAAAGCCGCACGCGTAGTCCTGGCCGACGGAACCTCTACTCGAGCCCCCGCCTGATCGCCGTGGCGAGCTCGCCTGCCGAGATAGATCCTTCGAACTTCGCTGCGATTCGGCCGTCTGAGCCGACAACAAAAACCCATGGCTCCGTCGGCAGGTGCCACTCCTTCACCCAGCGGTTGAAGCCTTTCGCCGGGTCGTTGTCCTTGTAGATCTCGACGTGAATGAAGCGGATGTCCGTGCGGGCGAAGCGCCTTCGGGCTGCGTCGATCACGTCGACGACGGGCCCACACGTCCGGCTCGTGCAGAACTTCGGCGTCGCGAAGACGACGACGAACGGCTTGTGCGCAGCCAGCGAGCCGGCAATCGAGTAGCGCAGAAGGTCGCGGTCGGGGGGAACGCGCGTCGTCAGCTTGCCGATGTCGCCATGCGTGCTCGCGAGCGTCGGCGTCCTCGACGGATAGGCCCTCGAGCCGATCACCGGAGAGAGGGTCTTGGAACGCACGACGAGATTGCCGACGGCCTGGATCGGCTTCCCGCCGACCGGCTCGGCGAGGATCCAGTACTTGCCAGGCCGCGGGAGGCGGACATGGGTGACGTAGATGTGAGTGATGTCGTGGCCGGCCTCGTAGCCGCCCGGGACGACGATTGGTTCGAAGGTGGCTCGAGCTCTCTCGAACGGCTTTTCCTTCAAGCCGCGGGATACCCAGATGCGGCCGCTCGGCCGCTCGATCGACTTGCCATTGCGCTCGAGGACGAGGAAGGAGACGCGGTTCAGCCCGAGGGAATAGTCTGACGTCCCCTCAACCATCGAAACGTTCTGCCCCGGGTGGTTCCAGAGTGCCTCGAGCGTTCCGCGTGGCTGTCTTCCTGGCTTCGCTGCTGGATGGCTCGAACCTGAACAGCCAGCGCTCAGAAATACCGCAGCCGACACGGCAAGCCAGATGCGCAGACGGCGAGTGTGTAGTGAGCTGTTGTGTTGCTTAGATCTCGCCGTCGTGGAAGCCGCGGCCGTCGCCCGCGCTCCGTGTCGCGTGATGCGCCGTCAGCGCCGCGATTACGAATGGGAGAGCCGAAAGCGTTGCAGCAGTCAGAAAGACCCACAAGACGATCAGTCTTGTCCTCAAACTCCTCACCTCTTTTCCGCAGACAGAGCCGATACAAGTTCTACCAGCTGCTGTCAGATAGCGCAACAGAATCTGCAAGATAGTGCAACAGGACGGGGAAGTAACTCGGGTGGAACCTAAACTTCCCCGTCATGCATGCCGTCGATCCCCGTCAACGACTGCAGAAGCACATAGACGACCGGCGCCAGGGCTACGAGCGTCACCGTCGCGCTCACCCAGAACATCAACACTCTCGACCTCAGCATTTGTCTCCTTTCCTAGAACCGCACATCTTGGAGGACCTCGGCGGCCTGCCGATACAGGCGCGCCGCCTCTGAGTGTTCCCCACTACGCGAGGCCAGGTCGCCTCGCGCGACCCACGCCGCAGAGCGATGGCCAGGGGATCCTAGCTTCTCGAAGCTCGACTCGCTTGCGCGCAACCATCTGTCGGCCTCTCCCATGCGCCCCTGCTCGAGCAGCGCGCGTCCGAGAACGAGCTGCGCATTCCCGATCTCGTCCAAATAGTCGACGCGATCGCCCAGGAGCTCGAGCGCCCTCTTCGCCTGCTCTTCGGCGAGCTCCGGGTCACCGGTCTTGAGATGAACCTGAGCAAGCGAGGAGACGGCGTACGCGGCATCTTCGTCTGCGTCGGAGTCGAGGGCTACGCTGAACGACTCCTTGAGCAGGCGAACCGCCTCGTCTGTCTTTCCGAGGAGGAAGTTCAAGGCGCCCAGGTTGTTTAGCAGCCGGCCTACGTTGCGGCGGTCGCCCATCCGCTCGAACTCGGCCTTGGACCGCTCTGCATACGAGCGCGCGAGCACCCAGTGGCCCGTCCGCTCGGCGATGTTTGAAGCGTGCAGGTACGCGGTGGCCGTAGTGCGCGGATCGTCAAGTCCTTCGGCGAGTTCGAGCGCCCGCTCCACGTCCTCTCGGGCAGCCTCCCAGTCGCGCTGGCGGCGATAGCAGCGGGAGCGCCAGCGGAAGATGTCGGCGCGAAGCCGGTCGCACGGCAGGCCTGATCCCTCCGCGAGCGAGAGCGCCTCGGTGAAGAGCGAGACGGCCGTCTGGAGGCTGGAGAGCCGGTAGCGGCAGGCGCCCATCCGGAAGAGGACGTCCGCGCGGTCGAGATCGCTGAAACGAGAGTCCTCGCTCAGCTCGCGCGCGCGCTTGAGGAGGGTGAGTGCTTCCTTCACCTCGCTCTGGCTCATTCGCGCCCACGACTCTCCGCAGAGAGCTCGGAGCTCGAGCTGCGGCGTCGAGCCGCCCGAGATTGACCCGAGCGACCCCGCGAACTCCTTCGCCGCCTCGGCGAACTGCTTCGCCTCGAGCAGCGCTTCTCCCCGCGCGATCGAGGCCTCGACACGCGCGCGCTCGTCTGAGCTGACCCCGTGCTCGAGCAGCTCGGTGTCGACGCCGAGCCGCTCCGCCAGCCATGTCAGCGTTTCAGAGTTGGGGCGGGTCTTCCCGCGCTCGATCTGGCTCACGTACTCCTTGGAGAAGCGTCCCCCGGCGAGCTCGGTCTGGCTGAGACCGGCCTGCTTGCGGAGCTCACGCAACCTGTCGCCCAGGCTCGTCGGTGTCGACGTGGCCTGCTTGCGCTTCGTCTTCGTCAGGCTGGACATGGCTGGAGGAGACAGTTAAGCGGATTTGGCGCGAAAAGGCAAGTAAGAAGGTGAAGCAACCGCTTCACACTCCCACTTGACAAGTCCGTCCATACCGTCTACAGTCCTCGCCAGACAAGCTTGCTTCCAATAGGAGGCAAGAAGGTTGGCCACATAGATCGGCGTCGGCGCAACCTTCGGAGCCTGACTGGGCCGCAGAGTCAGGAGCGAGGGGTCGGCGCTAGAGAGTGGCAGCCTGATCAACCAGGGAAGAGCCCCGGGGCCGCAGCCGGGGCTCTCCGCTTAAAGGGAAGTTCTCAGACGGGCTTGTGCCCGGTCATCCACTCCCGGCGGGAGGAGACGATGCGGTCGAAGTCGCCCTCGAGCAGCTTCAGGCGGCGGTCGATCGTCCCGAGCAGGCCGATGGAGAGGAAGATCCACGCCTCGGCTTCTGCGTCTCGGTCGGCCACCATTGCTCCCGCCTCCTGAGCGCGGACGATCACGTCGCGGACGAAGTCGTGCACGGCCCGGATCTGGCGGCGGAGGGCGCGGCGGATCTCGGGGTCGGCGCTCGCCTCGGTGAGCGCCTGGATCCAGAGGTCGACGAGGCGGATGCCCTTGTCCTTCGCGGACAGGTAGGCGAAGCCCATGGCGTGCAGCCACCTGCTCGGATGCGGCTCCCCGGCGATCGCGTCCTCCCACAGCGCCTGTACGCGTCCCCAGGCTTGGTCGAGGCAGGCGAGGTAGAGGGCGCGCTTGGAGTCGAAATGGCGGTACAGGATCGGCTCGGTCACGCCGGCCTCGCGGGCGATCTCCGCCGTGGTCGTTCCGCGGTAGCTCCCGCAGGCGAAGATGCCGCAGGCGGTGTCGAGCAGCGCGGCCTTGCGCTCGCTCGCGGGAAGACGGCTGCTCATGTGCTCAGCCCATTTCGAGAACGGCCTCGCCCTCGGCCTGCTCGGTGCGCACCCGGCGCACGGTGGCCACGGCCACGATGGCCGCGGCGAAGGCGATGCCGGCAGCGACGCGGTTCGCCGCCTGGAACCCGTCCACGAACTGGCCCGGGAACGAAGGGTTGATCTGGCTGACCGTGATGTACGAGCCGAGGATCGCACCCATGATCGCCACACCGAGCGAGCCGCCGACCTGGCGCATGCTGTTCAAGACGGCGGAGCCGACCCCCGCCTTGTCCACGGCCACAGAGCCCATCGCAGCCGAGGTGGTGGGCGTCATCGCCATCGCCATCCCCACCCCGCCGACGAGCAATGCCGGCAAGAGATTCCAGAAGGACGAGTTCGCGTCGAGGAGCGAGAAGAAGACGAGTGAGAGGCTGACAAGGACCATGCCTCCGCCCATCAGCCAACGCGAGCCGATGCGGTCGGAGAGCTTCCCGGCCACGGGCGCGAACAGGATGATGCAGAGCGTCATCGGCAAGAAGGCGGCACCGGCGCGCACGGGCGAGTAGCCGAGGATGTTCTGGATAAAGAGCGAGACGAAGAAGAAGACTCCGAACATCGACAGCGCGACGAGCAGCATTGTCGAGTTTGCCCCCGCGAACGTCGGGTTGCGGAACAGGGAGAGATCGAGCATGGGCACGCGCTGCCGCAGCTCGAGCAGGATGAAGGCCGCGAGCAGGACGGCCGACGCGGCGAAGAGACCGAGGATCTCTGCGGAGGTCCAGCCCTTGTTGTTCGCCTCGATCAGGGCGTAGGTGAGCGCGAACAGCGATCCGCCCGAGGTGAGGAGGCCGGGCAGGTCGAGCCGCTGCTCGGCCGAGGTGTCCTTCGACTCCTTGATCACTACCCGGGCAACCACGATCGCGAGCGCGCCGATCGGGATGTTGATGAAGAAGATCCAGCTCCAGTGCGCGTACTCAGCCAGCAGGCCACCGGTGATCGGGCCGAGCGCGAGCGCCATCGCCGAGACGCCGACCCAGATGCCCATCGCCGTTCCGCGCTGGCGCGGCGGGAAGGTGGCGGTGATGATCGAGAGCGTCGCCGGGTTCATCATCGCCGCGCCTACGCCCTGCACCGCGCGGAAGCCGATCAGCATGCTGCCGCTCGTCGCGAGCCCGCAGGCGAGCGAGGAGAGGGTGAAGATGACGAGGCCGACGACGAAGATCCGCCGTCTGCCGAGCATGTCGGCGAGCTTGCCGCCGCTCAGCATCAGGACGGCGAAGGTGAGGAAGTAGCCGTTGATTACCCACTCGAGCTGCGACACGCTGACGTTCAGGTCGCGCTGGATCGAGGGCAGGGCCACGTTCACGACCGTGTTGTCGAGCATGATCATGAAGAGGCCGAAGGAGACCGCGACGAGCGTCCACCACTTGCGCTGCTCTTCGTCGAGGAAGCTGGCGAGGATCTTCGAACGCATAGTTAGTGGCTACTAAGTTAGCAAGCCGGTCTCACCCGCCGCGGGAGTAGGCTTGCCCGTCGTGGAAGCCATCTGGAGCCCGGATACCGAAACGCTGGAGCACGCAAACGTGGTGCGGCTGATGCGCCGGCACGGGATCGACGACTACTGGGAGCTCGTCCGTCGCTCGCACGAGGATCCGGACTGGTTCTGGCCGGCGGCGATCGAAGACATGGGGATCGAGTTCTCGCAGCCGTGGGAGCGCCTCCTGGACGAGTCGCGCGGGCCGGAGTGGGCGACCTGGTTCGTTGGCGGAAAGATCAACGTCGCGCGCGCGTGCGTCCACGACTGGGCGCGGCGCACGCCGGACACCGTCGCCGCCGTCCTCCGCGGCGAGAACGGCGATCGCGCCGAGTGGACGTTCGCGCAGCTCTCGGAGAAGGTGACGCGGTTCGCCGAGGCGCTCGTCGCGCTCGGCGTGGAGCCTGGCGACCGGGTCGCGATCTTCATGCCGATGGCGCCTGCGGTCGCGGTGGCATCCCACGCGTGCGCGCACATCGGCGCCGTCCAGGTGCCCATCTTCTCCGGCTTCGCGACTCCGGCCGTCGCCGCCCGGCTCCAGGACTCGGGCGCGAAGGTGCTGGTCACCGCGAGCCATTCCTACCGGCGCGGCAAGGCGATCCCGATGCGCAAGATCGCCGACGAGGCCGCCAGCGAGTCGCCGTCGGTTGAGCACGTCGTGGAGTGGAATCGGGACACGCGGGAGTGGGACGTCGCGCTCGGGCCGGGAGAGCTACCGCCGCTCGAAGTCGACTCCGAGCACCCGTACCTCCTCACCTATACCTCGGGCACGACGGGGAAGCCGAAGGGCGTGCTGCACGTCCAGGGCGGCTTCCTCGTCTCGATCGCGCGCGAGGTCGCCTACCAGGCTGACGGGCATCCCGGCGACGTCTTGCTCTTCGCCACCGACATGGGCTGGATCATGGGCCCGTGGGCGGTCGTGGGCGGCGGGGCGTTGGGCTGCGCGCAGGTGTTCATGGAGGGGGCGCCAGACTGGCCGAGCGACCGGCTCTGGCGGCTGATCGAGGAGGAGCGCGTCGCCATCCTCGGCTGCTCGCCCACCCTGATCCGGGCGCTGATCCCGAACGGCGATCCCGACGCCGATCTGAGCTCGCTGCGGACGATCGTGACGACCGGCGAGCCCTGGAACCCGGGCCCCTATCGCTGGCTGTTCGAGAGGGTCGGTGGCAACCGCTGTCCGATCATCAACTGCTCGGGGGGCACCGAGGTCGGCGCCTGTTTCCTTTCGCCGACTCCCGCGATCCCGATCAAAGAGTGTTCACTCGGAGGGCCGGCGCTCGGGATGGCGATGGACGTGGTCGATTCGCAAGGCCGGTCGGTCCGCGGCGAGGTCGGCGAGCTCGTGTGCCGGCGGCCGTTCCCGGGAATGACGCGCGGCTTCTGGAACGATCCCGAGCGCTACCTCGACTCGTACTGGCGGCGGCTGCCGGGGGTGTGGGTGCACGGGGACTGGGCCTCGGTGGACGAGGACGGCTACTGGTACCTGCACGGTCGCTCGGACGACACGCTCAACATCGCCGGCAAGCGGATCGGCCCCGCGGAGCTCGAGTCGGCGGCCGTCGGACATCCCGCCGTGCAGGAAGCCGCCGCCGTGGGCGTGCCGCATCCCGTCAAGGGCGAGGTGGCGTGGATCTTCTGCGTGGCCGCGCCGGGCGCCGCGGTGAGCGAGGAGACGGCTCAGGAGGTGGCCGAGCTGGCGGCGGCCGAGCTCGGGAAGGCCTTTCGCCCCGATCGTGTCCTGTTCGTCCCCGCACTGCCGAAGACCCGCAGCGCGAAGATCGTCCGGCGCGCCGTGCGGGCGCGTGCCCTGGGTGAGGATCCCGGCGATCTGTCCTCGGTCGAGAACCCCGAGGCGCTGGACGCCATCGGCCAGGCTGTGGGATAGAGAGACGGGTTCGGAAGCCGGTTAAGAAGAGCTCGTAGCGGGGAATAGCGCCGAACCACCCCGCGTTTCACGACGAAAGCACTTTGTGGGCTAGGCTTCGCCGGTCCCGAGCCGGGAAGGGATGACTTGGACACCGAGATAGGCAAGATCAGGCTGACGGATCTCACGTCCTGCGGAGGGTGCGCCGCCAAGTATTCGGCAGCGCGTCTGGAGCAGTTGCTCGCCGGCTTCGTGCCCGCGTCGGCCGAGAATCTCCTGGTCGGCCTCGCCCCAGCCGACGACGCAGCCGTGTACAGGCTCGACGACGAGCGCGCGCTCATCTTCACGCTCGACTTCTTCCCGCCGGTCGTCGACGACCCGGGCGACTATGGCTCGATCGCGGCGACGAACGCCTTGAACGACGTGTTCGCGATGGGCGGGACACCGCTGCTCGCGCTTTCGATCGCCGCCTTCCCCGAGGAGCTGCCGATGGAGATGCTCGCGCAGATCTTCGCCGGGGCTGACGCCCAGGTGCGGGCGGCGGGCGGCCTCTTGGCGGGCGGTCACACGATAAGGGACGCCGAGCCGAAGTACGGGCTCGCGGTGATCGGCACCGTCCATCCCGACGGTATCTGGCCGAAGAACGGAGCCAAGCCGGGCGACGCCCTCTTCCTGACCAAGCCCCTCGGGACCGGGCTGATCATGACCGGCTACAAGAAGGGGCTCGCGGGCGAGCAGCAGCTGCAGCGGGCCATCGGCTGGATGCGGACACTGAACGCGAACGCCGCCGAGGTGCTGCGCTCGTTCTCGCCGAATGCCGTCACCGACGTGACCGGTTTCGGCCTCTTCGGGCACGCGCACGAGGTGGCGGATCGGAGCGGCGTTTGTCTCCGGCTCGAGTCGGAGCGCTTCCCGGCCATCGACGGCGCTTTGGATCTCGCGCGGAAGGGCGTGCGCACGAGCGGCGACCCGCGGAACCGCGACTTCGCCGCCGCGCAGGTGGCGACGAACGGCCTGCCCGACACGCTCGATGCCCTCGGCTATGACCCGCAGACCGCCGGTGGGCTGCTGATCTCGCTGCCGGCTGAGAAGGGGCCGGCGCTCGAAGCCGAGTTCGAGGCCCGGAAGTTGTTCCTGCGGCGCGTCGGGTTCGTCGAGGACGGCGTCGGCGTCGTCGTCAGCTGAGAAGCGCAGTGGACAGGCGCGGGATGATCCACGGGCGGTTCCAGCCGTTCCACCTCGGCCATCTCGAATACCTGCGCGGAGCGGCGGATCGCTCGGACGAGGTGTACGTGGGGGTCACGAATCCCGACCCGACGCGGGTGAAGCCGGAGCCGAGCGACCCGGCGCGGCATCTCCCGGAGTCGAATCCCTGGACCTACGCGGAGCGGATGCTGATGGTGAAGGCGGCGGCGCTCGATCTCGGGCTCGATCTGGCCAACGTGCATCCCATTCCCTTTCCGGTCAACGAGCCGGAGTTGTGGGCGGCCTACGTTCCGACGGGTGTGACGCAGTATCTCCGGCTCTTCTCGGACTGGGGCGGCACCAAGCTCGAGCGCATGCGGGAGGCCGGCTACGAGGTGGTGGTGCTGGACGAGGGCGCGGAGAAGGAGATCTCCGGCGCCGACGTGCGGGAGGTCATTCGTTCCGGCGGCGAGTGGGAATCGCTCGTCCCACCAGGCGTGGCGCGGGTGATCAAGTCGCTCGAACAAACAGGCGTGCGGAGGGCAGGCCCTCCTCCGCCTGTTTCTCAACGCTCGAGTGACGCGGCGTCACGACGCGTGAGTCCCCTCGGCTAACCCGCGTTCAAACGGGTTAGCCTCGGTCCCTGATGTATCCGATCGTCCTCTTCCTCTTCGACGGCCTCGGCGATCGCGCGTACGAGGAACTCGGAGGGCGCACCGCCAACGAGGCCGCGAGCACACCCAACCTCGACCGCCTGGCCTCCGCCGGCTCGTGCGGAGTCCTGTACGCGGTCGGGCCCGGTCGTGCGCCCTCGAGCGAGGTCGCGCACTGGTCGATGTTCGGGTACCGGCCCGATGAGTTCCCCGGGCGCGCCGTCTTCGAGGCGCTCGGCCGCGGGCAAGAGGTGTCCGAAGAGCACGTCTTCGCCTACGCCGCCCTCCGCCCCGCCGAGCGCAGGGAGGACGGCTGCTGGCTGACCGGCCGGCCCGATCCCGAACGCGACGCCGAGGAGGCGGAGCGCCTGATCGAGCGCTGCGATGGAATCGAGGTGGACGACCTCGGCTTCTCGCTGACGCACGTCTGGCGCGGCGAGGCCGTCGTGCGCATATCCGGCGGCGCGGACGACCGCGTGACAGACACGGACGCGTTCTTTCGTGCCTGGCACCCGGTGCTGCGCCCGCGGCCGATCGCCGCCGAGGCCGAACGCACCGCGCGAGCGTGCGAGGAGTGGACGCGAGAGGTGATGAGGAGGCTCGAGGGCGAGCGCTTCAACGTGATCACGCTCAAGTGGTTCGGCCGAGCGCGGCGCGTCCCGACCTTCCTGGAGCGGCACGGCCTGCACGGCACCTTCGTCGCCGCTTCTCCCTTTCTGCGCGGGCTCGCGACCGCGGTCGGACTGGAGACGATCGCGGCCCCCGAGACCGAGGACGTCCCCGGCGACCTCGGCTCCCGGCTCGAGCTCGTCCGCGAGCGACTCGCCGCCGGCGACACCTTCGTCTACGTCCATCACAAGGCGACCGACGAGGCCGGCCACACGAAGGACCCGCGCATCAAGCAGCAGACGATCGAAACGGTGGACTCCGCCCTGACCGACCTGCCCGCAGACCGGGCAATCGTCTGCGTCACTGGCGACCATGCGACGCCGGCCTTCCCGGAGGTGATCCACTCAGGGGACCCGGTCCCGCTCGTCGTTGCCGGCCCCGGAGTGCGCGCCGACCAGGTCACTACCTTCGGGGAGCTCGACTGCGCGGCGGGCATCCTCGGCCACCTCCGCGGGCCGGACCTGATGCCGGTGCTGCTCAACGCCGCGGACCGCCCGCTCTTCCTCGGCTCGCGGCCCACGCCGTTCGACGGCGCCGACGGCTATCCGGAGATCCTCGAGCCCTTTAGCTAGACCTGTCGAGGTCCACGAGCCTGTAGTAGACGACGGCGAGCGAGTGGGCGACGTACGGCGCAGCGATCAGGCTCGCGATGTAGCCGCCCACCCAGTCGGCGTAGAACTCCGGGATCCAGAACAGGAGGTACCGGACGAGCGACTCGAGGATTCCGGAAAGCACGAAGACGATGGCGATCACCCAGAAGACGCGCCAGCCGTTGCCCTTGACGAGCCGGTTCGACCGGGCGAACCCGTCGCAGATGCCGCGGTCCTCGAACACGATCACCGGCACAATCAAGCTCCAACGCGTTGCGATGATCAGGCCGGGCACGACGAGCAGCAGAAGGCCGAAGTTCACGCAGGCTGCGTAGACGAGGGACGCGAACACAAAGATCCCGAGACGAGATCCCATGCGCCCCGCGAGGTCCTTGAGCGGGAGTGGGGGGCGGCCTTCGTCCAACTCGCGGCTGTCCTCCGCAAGCGCTCCCTCGACGACCAGGTCTCCGAATCCCGTCAGCAGCGAGACGAAGACGGCGGCGAGAAGCACGGCCAGCTTCGAGCTTGCCGGCGCCGAGGCAGCGGCACCGACGAGGTCGAGGACGAGGAAGATCGCAGCGGCGACGAGCAGGCCGCGCCAGAACAGCCCGACGTAGAGATGCCACGCTTCTTTGAGGACACCGCGAACGGACATCAGAGCCGACCGGTGCCGAGCCCTCGGCGACCGAGCTCCTCGAAGAGCGGCTGGAGCGCCGCCGCCGTCTGTCTCCACGAGCCTGGCGTGGCGTAGAAGTCAGCGTCGTGGAGGACGAGGATCTCGCCCCCGCGCAACCCTCGGGTCAGCCGTCGCACGATCGACGCAGGCGTCGCGGAGGCCGTCCAGTCCCACCCGATCCGCTTCCAGAGCACCGTCTGCCAGCCCTGTCGGCGGGCCTCTCTCAGAGCGGTCCCGCTCAGGTAGCCGAACGGAGGGCGGAAGAAGCGGATCGGCCTCGACGTCGCGTCCTCGATCGCCGCCGCGCCGCGGAGCAGGTCCTCGCGCGCCTCGCGCGGGGTGAGCCGCAGCAGATTGCGGTGGTGAAAGCAGTGCAGCGCAACTTCGTGCCCCCGGGCCACGATCTCGGCCGCAAGTGCGGGCCTGCGCTCGACCTGCTCTCCGACCAGGAAGAACGTTGCGGGCGCATCCGCCGCCGCAAGCGCCTCGAGCACTGCGGGGGTTCCGTCCGAATGAGGACCGTCGTCGAACGTGAGGCCGATTGCGCTCCGGTCGTCGATGCGGTCGCGGATCCGGAGCGCGCGCCTGAGCGGCGGGAGGCCGACCGCGGTCGCCGGCCCGAAATGCGCAGCCACAAGCCCGCCCGCGACGGCTCCGGAGACCAGAAGGCCGATCGTCCTCGGCCGCACATGGGCGTTTCCACCCGCCACGGCTGCACACTTTCGCAGGGACGGCGGCCTGGGTCGGACAGATACGCGTTTTCGTATCCGGGGGCTGCGACGACTAAGGTGGCCCTAGGCCGATGCTCGTCTTCGCCGGACTCATGGCGGCGCTCGCGACCGCGGCGCTCTACGCGGCGGGAATCGCGCTGCAGACGCTCGAAGCGAGGAAGGCGCCGAAGGAGCATTCCCTCCGCGCATCGCTGCTGGTGCGTCTGGTCAAGCGCCCGGTCTGGCTCCTAGGGACGGCGCTCGCACTCGCCGGATGGGTAGCTCAGGTCGGAGCGCTGCTGATGATCCCGCTGACCCTGGTGGAGCCGACCCTCGCCCTGAGCCTCGTCTTCCTGCTCGGATTCGGCGCGTGGATGCTGCACGAGCCCGTGGGAAGGCGCGAGGTCGCGGCCATCGGCGTCGTGACGGCCGGGCTCGCGCTGCTTGCCTGGGCCGCACCGGCGCGGGACCCGCAACATACGACCGGTGCAGGGCTTGCCGTGGCGATCTCGATCATGGCCGTGGTGGCGACCGTCCCGTATGCGCTTGCCCGGGTCGGCCATTCACCCGCGGTACTGATCGCCGTCGGCGCGGGAACGGCATACGCGATCGACGGACTGGCGACCAAGTTCTTCTCAGACGACCTCTCGGCCGAGGCCTGGACCGGGCTGGTGCTCTGGGGCGCCGTGATGATCTCCGCCGCCGCGATCGCGACGCTGAGCGAGATGTCGGCGTTTCAATTGAAGCCGGCGACCCAAGTCTCCCCGATCGTCCTCTCCATCACGACCCTCGTCCCGGTCATCCTGGCGCCGTTCCTCGCCAGCGAGGCATGGAGCGGCGACCCGTGGGTGAAGGTCGCGCTCGTCAGCGCAATCATCCTGGTCGTGGGCGGCGCTACGAGCCTCGCGCGGTCGCGCGCCGTCGGGTCGGTCTACGAAGCGGAGGCTCGGAGATCGCGGAAGGACACGGGGCGCAAGGAAGCCGACGACAGCCTCGTCAGCACGGCTTCGAGCGTCCTGACCGATGCGGCAGGCGACGAATCGAGTGTGACCACGACCAGGTCGCCTGCTTCAGGAGCCTTGGAGGGAAGCGGCGACCCGGCGTCCACACGGAGCGCGCCGGAGACCGGCCTTCCGCCGACTGCGCGCGCGACCACGTACTCGCCGAGCGAGAACGACTCGGGAACGAGGTAGTAGAACCGCGATCCAAGGCCGAGTGCCTTGGCCTCGCGCTTCACGGCCCTGCCGGCGCTGATCCAGTGCGGCGGCGTCCGGGGATCGATGGCCGGCAGCGGGACGTCGCCGAGCGTGCGCACGGTGGTGACGAGCTTCCGGCTCGGCATCACCTGGAAGGCAAACGTCGCCCGAGCATGCTCCCGGCGAAGGGTCGACACGACCGCAGGCACGACGTTCCGCGGAGCTTGTACGAGAAGCGCCACCTCCTGTCGCGGCGTGTCCACCACGGTCATGGGCCGGATGTGGAGCACGCGAGACACGAGCGGATAGGGAGCGGCGCTGGCGAACGTCCAGCCGGCGAACAGGAGGGAGAGCGCGCCGAAAGCGGCGATCAGGCGGCGCGTCCGCCTCCTCGGGTGGATATCGCGGAGGCGGGCGCGAGCGTTCACGATGAAGCTCGCGGCAGAGCCGCCGCCGACCAGCCGGCCCGGTACCGGGGACCTCGACACCGCGCGGCCGAGTGCGGCCGTCAGCTGCGCCGGCGACCGCGCCGTCTCCCCCATGTCGAGCGCCTCCAGCGCCTTTGCGTTCCAGCGGGCATGGCCCCGTGGGACTCCGAATGCGATCAGCGGACGCCCGATGACGAGCGCCTCCAGGCAGGTGACTCCGCCGGTGGAGTGGACGACGACGTCGGCGGCGGCCATCCATTCCCGCATCTGGTGGGTGTAGCCGAGGATCCGCACGCGGGGCTCTCCGTCGAAGACCTCAGCCAGCCGCTCCCGCATCGCCTCGTTCAGCCCGCAGATGCAGACGACGTTCGATCCCTCGAGCTCGAGCCCCGACCGAATCGCGCGCTCGAGCTTCCCGACTCCCCAGCCTCCACCAGAGATCAGCACCGTCGGGCCGTCGCCTTCGAGGCCAAGAGCCTGCCGGGCCTCCGCAGCTTCCACCGGAGAGAAGAAGTGCGGCTGGACGAGCGGGCGCACGACCTGCGCGCTCTCCGCGCCCGCGACCCTCTCCACGGGACGCAGACAGGACTCGTGGATGACGAGGTGCAGGTCGATTCCAGGGTGTGCCCACAGTGGATGGACCCCGAAGTCGCTGACCGTGGCGAGAGCCGGGATCTGCAGCTTCCCGTTGCGGCGGAAGTGCCCGATGATGCTCGTGGCGGCGGGGTGGGTCGACACGACGATGTCGGGATCGTGGCTCTTGATGAGTTTCCGCAGCGGGCGGCCGCCGAACACGACGAGCCCGCGCCTGGCGACCGCGCGCCCGGGCGGGAAGCGGGCGAACACGTTGCACTCGATCCCGTACGTCCAGGAGAACCGGTTGTTGAGCTGCTTGCGGTAGACGTCTCGGGTCAGGAACGGGATCAGGCGGCCCAGCCCCTCGAGCGCGTCTCGCACAACGACCTCGACGTGGCCGCCGAGCGCGGCGAGGTCGGCCGAGAGCGCGCGGGCGACGGCGCGGTGACCCTCACCCTCCTCTGCGGAAAGGATCAGGACGCGCACTTTCCGGCCGTCGCCGTTGTCGGACCGTGACATGTCTGAGCCACCGTTTACTTCTCGGGCAAGACAGATCTTCCAACAATTCCCGGACGGTTACAACAGAGAGCGCCCTTCCTGGGCTAGATGCGACAACACGCGGGCGGGCCTTCGCGTGTTCTCAGGCCCTCGGTGCCCGTTATGTGGTGGCGGAAGTCTTGTCCGGCCCCTCCTTCGACCGAGCCGTCAGCGACCCGACGCCGAACAGGGCCCCGAGAGTGAGCACGAGGAATCCGATTCCGGTCAGCAGGAGCGCGACGCCCATGATCACCGAGAACAGCGCCACGCGCTCCGCGAAGTACGAGGTGGTCAGCGCGGTCGAGAGGGCGGTCTCGGTGACCCAGATGTTCCGGGCCACGTTCTCGGTGGGCTGCTTGGTCTTGGGGTCGATGACCGCAAAGGCCGGGTTGCTCGTGCCCCCGCCGGGCGCAAGCTGCGCCTTCGCGGTTCCCGGCTTCGCCAGGTACCGGCCCATCTCCGCGTACGTGTACCCGCCGGTTGCCTCCAGCGCGTGGATGCGCATGTAGCTGGCAAACGCCTTCGCGCGATCTCCGTTGCTGATCTCCTTCCCAGCGACGCTCGTGCTCGGAACATCGATCTCGCTCGGCGAGAGCCCCGCCTTCTCGGCCTCCGCAGTGATCCCCTCAGGGGTCATGTCGGGCGTGCCGACGATGTTCTCGCGCGAGATGTCGTTGCGAACCTCGCTGCGCCCGTTGAGGCCCACAACGATCGAGCCGATCCCGAACGCGATCAAGACGATGCTGGCGGCGATGCCGCCCCATGCGAACACCTTTCTCATCGTTGGGCTCCTTTCTCGTTCCCCTTTCCGCTTTACGAGGCACACCGTGCCCCTTTCGGGGCTTGGCGGCATCGGCGCCCATACGGAATCGCCCTCAGTACTTTCCGCTGAAGCCGCCGCGCCTAATCCGAAGCGCTTAGGGGAGGTGCAGCCGAGCCCACGTGAGCCCGCCGTCGCGGGTCGCAAACAACCGCAGCGAGCACTTCAGAGGCCTGCATACGCCCACCTGCGCCCACCCGACCGAGGGGGAGGCGAACTGCAGGCTGTAGGCCGGGCCGGGAAGCGGCCCGACGGTCTTCTGGGTGGTCCCGCCGTCCCCGACCAGTACGAGCCGCCGGCGGATGGCCGCGTACCAGGTCAGCGGATCGGCGATCGCGGTCGGGACGGTCGCACCGACCGCGAGCTTGCGCCGGAGCCGGATCGTCCGCGCCGGCTTCCACGACCGGCCCCGGTTGGACGTGGCCACGAAGACGAGCTTCGACCGGTCGGCGGCGGCCACGCTCAGCGGGAGCACTCCCGCGGTCGGGCTCCAAAGGGTCGGGAGACCGTACGCGGTCGATGCCTGCCCGGAAACGCGCACGCGCGGCACGACCGGGGCCCAGCTCTTCCCCCTGTTGTGAGTCGCGTACAGGCGCTCCCCGGACAGCCCCGTCACCAGCCAGCCGTCCCTGATGGTCGGGAAGAGCACGCGGCCTCCCCCAGGCAACGATTGAGCCGACCACGTGCTCCCCCCGTCGGACGTCCGGAGAACGATCCCCCGGCTGAAGCTGCGCCGGTTCGGCTCCAGCCGGACTCCGATCGTCAGATGCAGCTCATCGAGCGCCTGCACGTCGACCGGAGCAGCGACGTCGACGCCTCGCGGGACGGAAAGGGGAGACAAGCTCCAGGTCAGCCCGGCGTCGCCTGTGCGGAAGAGCGTCAGCGGAGTAGGCCCGTCAGCAGCGACCACCCACGCCGCCGTTCCGCTCATGTGCACGCCGCGGATCGCCGAGGCCGCGAGCCCGGGCGGCGAGATCGGCTGCCACGTGGTTCCGCCGTCGGCCGTGCGTAGCAGCCCCTGCTTCGTCAACGTCCAGCCCTCCTGGTCGCTGAAGGGACGGGCCATGCGGCGGACGGGAAGCAGCTCGATCTTCACCGCGTCGGCGACGATCGTCCCGGGCGTCTTCGCCCTCCGCGAGAAGACGACCTTCACCCGCTTTCCGCGCAGCGGAAACGATCCGATGTAGCGCCAGCCGGAGCCCACGCGCTCGTCGAGGCGCGTCCACTCCCGGCCGCGCGCTGTGTCGATCCCGACCGGAACCGAGCTGTTCCTGGAGCGCGCGGCGGGCCACCACGCGTAGAGGGCGTAGTCGCCGGCGCGCGGGATCGGCAGCCGGAACCGCGCCGGGCTGCCGTGCGCGCTCGGACGCGAGACGGCAAAGCTGCGTCCGTATCCCTTCGGGGACTCCTTCCGGCGCCAGCCGCGCGGAGCATGGAAGGCCGAGCGGCGCGCGTCGTCCGCGATCCGCTGCGGCGTGATCGAGAAGCTCACCCGCGCATACGTGCGGACAAGCGAGATGTACTTCTTCCACTTCCAGCACGGGCCCGGATCGGTGTGATGAGACGCGCCGCCGTAGCCGTGGCCGTTCGGGTCGGGCACCTCGGAGTGGCCGATGATGTGCCTGCGGTCGATCGGGATCCCGTATTTCTCCACGAGATAGGCGGCGAGCTGGGCGGACGAGCGGTACATCGCGTCCGTGTACCAGCCGCAGTTCGATTCGAAGGCCTCGTGCTCGATGCCGATGCTCTGCGCATTGACCGCGCTGTTGCCGGCATGCCAGGCGATGTCCTTCTCGCGCACGGTCTGCGTGATCTGGCCGTCCGACGAGCGGACGACGTAGTGGGCGGAAGCTCGCGCGCGTGGATTCGCGAACCACTGGATCGAGCCTCCGTACGACCCCTCGGTGACGTGGACGACGATCATCCTGATCCGGTTCGAGCGCGGGCGATCGGCGCGCGCGTAGTTACTCGGGCTGGCCGGGAACCACCGTGCGGACGGATAGTCGGCGCGTCCTTTGGATGCGACGGAACGACTGTGTAGCCCCACCTTCGTCGCGGGGATCGCGACGATCTCGTCGTCCACCGTGACCGCGAACCCTCTGCGAAGCGCGTCGTAGACCTCGTTGGCGTAGAGGGGTCCGGCGAGACGCGCGAGCGGCGCGTACCAGGCCGCCAGGTCCGGCGAGCGAGGCCGCGCGGCGGCGAGGAGCGCCGCCCCCGCCAGAACGTTTGCGCGGGCCTCGAGTCTTAGAGCGGCTGGGGTCGTTCCCACGCGGCGGGCAAGGCCGCCGATCGCTGATGGCGCGAGGTGCATGATCCCCACTCCACCGTCCTGCGCAGGCCGCCCGGGCATCTGCAGGCGGGTGTTCACGTAGCCGGCCGCGAGCAGCAGGCGCTCCGGGACGCGGTAGCGGGCCGACGCCTCCCGGAACGCCCCGGCCAGGCCGGAGCCGGGCGGCGGCGCCGTCCCCGACGCGGTCGAGACCAGCGCGGCCGTGAGCGCGACGACACCGATGCCGAGCCAGATCCCCCCTCGGCGCATCCCAAAGTGGTACGCGAAAGAGGGCCGTTTGTAAAGCGGGCTACTGGCCGAGCATGGAGGCTAGCCCGCCTACGCCGGTCGAATCCAACACTTCGTAGCGGTGCAGCTCGAGCGGCGCGGACGCCTGCTGGCTCGCGCCTCCCTGGGTGGTCACGGCCAGCACGTATCCCGCTCGGCGGGTGAGGTCCACGACGCGCGCGTCTTCCTTCCCGTACGGGTATGCGAACCACTGCACCGGGTGGCCGAGCTTCCGCTCGAGCGTCCGTCTCGAGTCTTCGAGCTCGCGGAGGGCTTCCGAGTCCGAGAGCTGCGTCAGGTCGACGTGGTTGACGGTGTGGGAGCCGATGTCGAAGCCGCGGCGCTCGAGGCTGCGGACGAGCGGCCAGGTGAGGAAGCTCGCGTCCGGCCCGGAGATGCGGCCCGTGATCACGTACGCCGTCGCGTGCAGCCCGAGCCGGTCGATGAGCGCCGACGCGTTGCCGAACACGTCGCGGTAGCCGTCGTCGAACGTGAGCAGGACAGGCTTGGGCGGAAGGGTCTTGCCGCGCTCGAGCGCGTCGTAGAGCTGCTGCTGGGTGATCGTGTGGAAACCGTGCGACTTCAGCCACTGCATCTGCGCGGCGAAGTCGCCGGGCGCCACGGTCAGGTTCCGGGTCAGCTCAGGGAGCGTCGGACGCAGGACGTCGATCCGGTGGTACATGAGAATCGGAACGGACACCGTCCTCGACGGGAGGGTCGCAGGGAGGTGAAGCCGAGTGGCCACGGCGGGCTTCGGCTCTGTCTTGGGCGCCGTCGCGGTGGTGGTCGTGCGGCGCTGCGCTCGCACCTGCTCCGTCCCCCCTCCGCGGGTCGTCAGCACGGCCACGACGATGCCCCCAAGAGCGAGCGCGATCGCGAGCAGCGCGACGAAGCGGCGCCGCCTGATCTGGCGGCGGCGCCGGTCCCGGTCGCGGCGGACGCGGCTCTGCTCCATGCCGTCCACGATTGCACATCGTCTGGAAGGCTTTGCCGCTCAATGCGCGAAGAGCCGTTCGCAGTGGAGGTGGACGACGGCGAGCTCCTGGGGCACCAGGGCGGCGAGGGCGGGCCGGCCCTGCTGCTCCACGGACCCGCGATCACGGACTACACCGCGGAGTGCGCGGAGCTTCTCGACGGGCTCTTCGAAACGGCTCGCTACACGCAGCGGGGAACGCCTCCCTCGACCGTCGGCCCGCCCTACTCCATCGAGTCGCACGTCGCAGACACGGTTGCGGTGCTCGATGCGCTCGAGCTCCCCCGAGCGTGGGCGATCGGCCATTCCTGGGGAGGTCACCCCGCCTTGCATCTCGCCGTCACCCACACGGAGCGTCTCCTCGGAATCGTCTGCATCAGCCCGCTCGGAGCCTACGGTGACGTGCTGGACGAGTTCGGCGAGAGCCTGCGTCGAGACCTGACCGAGGAAGAAACGGCCTTCGTGGACGAGGTCGAGGCGCAGCGCAGCCGCGGCGAGGCGACCGAAGACGACCTGACCAAGCGGTGGGGGCTCTTGTGGCCGCTCTATTTCGCCGATCGGGCGCCGCCGATCGATCCGCCGGGCGTCGGCGCGGTCGACTGTTCACGATTCACGAACGCCTCGATCACCGCCCACTTCGACAAGGGGACGCTCGTCGACGGTCTGCCGAGCGTCGGCCTCCCCGCGCTCTTCGTCCACGGCGATGCTGACCTCCTGCCGGTCCGAACGTCGACCCAATCGGCGGCGCTCATCCCCGGCGCGGTCTTGGAGACGATCCCCGAGTGCGGCCACTTCCCCTGGCTGGAGAAGCCTGCCGAGCTCCGCGCGGCGATCGAGCGGTTCCTGACGACAGAAGCGCCGCCAGCCGCCTGAACCAGCGCAGCCGCTCGGCGTAGGGAACGGCCGCGTTGGCGGGCGAGGTCGAGGGAAGGACGAAGAGCCGCGTGTCGGCCAGCCTGCGCGCCTGCAATCCAAGCTCGGGCCGCTCGCCGAAGGCTCCACGATAGGCCTCCTTGCCGACGAAGACGATCGCGCCCGGGCGAAGCTCCGTGGCCATCCACTCCAGGCGCTCCGCCGAGCCCTCGAAGTCAGCCTTGCGCAGGTCGCCCGAGCCGGCTGTCGTCCGGTAGGCGGCGTTCGTGAGCCCGAATCCGTAGTCGAGCAGCTCCCACTGCTCCTCGGGCGCGAGCAGGCGCGGAGCCAGGCCCGCGTCGTGGAGGAGGCGCCAGAAGTCGTTGCGGGGATTGGCGAAGTGGGCGGCGGCGGCCGCGGATACCCGCCCTGGGTTGATCCCGCAGAAGACCGCCTTCAGCCCTGGGCCGAGAACGTCGGGGACGGCGCTAGGTGTCTCGTCTGCAGCGGAAGGTCGCTTCACGGCGGACCGGTTTACCGCATCCGCTCCGTCTCAGCGACGGTCTGAGCCGGCGCCGGGGCGCCGCGGAGGGCTTCGACAGCCTGAAGGCGCGACAGCTCACGCGGCGAAGCCTATGAACGGTCCCGGACATCACAGGCGCTCGAGCGTCTCGAGCACGAGCAGGGGCGAGAGCCGGACGACGAACGAGTAGACGTCGAAGGCCTCGGCGGGGGCGAGCACCCCTGCTCCTCGCTGCTCGCCGTCCCGGAGAGCCTGCGCGCCACGCGCGATGATGAGCGCCGTCAGGCCGTACGGATCGACGCCGGCGAGCGTCGCGCGCCGTCCCCCCGCACGGCCGCGGCCCTCGACGACGACGGCGAACCGCGTCTTTCGGCGACGCTCCTCGGACGGCCCGTGCCGGCCGACCGCGCCGGCGAGCTTCACGAGCGGGGAGACGATGCGCGCGAGCGGGGCGAGCTTCGCGGCCGCACCCGGGCCGCGGACGTAGGAGCGAACGCTCGCGACCTGGCTGTGGCGGGGAACGGTGAGCGGCTCCGTCCCTCCCCACTCGACGGCGGTCGCCTCCCCGTCGGGGAAGCGAACGCGCCGGGTCGTCGCGCCGAAGGAGGAGCGGACCAGCCGGCCTCCCGACCAGGCGACGAGCGGCTGTCCCATGATGTGGCCGATCGTGCGCCGGGTGCCGCGGCTCGTCGACGCGCCCGAGACGGCGTAGGCGGCGACGATCTCGTCCAGCGGCTCGATCCCCTCGGCCGCCATGCGGGCCCCGAGGTCGCCGGGAACGTAGTCGAAGCCGAACGAGGTCAGCACTACGACGCCGCGCCGCTCGGCCTCGGCGCCGAAGCGCTCGAAGACGAGGCGGGCGAAGGCCTGTTCGCCGCTCGTGTCGAGGTAGTGCGCTCCGGCTCCTACCGCCGCGGCGACAGGAGCCGGGCCAACCTCGAGAAAAGGCCCTGCGAGGGAGGCGACCGCGAACGCGCCCTCGAAGGCGCGCCGCAGCGCCGCCTCGTCCTTCGCGTCGGCCACTCGGATCTCTTCGCCTTCGGCGGCGACCTCCTCCAGCGCTTCTCGCCGCCGGCCGACCAGGCGAAGCGGGATCCCGAGCTGTCGCGCCTGGCCGCAGACCAGCCCTCCGGTGAAACCGGTTGCGCCCAGCACCGCGAGCGGTCTCTCAGGGTCGGACACCGCCGCGCAAGGATACGGTTAGGCCGTGCAGGTCGAATCCCGGCTGGACGTCGAAGCGGCCCGACGGCGCTTCTCCGCGCTCGACTCTCCTCTTGCCTTCTTCGACGGCCCCGGCGGCACGCAGGTTCCGGACGAGGTGATCGAGGCGATCGGAGGTTACCTACGCGAGTCAAACGCGAACGTGGGCGGCCCGTACGAGACGAGCCGGGCGACGGAGGCGCTGATCGCGAACGCTCGGCTGGCCGCGGGCGAGTTCCTCGGCTGCACGCCGGACGAGATCGTCTTCGGGGCCAACATGAGCACGCTGAGCTTCGCCCTCTCGCGCACCGCGGCCCGCGACTTCTCCGAAGGTGACGAGATCGTGGTGACGAGGCTCGACCACGACGCCAACGTCTCTCCCTGGCTCGAGTTGGAACGAGACCTCGGCCTCGTCGTCCGCTTCGCCGACATCGACGAGGACTGCCGGCTCGATCTGGCGGATCTCGAGCGACAGCTCAACGAGCGAACGCGCGTCGTTGCGTTCCCGGTTGCTTCCAATGCGGTCGGGACGCTCGTGAACGTGGAGCGGGTGGTCGAGCTCGCGCGTCAAGCGGGCGCCCTCGCATGGGCGGACGCGGTCCACTACGCGCCGCACGGGCCGATCGACGTGAGCGGGTGGGGAGTGGACGTGCTGATCTGCTCCCCGTACAAGTTCTACGGCCCTCATCTGGGCGTCGCCTTCGGGCGCGCCGGGCTGCTCGAGAGCTGGAGGCCGTACAAGGTGCGGCCGGCGGCGAACGAGCCGCTGGGCCACCGCTTCGAGACGGGAACGCTGCCTCACGAGCTGCTGGCCGGCTTCGTCGCCGCCGTCGACTACATCGGTTCGATCGGCTGGGAGGCGATCCACGCCCACGAGACCGAGCTGGGAGAGCGCTTCCTGGCCGGGATGCCCGACTCGTGCACCCTCTACGGCCCGCCCACGATGGAAGGACGCGTGTCGACGTTCGCATTCAACGTCAAGGGGAGGCCGGCGCGCGAGGTGGCCGAACGCCTCGGTGAGCGCGGCGTGGCCGTCTGGCACGGGAACTACTACGCGGTCGAGATCATGGAGCGGCTCGGGCTCGAGCCCGAGGGCGCCGTCCGGGCCGGGATCGTCCACTACAACACGGCCGAGGAAGTGGGTCGGCTCCTGGAGGCGCTATCCGACTTCTGATCCTGGGCGGCACGAAGTTCCTCGGCCGCGCGACGGTAGAGGCCGCCCTGGAACGCGGGCACGAGGTGACGACCTTCACGCGCGGGCAGACGAACCCGGGGCTGTGGGCCGAGATCGAAGAGCTCCGTGGCGACCGCGACGGCGATCTCGGCGCGCTCGAAGGGCGCGAGTGGGACGCGGTCTTCGACACGTCCGGATACTTCCCGCGGGTCGTCCGTGCTTCGGCAGAGCTGCTCGAAGGCCAGGTCGAGCACTACACGTTCACCTCGTCCGTCTCGGTCTACGCCGACCTCAGCGTCCCGCCGAGCGAGTCGAGCCCTCTCGCGACGCTCGAGGACGAGACCGTCGAGGAGTTCGGAGAGGAGTTCGAGAACTACGGCGCACTGAAGGCGCTGTGCGAGCAAGCGGTTCAGGAAGTCTTCGGCGACCGGTCCTTGCTCGTCCGGCCCGGCTACATCGTCGGGCCGAACGACCCGACCGACCGCTTCGTGTACTGGCCGAGACGAATTGCGCGCGGCGGCGAGATGGTCGCTCCGGCACCGCCCGAGCAACCGTTCCAGTTCATCGACGTCCGCGACCTCGCACTCTGGATCGTCCAGATGATCGAGAACCGCACCTCCGGGGCCTTCAACGCGACAAACGAGAGCATCCCGCTCGAAGAACTGATCGCTGCATGTCCCGGCGAGCCCGAGGTCGTGTGGGCGGCGCCGGAGTTCCTCGTCAAGCAGGGCGTGGACGAATCCGAGCTGCCTCTCTGGACGGCCGACCCTCAGTACGCCGCAATTCACCAGGCCGAAGTGTCCGCAGCCGTCGGCGCCGGCCTGACCTTCCGCCCGCCCGAGGAGACGGCCCGCGACACGCTCGAGTGGGACCGGAGTCGGGGTCAGAACGGCAAGGTGGGGCTCGACCCTGACCGAGAAGCAGGACTACTCACCGCCTGGCGCTCGCGCTAGCGGTAAGCGTCGCGGGCGCGCTTCCAGCGCGCGTCGTCGCGGCGGATGAGATCCGGATCGACCCCGCGCGCCTCGGCCAGGTCGCACGTCAGGAGCTGGAAGCGGACGATGTCGACGACCGGGTGGGTCGTGGGCACCAGGGTCACCTCGCAGCCGAGCTCGGTGAGGGCTGCGACGGCGTCCCGGGCCCGCTCGGCGGCCCGCCCTTCTCCCTCGAGGACGAAGGCGCGAACGGATTCGTCCACGGCGGCGAGATGCCCGTGAAGGAGTTGCTCCGTGTGGTGCGCCTCGGCCGCCACGAACGCGCCCTCCCTCAGCTTGAGCACGGCCTCCTTCGCCGTCGGCACGTCGCGGCCGGCTCCAGCGACGAGCCAGCGCTCGTGAGTGGAGACGGGAAACGGGTCCGACAGAGCCGTGGTGACCGCCTCGGGGAGCCAAGAGACGTCATCCCCCCGAAGCGCGGCGATCGCCGCCACCGCGCACGTGTAGCTCGCCGTGTGGCAATAGCTCTTCTCGACCTCCGGAGTCGCGACGATCACTTCGTCGCAGAGCACCGCCGTCGAGCTGGAGGCGTTGCCGGTTACGCACCACTTCGGGCCGGCAAAGGCCTGCGCGGCCTCGAGGGTGACCGGGGTCTCTCCCTCGTGGCTCACCAGGGCGAGCAGATCCGCGGCGTGCGCATGCGGGTCGAGGAGGAGCTCGAGCGCCTGAGCGGCGCGGCCCCCGGTCTGGGCGGCGTGGAACGAGGTGCCGCAGCCGGTGAAGAGCACGCTGCCTTCCGGCAAGCGCCGATCGGTCGGGACCGCGCGGAGCCACTCGGGCTGCGCGAGGACGGCGGATCTCGTCAGCTCGCCCCGCATGTGGGGACGATACGCCCGCGACTACGATCCGCGCGTGCCGCGCTTCCCGTTCGTCCACCGCGAGACCGTCCGCTTCCGCGACCTCGACGCGCTCGGCCACGTCAACAACGCCGTCTACCTCACGTATCTCGAGCAGGCCCGCGTCGCCTTCCTCCTGCCCGAGGGCGCCGACTACTCCCACATGATCCTGGCCCGCTGCGAGATCGACTTCCGCTCCCAGCTCTCGCTCGGAGAGACGGTCGACATCGCCGTGACGCCGACGCGCGTGGGGACGAAGAGCTTCGAGCTGGCGTACGAGATGAAGACCGGCGACCGCGTCGTGGCCGAGGCGAGGACCGTGCTCGTCGCGTACGACTACGAGCGCGGAGAGTCGCGGCCGCTCCCGGACGCGTGGCGTAAGCTGCTCGAACAGTGAGTGTGTTCGAGAAGCAAACGCTCGACAACGGCCTTCGAGTCCTCACGGCCTCGATGCCGCAGGCTCAGTCCGTCACCTGCTTCGTGATGCTCGCCGCCGGCTCTCGCTACGAGACGTGGGAGACAAACGGCATCGCCCACTTCGCAGAGCACATGTTCTTCAAGGGCACAGAGCGGCGCCCCACGGCGCGCGACATCGCGGGCGAGATCGACGCCATCGGAGGCGAGTTCAACGCCTTCACGAGCAAGGAGTACACGGGCTACTTCGTGCGTTGCGCAGCCGAGTCGCGGGACGTTGCCCTCGACGTGCTCATGGACATGCTGCGCAACTCGAAGTTCGACGAGGAGGAACTGGAGCGGGAGAAGGGCGTGATCATCGAGGAGATGAACATGTACCTCGACACACCGCGCGACCTGATCGACAACGTCTACGAAGAGCTGCTGTACGGCGATCAGCCGCTCGGCTGGATGGTGATCGGCCACAAGGAGGCGGTCCAGGCCGCGAAGCGCCAGACCTTCCTCGACTACGTCGGCGGTTGGTACACCCCCGAACGAATGGTCGTCGGCGTGGGAGGACGAATCGGGGGAGACCTGATGTCACGGATCGAGGAGCTGCTGGGCGACCTCCAGCCCAACGGCGCCGCGAGCCCGAAGCCGGCCGAGATCCCCGACGCGTCGACGCCGCGCGTCAAAGTGCACGAGAAGGACTCCGACCAGGCGCATCTCTGTCTCGGCTTCCCGAGTTACCCGCTCGAGCATCCCGACCGCTATGCCGTGACCCTCCTCGCAACCGTTCTCGGCGGCGGCATGTCCTCCCGGCTCTTCACCGAGGTCCGGGAGCGGCGGGGGCTCGCCTACTACGTCTTCGGCGTTAACCACAGCTACACGGACGCCGGCTCCCTCTACTCGCAGGCGGGCGTGGACATCAACCGCATCGACGAGGCCGTGACGACGATACGGGACGAGCTCCGGCGCATCGCCGACGAGCCCGTCCCCTCCGACGAGCTGGAGAAGGCCCGCAACTACGCCAAGGGCCGCTTCGTGCTCCAGACCGAGAGCCCGCAGGGGATGATCGGCTTCGGCCTGCGCCGCGAGGTGCTCGAAAACCGAGTCGCGGAGCCGGAGGAAGTGCTGGAGGGGCTGGACGCCGTCTCGGCCGAAGACGTCCAGCGGGTCGCGCAGGACGTCATCGCCGGTCACGGCCCGGCCCTGGCGGTCATCGGGCCGTTCGAGGACACCGACCGCTTCGAGAATCTGATCGGCTGAGAGCCCCGTCGCGCGAGAACCGCGCGGCCGGGAAACGTGTATAGATGAAGAAGATGAGACGACTGACGTCTCCACTGCACGCACCCGCACTCGCGGTGGTCGCCATGATCCTCCTGCTCGGCACGGCCGCCACTACGCCGGCTGGAGCGGCGGGGAATCGAAAGCTGTTCGCCCAGGTCGGCACCCAGGCTGATCCGAACGCGTTCGTGATCTCGCTCAAGGATTCGGCGGGGCAGCCGGTCGGGCTGCTCGGGGCGGGCAACTACGACATTCAGATCGACGACTGGGCCTCGTTTCACAACTTCCACCTCTTCCACTCGGGCGGCGCGGACGTCTTCACGACGCCGATCGCCGGGACGGAGCACACGACGATGACCGGGGTGTCGCTCTCCAGCGGAAGCTACGAGTACCACTGTGATCCACACGCGACCTCCCTGAAGGGAACGTTCAGCGTCGTGCCTGCGCTGGCGCCGGACGGCTCGGGGACGATGACCTCGCCGACGCGCTACGTCTCCGCGGGCGGAACCGGCAGGACGATCTCCTTTACGTACAAGGCCGCCACCGGCGGGATGGGCGGCGGCGCCATCAGCCTGGTCGTCCCCTCCGGCTGGAGCGCTCCCTCGACGACAGGCTCCGCTCCGGGGTTCGTCACTGCGTCGAAGGGCTTGGTCTCGGTCGCGAGCCGCACGATCACCGTCAGGGGGCTGACGCTCGCCTCCGGCGCCACGTTCACGCTCACCTACGGCGCGAAGAACCTGGGCGGACCCGGAGCGACCGTCACTTCCTCGGTCGGAACCCAGACCTGGCTGACGAAGCAGCGTTCGACCTCGGACGGCGTGCTGACCAACCTCGCCACGTCGCCGGCGATCCAGATCGTGTCGGCCGACGGCTCGGGCACCGTCTCGACCCCGACGTCGTTCGTGCCCAATCACTCGACCGGGAACACGATCTCGTTCACCTACACGGCGGCGGCGGGAGGGACTGTCGCCGGCGTGATCACGCTGACGGTCCCCTCGGGCTGGAGCGCTCCGTCGATCACGGGCACCGCGGCCGGGTACTCGAAGGCGAACAAAGGAACCCTCGCGGTGTCAGGGCAGAAGATCATCCTCAGCAAGCTCACGCTGAGCGCAGGCAGTACCGTCACGATCACCTACGGCTCGAAAGCGCTGGGAGGGCCGGGCGCGACCGCACCCACGACCGGAGGCATCCAGACGTGGTGGGTAGGTGAGAGGTCGGCCCCGGGGGGCACGCTCAAGTTCCTTTCTTCTCCGCACATCACCGTTCTGTCGCCCGACGGGGCGGGAACCATGACGACGCCGACGACCAGCGTGGCCAGAGGCTCGACAGGACGCACAATTGTCTTCACGTACACGGTCGCCGCCGGAGGCGTCCGGAACGGAGGGCTGAAGCTCCTCGTGCCGGCGGGCTGGAGCGTGCCAACGACCGTCGGTACCGCCGCCGGCTACTCGAAGAGCAGCGCGGGGACGCTGACCGTCGTGAACCGGACGATCGTGGTCACGGGGCTCAACCTCCTGACCGGGCAGAAGGTGACGATCACCTACGGCTCGAAGGCGCTGGGTGGCCCCGGTGCGACGGCGCCCGGCTCGGCACTGACTCAGACCTGGACGACGACCGAGCGATCGAGCTCGGTGGGCATCTTCAAGGTGATCGCGTCGTCGCCTCAGATCACGATCACGTAGCCGCGACGCGGCGCTCGAACTTCTCGCCGGGCTTCAGCTCGCCCTGGGGCCCGATCGGCCAGACGATCAGCGTCTCGTAGTCGTTCGGGTCGGAGACCTCCTCGGGGTTCGAGACGTAAACCTCGCGCGGGTCGCCCGTTGCGGTGAGGCCGCTGTCCTGCATGACCTCCGTCATCAGCCGGTATGAGCGCCCGAGCGCCGTGTACGGCCCGACGTGCTTCAGCACGAGCGCGCGGGTCGCGGGGAGGGTCCTCGCCTCGATGCGGCCTCGGCCGGGAACGTCCTCGGCGACAGGCCAGCCGATCTCGGCGTCCAGCATCCTCCCCTCCTCGTCCGGAAACGGGCACACGCAGATCGGCGGGCCGTGGAAGCCGACGCCGAGCTCCTGCATGTACCCGTGTACCTCGGCGATGTCGCGCGGGACGACCGTGCTCATCTCGTCCTGGCGCACGTGCTCGCGAATGACGAGGACGCGCTGGTCGGGAACCTCCTGGATCCCGATCTCGAACTTGACCATCTCCTGGTCGGGCATGAGCGGCTCCTTTCGCTCGATTACTTGGGAGTGTCGGCGAGGTCGCTCTCGAGCTGCTTGCGATCCTCTTCGTCCTCGACTCGCTCGCCCAGCTCGCGGGCGCGCGCGGCGAAGCGCTTCGCCTCGTCCACGTTTCCTGCAACGGCGTTGGCGCGCGCGAGCGCCTCGTACGCGTACGGCAGGTCCCAGTCCTCGAGGTCCCGGGGGCTCCCCTCGCAGTAGGCGAGGCAGCGCCCGGCGTGGTAGAGGGCCGGCTCGGCGCGCCGGAGGGTTGCGTACACGCGTGAGACCTGCCATTCGCCGCGCGCGAGGTTCGCGGCGGTCCCCACCTGCGCCCAGTGATGGCGCGAGGCGTGCGCGGCGTGGATCATCTCGTCGTCTTCCTCCGCGGTTCGCTCCGGCTTGCGCAAAAGCGTCCAGACGTGGTTGAAGAAATCGACTGCGAGCTGCCGATGGTCGACGCTCATAAACCGACCTCGTGACCCATCCAGACGTTCGGCTCCCAGTAGCGCCCGACGTTCTGCTCGCGGTCGATCTGGACGGTGGCAAGGCCGCCCGGGAAGACGTAGTCGCCGCTCTCGGGAAACACCATTCCGGTCCACTCCTCCCACTCGGCGACTGTTCCGGTGATGCGGATCGAGCGGGGAGCGGCGCGCAGGATACGACCGCCGAGCCGCTCGTGGATGCGGATCCACGGGTCGAACGGAAGCCCGTCGTCGCGCCGCCAGTGTGCGTAGCGCTCGATCGGCGTCAGCGGGTAGCGCTCCTTCCACGTCGGCCGGACCGGCGCGATCAGGCACGAGAGCCCGTGCTGCCTTGCGAGCTCGATCATCCCGCGCAGGGCGTCGGTGCTGATGTGCTTTCCGCGCTGGACACTAGGGATCGCGATCAGGAGCGCGCACAGGACGTTGGCGCCGCCCTCGAGTCCCCGCCGGATCGCCTCGTCCATCCCCTCCGGCAGATCGTCGAGCGTGCCGTCCCAACGCGTCGGCATCGTGCATGCGCGGGCGACGATCTCGCCGCCCTCGACGAGGTGGAACTGGAACTCGGGCCGCTCGTCGAGAACCCTGCGCCAGAGCTCGTTGAGGACGTCGCCGTGGTAGTTGTACTCGGGAAACGCGTCGGCGGTCGCCTCCCCGCCGGGCTCGCGGAGGTCGGGGCGCTCGGCGAGCGTGACGACTACTCGGTCGACTCCGATGACGCGCGCTCCTTGATCTCCTCGACCACCGAGGGGTCGGCGAGCGTCGTCGTGTCCCCCAGCTCCCGTTGCTCCGCCACGTCGCGCAAGAGCCGCCGCATGATCTTCCCGCTACGGGTCTTGGGGAGCTCGGGCGTGAAGACGATGTTCGCGGGCTTCGCTATCGGCCCGATCTTGTGCGCCACGTGGTTGCGCAGCTCCTCGAGCTTCTCCACCGACCCTTCCGCGCCGCCCTTCAGCGTGACGTAGGCGACGATCGCCTGCCCCGTGCGCGCGTCGCTGCGGCCGCAGACCGCCGACTCGGCCACGTCGGCATGGTCGACGAGCGCGCTCTCGACCTCGATCGTCGAGATCCGGTGCCCGGAGACGTTCATCACGTCGTCCACGCGCCCGAGCAGCCAGAAGTCTCCGTCCTCGTCGATACGGGCGCCGTCGCCGGCGAAGTAGACGCCCGGGTACTTCGACCAGTAGGTCTCGACATACCGGTCCGGGTCCTTGTAGATGCCGCGCAGCATCGCGGGCCAGGGCCGCTTGAGCACGAGGTATCCGCCGCCGCCCGGCCCGACCTCGTTCCCGTTCTCGTCGTACACGGCGGCCTCCACCCCGGGGAACGGCTTCGTCGCCGAGCCGGGCTTCAAGGTCGTGATCCCCGGGAGCGGCGTGATCAGGATCATGCCAGTCTCGGTCTGCCACCACGTGTCCACGACGGGACAGCCGTCGGCGCCGATGTGCTCCCGGTACCAGACCCACGCCTCGGGGTTGATCGGCTCGCCCACGGTTCCGAGGAGGCGCAGCGACGAGAGGTCGTGCTCTTCCGCGTGCTCGGGCCCCCACTTCATGTGCGTACGGATGGCGGTCGGAGCCGTGTACAAGATGTCGACCTCGTAGCGCTCGACGATCTCCCACCAGCGGTCGCGGTCGGGGAAGTCGGGCACGCCCTCGTAGATGACGCCGGTCGTCCCGTTGCAGAGCGGCCCGTACACGATGTAGCTGTGCCCGGTGACCCAGCCGATGTCGGCGGCGCACCAATACACCGAGTCGGGCTTGACGTCGAAGATGTAGTGGTGCGTCGTCGACACGCCGACCAGGTAGCCGGCCGTCGTGTGGACGATCCCCTTCGGCTTGGCGGTCGTCCCGCTCGTGTACAGCAGGTAGAGAAGGTCTTCCGAGTCCATCGGCTCGCATGGGCAGGAGGCCGGATCGTCGTCCTCGCTCTCCACGAGGTCGTGCCACCAGAGATCGCGTCCGTCCTGCATCGAGACCTCGCCGCCAGTCCGGCGAAGGACGATCGCCCGCGTCACGGCCGGTGACTGCTCGAGCGCGTCGTCCGCGTTTCGCTTGAGCGGGACCTGCTTGCCGCCGCGTAGGCCCTCGTCCTGCGTGATCAGGAGCTCGCACTCCATGTCGTTCATCCGCCCCGCCAGTGCCTCGGCGGAGAAGCCGCCGAAGACGACGGTGTGCGGGGCGCCCAGCCGCGCGCACGCGAGCATCGCGATCGGCAGCTCGGGCACCATCCCCATGTAGATGGCGACCGGCGTTCCCTTCTGGACGCCCAGGCTCTTGAGTGCGTTGGCGAAGCGGACGACCTCTCGTTGCAGCTCCGCGAAGGTGATCGAGCGCCGCTCGTCCTCGGGTTCGCCCTCCCAGAAGTAGGCGACCTTGTCCCCCAGCCCGGCTTCGACGTGGCGGTCGACGCAGTTGTAGGCGACGTTGAGCTTCCCAGCGAGATACCACTTGGCGTTGGGCGGCTCCCATTCGAGCAGCCGTTCGAAGGGCTCGAACCAGGAAACTCGCTCACGGCCCTCGGCCTCCCAGAACTCCTGCCAGTCGCGCTCGTAGATGTCGGGCTGGGCGTTCGCTTCGGCGGCGAAGTCGGCCGGCGGTTCGTAGCGGCGCTCCTCGAGGAGCAGCGTGTCGATCGCCCGGCCGGTGGCTCTCTCGTCGGCGGTCCTCTCGCCCGTCGCCTCGCGCGTCATCGGCGATCCTCGCGGGCGCGAATTCCCTTCAAAGTCGGAACAGACATGCGCGCGCGACGGCGGTAGCCTGACGGCTGGAGGGCGGGGTCAGGGGCTCCCGGTTCTCGCGCGTGTACCTAACCACGCGCTGCATCTACGGAGTCAGGTCGTACGGGAAGTCGGTCAGGTTCTCGGCGCCGTCCTCGGTCACGATCACGAGGTCCTCGAGCCGGACGCCGCCGAACCCCTGGCGGTACAAGCCGGGCTCGATCGTGACCACGTCACCCGCCACGAGTTCGTACCCGCCGAGCATCCCGAGGCTCGGCTCCTCGTGGACCTCGAGCCCCACCCCATGACCGAGCCCATGGAAGAAGCCCTCGTCGAGCGGCTTCCCCTTCTCCTTCGTGCGCTGCGTCTTCTGCTGCTCGGCCTCGAAGACGTCACAGCTCACGTCGAAGACGGAGCGGCCGGTCACTCCGGCCTTCACGACGTCCAGCGAGCGCTCGAGCGCCTCGTGGACGAGCCGATGCCAGTCGGCGACCTCGTCAGGGATGTCGCCGACCACAAACGTCCGCGTCATGTCGGCGAAGCAGGCCGACTCGCGATCCTTCGGCCAGAGGTCGATGACGACCGTCTCACCGGGAGCGATCGGTCCCGAGCCCGTGTCGTGCCCGACCGCCGCCTGCCCGCCGTGGGCGACAATGAACTCGTCCGCGGAGCAGTCGTTCTCGATGAACGCCTGCGCGATCGACACCTTGATCCGCTCGCAGGTCAGCGGCTCGCCGTCGAGCGTCAGCGTCCCGTCCCTCGCCTCCGCTGCGCGCAGGATGTCGCGGGCCGCCGCCATCCCGGCCTCCGCCGCCCGCTGGGCCCTCTGGATCCCGGCGATCTCCGCTTCGCTCTTCACGCGGCGGCGGCGATCGAAGAACTCACGATCCGCCCGCAACTCGATTCCGTTCGTGCGCAGGAAGTCGGCGAGCTGGAGCGGGAACGAGAAGGGAACGACGGCGTTGTCGATCCCAAAGTCGCGGCAGGCCCGCAGAACGAGCTCGTTGAGGATCTCGTTCCAGGACAGCCCTTGCTCGACCAAGTCGTCGCTCCCGTAGTCGACGCCGAGATGGGTCTGGAGGGTTCCGAGCGCGTCGAGCTGCTTCTGCTCGAGCACGTTCGTCAACACGTGGCGCGTCCCATTCCGCTCGGCGTACAGGAAGGCGTCGCCGATCGAGAGCGGCACCTCGTGCCGCAGCTCGGGCGAGCGCATCGTGTCGGCGAAGATGAGGACCTGGTCGGACACGCGCGGGATGCTACCCGCTCCTTAGACTGCAGCCCGATGGAGAACGTGCTCGAGCGAGCTCAGTCGCTGTTCGCCGCCTATGACAAGGAGCTGCAGCGCGAGCTGCCTGAGGGAGCCGACATCTTCGACGCCCACATCCATCTCGGACACGACATCGACGGCTTCCGGGGCGTGTACGACGAGTTCGAGCAGATCGCAGACCGCTACGGCATCTCGCATGCCTTCGTGTTCTGCATGGACGAGCCCGACCGGCATCCCGGCTTCCGGGCTCCCAACGACCGGACGCTCACGTACGCCCAGCGCTCTCGCGGCCGCCTGATCCCCTTCGTCCGCCTGGATCTCGCCGAGGATCCGATCGGGGAGGCGACCCGCTGCCTCGACCTCGGCGCACGCGGCATCAAGCTCCACCCACGCGCCCAGCGCTTCCTCCTCAACGACGAGCGGCTCGCCCCGATCTTCGAGCTGGCGGCGGAGCGCCGTGTGCCCATCCTCATCCACGGAGGACGGGGCCTGCCACCGATCGCCGACAACCTCGCCCGCCTCCTCGAGGCGAATCCCGAGGCACAGCTCATCATCGCGCATGCGGGGATCGCCGACCTGGCGGGGCTGATGGATCATTTCGCCGGCAAGGCAGGGGTCTTCTTCGACACCTCCGTGTGGAGCCCGGTCGACCTCCTCGACATGTTCCGGCATGTCTCGCCCGAGCAGGTGCTGTTCGCATCGGACTACCCCTACGGGCAGGAGCCCGCCTCGCTGCTGATCGCCCTCCGCACCGCTCGGTCCGCCGGACTTGACGAGGACGACATGCGCAAGATGCTCGCCGGCAACGCGGAGAGGATCGCCGCGAACGAGCCTCCCTTCGAGCCGACGCCGGCCCGCGGAAGCGAGATCTTCGAGCAGCCGATGGTGTTCGCCCGGATCCACCAGTACCTGTCGATGGCGACTCCGCTCCTATGGACGCGCCAGCCCGACACCATCGGCGTGCTCGGACTTGCACTCAACGCGTGCGAGGAGCGCAACGGCTTGATGCCGGGCGAGCTCGACGGCATCAAGGAGCTGCTGACGGTCGCGCGCGACCTCTGGCGCTCGTTCCCCGAGCTCGAGGACGAGCAGGAGCGGCGGCAGGTTGGGCGAGCGACGTTTCGGCTCATCCACCTCGCGGATATCTGGGCGGTGACGCCGAGTGTCTGAGCTCACCGTCAACGGACAGCGCTATGAGATCGAGGCTCCCGTCGAGCGCTCGCTGGCGGACACGCTGCGCACCGACCTCGGCCTGACGGGGACGAAGGTGGCGTGTGGCGAAGGGCACTGCGGGGCCTGCACGATTCTGCTGGACGGAATCCCGACGCTCTCCTGCATCACCCTCGTGCACCTCGTGGGCGACCGCGATGTGACCACCATCGAAGGCCTGCGTGACCATCCACTCGTCGATGCGTTCGTGCGCTGCGACGCGCTCCAGTGCGGTTTCTGCACTCCCGGGCAGATCGTCTCCGCCTCGGCGCTCGTCGAGGCCGATCCCAACCCAAGCCGCGAGGAGATCCGGCATGCGATGTCCGGGAACATCTGTCGCTGCGGCGCCTATCCCAAGATCGAGGAGGCAATTCTGACGTGGCAAGGCTGATCCGCACCGAGAAAGAGGTCGAGGGCAACTACACCGAGCAGTGGATCGTGGTCGAGGAGGATCCGCTCGAGCGCTGGCCGGCCGGCGCGCTCGAGACGGTCGGAAAGCCCGTCCCGCGAGAGGACGGTGCCGAGCGCGCCCGCGGCCAGGCGACCTACACCGCCGATCTCCAGCTCCCGGGGATGCTGCACGCCGCAGTCCTGCGCAGCCCGCATGCAAGAGCGCGCGTAAAGAGGCTCGACCTCTCCAAAGTTGCCGACACACCCGGCGTGCGCGCCGTGCTCGGGCCCGACGACCTCGACGTCTTCACGCGGGAGCCGGGCTATCCGGGAGCCCCGGTGGCCGCGGCCGCGGCGGACTCCTACGGGCAGGCTGCGCGCGCACTCGACCTGGCCGAGGTCGAATGGGAGGTCTTGGACCCTCTGCTCGACCCGGACGAGGCCGTGCGCGAAGGGTCGCTCCACGACGAGCCCGAGCGCTACGAGCGCGGCGACGCGGAGGCAGGCTTCGCGGAGGCCGACGTCGTCGTCGAGGCCGAGTACCGGACGCAGACCGTCCTGCACAACTCGCTCGAGACCCACCAGTCCGTGTGCGAATGGAACGGAGACACCCTCACGGTCTACATCTCCACTCAGTTCATCTGGGGCGTGCGCTCCGAGATCGCGGAGAAGCTCGGCATCCCCGAGGACAAGGTGCGCGTGGTCTGCCACTACATGGGCGGCGGCTTCGGCGCCAAGAACCACCCAGGCCAGTACACGTTCATCGGCGCCGAATTCGCCAAGCGCACGGGTCGGCCGGTCCGCTGCGCGCTGACGCGACGGGAGGAGAACCTCGCGAGCGGAAACCGGCACGCCACGATCCAGCGCCTCAAGGCCGGGGCGAGGGCCGACGGGACGCTGACCGCGCTCCAGGGAGAGTTCGTGATGGCGGTCGGCTGGGAGGGCTTCCAGAGCTGGACGGCGGGGCCGATGAAGATGCTGTACGGCTGCCCGAACGTCTCGACCGTCGAGTACGGCGCGAAGATCAACACCTCCCCGAACGCCGCCTTCCGGGCGCCCGGCTTCGTCGAGGGGACCTTCGGGCTCGAGTGCCTGCTCGACGAGGTGGCGGCCAAGCTCGAGATCGACCCCCTCGAACTTCGCCGCCGGAATCACGCCGATGTCGACCTTGTCGACGACCGCCCCTTCTCGTCCAAAAACCTGATCGAGTGCTACGAGCGGGCCGAGCCGCACTGGGCCCGCCGCCAAGAAGTGCGCGCCCGCTCGGAAGGGCCGTGGCAGCGCGGTGTGGGCATGGCCAGCCAGATCTGGTTCGGCGGAGGCGGCCCGCCCTCGTACGCGTGGGTGAGGGTCGGCTCGGACGGGCGCGCGACCGTGATCACGGCCATGCAGGACATCGGCACCGGAACGAGGACAGCCATGGCCCAGATCGCGGCGCAAGAGCTCGGGCTTCCGATCGACCGCGTCCAGGTCGCGCTCGGCGACTCGGCCCGCGGGCCGTACGCCGCGATCTCCGCCGGCTCGTCCACCGTGCCGAGCATGGGACCGGCGGTCCGCGCGGCCGCACATGACGCCGCGCGCCAGATCATCGAGATCGCCGCTCAGCGCTTCCATCTCGAGGAGCGCGTGCTCTCGCTCCAGGATGGCAAGGTCGTCTCGGCCGACGACGGCTCGTGGGAGGTCGAGGAGGTGACGGGCCTGCTCGAGGACGCGCAGATCCTCGGCAAGGGGGCGCGAGGGCCGAACCCGACGGGAATGCGCGTGCTCACGTTCGGCGTGCAGGTGGCCGAGATTGCCGTCGACGTCGAGACGGGCGAGATTCGCGTGGAGCGTGTCGCCGCGATCCACGACGTCGGCCGCGTCATCAACCCGCTCGGAGCTTCGAGCCAGGTCGAGGGCGGGATCATCCAGGGCCTCGGGCACACGCTGTCCGAGGAGCGCCTGCTCGATCCCGAGAGCGGGGCCGTGCTGACGCAGACGCTCGACGCCTACAGGATGCCGACGATCGCCGACGTGCCGGAGATCGTGACCGAGCTTGTCGACATCCCGGACGAGCACTTGACGAGCCTGGGCGCGAAGGGGCTCGGCGAGCCTCCGATCATCCCGATCGCGGCCGCCGTGGCGAACGCGATCCGTGACGCGACGGGCGCGGACGTCCGCTCGCTGCCGATCACGCGTGAGGAAATGCTGCGGGCGCTCGCGGAAGCCAAGGAGAAAGCGCGTGGAGCTCCTGCGGCCGTCTAGCCTCGCCGAGCTCGACGGCGGCGTTCCCATTGCGGGTGGCACGGAGCTCGTGCCGCTGCTGCGCGACGGCCTCGTCGAGGCCGAGACGCTCGTCGACGTCCGGGAGATCGTGCCCCGAGGGATCTCCGAAGGCCGGATCGGCGCGGGAACGACGCTCGCCGAGCTCGAGGTCGATCCGCAGGTGCCGCACGCGCTGCGCGAAGCGTGCGCGTCCGCCGCCTCGCCGCAGCTTCGCTCGATGGGCACGATCGGCGGCAACCTGCTGCAGGCGACGCGCTGCTGGTACTGGCGGCTCAAGTTTCCTTGCTATCTGCACGGCGGCGACCGCTGCCACGCGCGCGAGGGCACCCACCGCGAGCACGCCGTCTTCGGTAACGACCGCTGTGCCTCCGCCCACCCCTCCGATCCTGCCGCCGCCCTGCTCGCTCTGGGAGCACGCGTGCACACCGACCGGCGCGACTTCCCGCTCGACGACCTCTACCGGCTGCCGACCGACGACGATCGTGGCCTCACCACCCTCGAGCCGAGCGAGCTCATCCTCGAGCTGGAGGTGCCGCAGCCCCAGGCGAGCACGTACCTGAAGGCAATGGACCGGCGCAAGTGGGCGTTTCCGCTGGTCGGCGTAGCCGCGGCCCGCTTCGAGGACGGCGTCCGGTTCGGGCTCGCCGGCGTCGCGCCGGTGCCGTGGACGATCGCCGACGCCGAGGACCTCGACTCGGCGACCCCCCTCCCGGGCACCAAGTACAAGCTCGAGATCGCACGCGCGCTCTTCCGGCGGGCGCTCGAAGCCGTTACTTGATCACAGCCGTCGTCCTGGCCGCCGGCGCCGCGACCCGCTTCGGAGCGCCGAAGCAGCGGCTCCTGCTCACGCCGGTGCTGGACCGCGTCCGGGCCAGCGCTGTCGACGAGCTCGTGGTCGTCATCGGCGCCTATCAGGTGACGACGGACGCGCGCACCGTCAAGTGCCCGGAATGGGAGCGCGGCCCGGGGGCGTCCCTGCGTTGCGGACTCGAAGCCCTCACGGAGGAGGTCGAAGCCGCCGTCGTCGTCCTCGCCGACGGCCCGCAGCTCTCACCCAAGGCGATCGACCGCGTCATCGACGTGTGGCGCTCCTCCGGGGACGAGATCCTGGCGGCGACCTATAAGGGCGAGCGCGGGCATCCGCTGCTCGTCGCACGCCCGGCCTGGGACTGCATCCCGGACGAAGGCCTGCGCAGCCTCCCCTTCACGCCGGTGTCCTGCGACGACGTCGGCCACCCGGGCGACATCGACACGCCGGGAGACCTCAGAGCAATGGAGTTCTGAGCGCCGCGAGCTTCTGCTTCAGCTCCGGGGGCATCTTCTCGGGCGCGGCCTGGCGGACGAGCAGGCGGAGGTTCTCCTCGAACCGGTATCGCCGCGCACAATCGTCGCATTCGTCGAGATGGGCCTGAGCCTGGGCCCGCTCGGACTCGCTGAGCTCCCGGTCCAGATACGGCTGCAGAACTTCTTCGCACCAGAGACAAGGATCCAACGTTGCCCCCATCACCTTTCTCCCACGGTGGTCTCTGCAAGCTGCTGTTTCAGGATACGCCGTCCGCGATGCAGACGCGACATGATCGTGCCGACCGGGACGTCGAGGATCTGCGCGGCCTCCTGGTAGGAGAAGTCGCCGATGTCGACCAGCACGATCGCGTCCCGGAAGTCGTGCGGCACCGAGGAGAGCGCCGAGACGATGTCGTCCTGCGACAGTCGTTCGATCACGCGCTCCTCGTCAGTGCGCTCGGGGGTCGCCTCCTCGAGCCGGTTGTAGAGGAAGTAGTCGCCTTCCTCCATCGGCTGCATGTCAGGCGTGCGCTGCTGCCGGCGGCCCCGGTCGATGTTCAGGTTGGTGAGGATGCGAAGGAGCCACGCGCGCAAATTGGTTCCCGGAGTGAACGACCGCCAGCTTCTGAACGCGCGCGCGTAGGTCTCCTGCATCAGGTCCTCTGCTTCCTCCTTCGTCCTCACGAGCCGCCGTGCTACGCGATACACCTGATCGGCCAACTCGAGCGCCTCCTCCTCGAAGCGCACGCGGTCGCGCGCCTCGGTTGCAATCTCCCGTCCCTGGGTGCCCTGCGAGTCGGCCATCGCGCGGCCACCCTAGCAACGGCCCTTCGATGGTGGCAACGGCCGTCACCAGCGGTCTATTCCCGTGGATTAGCGGAGTGCGCGGACGGGTAGCGGAAAGCAGATCCGAGGAAGGAGGCGTTGATGGACGGATACGACGTCATCACGAGCGACGGCGACAAGGTCGGCCAGGTTGTCGGAACCGACGGCGCGAACCTCGTCGTCGAGCACGGCTGGGTGCGCAAGTCGAGACACGTCGTCCCGCAGGCATTCGCATCGACCGACCGCGACCAGCACGTCGTGCGGCTCACCGTGCCGCGACAGGTCTTCGAGGACGGCCCCACCGCGGGGGGTGACCGAATCGACGAAGAGGAGGTCGCTGCCTACTACGGGCTCGCGGCCGGCGAGGAAGCCCCGGCGACGCAGGGGTACGGGGAGCTCGAGCCGAACGACCCCGCCGCGAGGCCCTGAAGCAGGCGACGAGGCGCCCCGGAAGGGCGCTCGTGGCGTTCACCAGGACTACTGGAAGACGAAGGAGTAGCTACTCGACGGCCCGGAAGCCGACCTTGGCCATCGCGTCGAGCAAGGCTTCACGGTCTGTGACCTCGTCGTCCCAGGAGAGGGTGACCTGACCCATCAGGTTTGCATTCGCGAACTCCAGGCCTTCGTGACCTTCGAGCGCTCCGGCGAGGCGCAGAACGCAGCGTTCGCAGCGGATGCCCGTCACCTGGATCGTCTCCTGCCGGGTCATTCAGGGCAACTCTAGCGTTCGCTCGACGAGCTCCTGGCACACGGCGTCGAGCCCCCGGGAACGGCCGGTCTCGAGCTGGAGATCTGCCTCCCCGGGGTTGGCACGGAGCTCGTGGAGGAGCTCGCGGCCGCCCAGTCTCTCCGCGGCGCCGCCGATGAGCTCGACCAGCTCGGCGAGCAGCTCCAGCACCCCGGCGATCCGCGCCTCGTCGGGATGCATGAGCTCGGCTGCGGTCCCAAAACGGGACGCCGCCCAGCGGTTCTGCTGATAGACGCCGCGCTCCCAGGGCGCGTGGGGTCGCGGGTCGCCGTCCAGGACGGCCGCGCACAGCGCCTGGAGCAGCGCGGCAATCGAGCCGGTGCGCCGGACGGCCGTCGGCTGGTCGGGCATGCGGATCTCGAGTGTCCCGAAGCGCGGATGGGGGCGGATGTCCCACCAGAAGCTCGTGTAGTCCTTGCCGAGCGGGACCCCCGACTTGCGGAAGCGCTCCACGAACGCCTCCCACTCCTCATAGGAGCGGAACGCAGGCGGGGCTCCGCTGCGGGGAAGCTCGGCGAGCACCTGGGCGCGATTCGACTTCAGCCCGGTCTCCTTGCCCGCCACATAGGGCGAGTTCGCCGACAGCGCGAGCACGAGCGGAAGCCACGGGAGCACGCCTTCCAGCGCGTCGAAGCACGAGTCCGCATCCGGAAGGCCGACGTGCACGTGGAGGCCGTTGACGCCCTGGCGCCGCGCAGAGACGCCCGCATACTCGAGAAAGCCGTGGTACCTCAGCTTGTTGACGACGGCGAGGCTCTCGGGCTCGCTGAGGGGATGCGTCCCGGAGGCGGCGATGGTCAGGCCGATCCGGCTCGCGGCCTCGGCCGCCGCCTTCCGCAGCTTCACCAGCCGGTCGAGCGCATCGACGGCCGACTCGCACACCCCCGTGTTCAGCTCGACGACCGACGCGTGCAGTTCTCTCTTCAGGAGCCCCGGGTAGTCGAGATCCTCAGCCGCCGTCAGCAGCTCGTCGACGGCCGGCCGCTGCTCGCGCGTCTCCGGGTCGAGGATGATGATCTCCTCCTCGACCCCAAGGGAGAACGGTTGGCTCTCCCCGAACCTCGCGTCGATCATTCGCGCCCCTCGGACGCCGCTGGCAAAGGAGGCAAGCGGGCGGCGCGCAGGACAGTACAAATCAGTACGGCCAAGCGACGCCCGCGCACGTCTTTCGGTGACGGGCATTTAGATTCCCGCGAGAGAGGGCTTGCCCTCTCGCAGCGGGAATTGCCGCCAGCGGCGTCAGCCGTCGCGCGGAGCCGGGCTTCGCCCGGCGAGAGCCGACGGCCGCGAGGGCCGCGAATCATCCCTCGGGCCGGATCCCGTGGACAGGGCGTCCCGCCGCCTCCCAGGCGTAGTAGGACGCGCTGGGCCCGAAGCCGGAGTCGTACTCGACCACCGTGGGGTTGCGCCCGACCTCCTTGGCGCGCTGCGCGTGACGGAGCAGGTTCGGGTCGTCCCGCTCCTCCCAGACGAGGATCAGGTGGACGGCCGTCATGTACTCGGCGACGAAGGAGCAGCCCTCGGCGGGGCACGGGAAGGGATCCGTCTCGACGCAGTACCAGCCGGCGTGGTCGCCGCCGTCCTCGCGCCACAGCTCCTCCACGACGAGCTCGTCGATGATCTCCACACGGCCTGCGTGTTCCGCCACGCGCGCAAGTGTGCCCAATACTCGGCGGTGTTCGTCGTCGGCCCCCCGGGACTACGTGCCGTGTAACTGGAGGAGGGGTCTCAAGGGGGAGTCAACGGTTCCCCCTCGATGAAGGAGCGGGCTTTGGCGCCCGCTCCGGTCTCCTTGAGATTGAAATGCCCGGCCCCGGGCTGGATTTAGCTCAGGGCCGGGCTGGATAGGCGGCTAACCAGGGGAAGGGGGAGTCGTCGGTTGCCGCCCAAGCTCGATGTCGAGGGTCTTCTTCGCCGAATCTCGGTAGATGCCGATCTTCACGTGGTCTCCGGGCTTCCTCCCGGAGATCAGCTCGCTCAACCGGTCGAACGAGTCGATGCGCTCGCCGTCGACCGAGACGATGATGTCGCCGCCGACCCGGTAGCTCTCGCCGGCGAGGATGACGTTCGTCCTCCCCGCCCGGATGCCCGCCTTCGCGGCCGCGCTGTCCGGGACGACCTTCTCCACGAGCAGGCCGCGTCTAACGGGCAGCCGCACGAGCCGGGCGAGGCCCGGGCTGATCGACTTCACCTCTACACCGAGGAACGCGTGCTCGGCCTTGCCGCTCTTGATCAACTGAGCGGCCACGTCCTTGACCGTGTTGATCGGGATGGCGAAGCCGATGCCGATGTTGCCGCGCTCGCCCGTGTTCCCGGTCGAAATGGCCGCGTCGACGCCGATCACCTGCCCGGCCGCGTTGAGCAGCGGGCCGCCCGAGTTGCCGGCGTTGATCGCCGCGTCGGTCTGGATGATGTGGTCGATTGTCTGGAAGTTGGGAGACTGGATGTGCCGCTGGAGGGCACTGACGATCCCGGCGGTGATGCTGCGGCTGTAGCCGAACGGATTGCCGATCGCGAGCACGGCATCTCCGACGCGAACGTTGTCCGAGTCGCCGAGCACGAGCGGCTGTAGCGCGCGCGACTTCGCGTCCACCTGCAGGACGGCGACGTCCGTGCTCGGGTCCACCCCGACGACCCGTGCTTTCATGCTGTCGTTGTTCGAGAAGCTGACCCGGATCGACCGCGCGCCCTGAACGACGTGGTAGTTCGTGATGATGTGGCCGGCCTTGTCGATGACGAAGCCGGAGCCGAGCGTTCGCTCCTCCTGCGGGAAGAGCGGCGTCCCGAAGAAGGGATCCGTCTGCGTGGTCACGACGCGCGCGGTGATCTGCACGACCCCCGGAGCCGCGCGCTTGTAGATGTCCGCGATCGTCATCCCGCGGTGCGTCTGCGCCACGTTGGGCGTCGCCTGCACGGGCGTCTGAACGATCTCGCGGACCGTGCTCGTCCCTTCGCCGAAGTCGCCGAGGAGCCATGCACCGCCGAGGGCGATGGCTCCTCCGGCGATTCCCACCGCGAGAAGAGACCCGATCCGTGCAGCCGGTCCTGAGCGCCAATTCATTGGTTACGCGGTTATAACGTCGCGCCCGTTAACCGCCTGTTGGCCGAGATTAAGCGCGCGTTAAGGAAGTAGGCGCAGCGGGATACGCACGACGTGGATCGGCCTGCCGTTCTGCGGCGAGGTCTCGTAGACGAGCACCACGGCGGCCGTCGGCTTGCGGATCTTGAAGGCGATGCTCGTGTCGAAGGTTCCCCGCGTTCCCGTTCCCGAGGAGGCGCTGAGGGGGTGCTTTGCGAGGCGGCGGCCGCCGGCCCGGAGCTCCATCTGGAACCTGCCCTCGAAGGTGTTCGCCGTGCCGCGAAGCTCAACCGGGCTGGACACGCGCTCGCCGACGACCGGCTGCTCGAGCAGGATCGCCGGCGAGTATCGCTCGAGGCTCTTTCGGGTGAACGCCTTGCTCCCGATCCGTACCGATTGAACCGTTGGAAACTGCGTCAGCGTGTAGACGATCTGGGCCTTCGCCGGCGGTCTCGGATTGCCGCTTAGGTCCAGACGCGCTCTCCCGCTCGCCACACTGAGGTTCTGAAAGGTCAGGGCTTTCGGGATCGCCGTCGCGAGCCCGGCCGCTCGTTCCGATTCACTCGGCCCCTTGAAGAGAGCCTCCAAGGCCGCCCCTCCGACCTCCTGCGTGGCCGGAATCACACGATGGGCCGCCGCCACCTTCCCGTCGCGGAGGAAATAGACCGAGAGCACCAGCTTCCCGGAGCTCGTGGTCGTCTCCATCGGCCCGGTCGGAAGCGGGGGCGGCGGGGGCAGGCGGCCGGTGCTGACGGGAGGCAGCGTGCTCGAGCCTCCGCCGCAGGCCGACAATGCGAGCGGCAAGACCACCAGGAGCAAGAGCCTTCGCTTCACGCCCAAATCATCCCCGCTCGACTGATAGTGTCAAGCATAGGCAATGCCTAGGCAAAGCTATAGCGCCGGCGAGGCAGCGAAGCTGCTCGGGATCAGCCTCGACACCCTGCGCCGCTGGGACCGGCAAGGCCGGATCAAGACGCGGCGCGACCGGGCCAACCGGCGTCTCGTGCCGGCGAGCGAGATCGATCGTCTCCGCCGCCGCGCTCAGCCCGCCGACCTGTCTGCCCGCAACCGCCTCGCCGGCGTCGTCCGGGAAGTCAAGCGCGAGGGGCTCCTCGCCCAGGTCGAGCTCGAGGCGGGCCCCTACCGCGTCGTCGCCGTGATCACCCGCGAGGCGGCCGACCAGCTTGAGCTGAAGCCCGGAGCTTCGGCGACGGCGGTGGTGAAGGCGACGTCGGTCCTGATCGAACGGTGAGACGGCTCGCGGCGATCGCTGCCCTCGTGCTCCTCGCCGCGGGCTGCAGCGGTAGCAAGAGCGAGCCGCTCACGGTCTACGCGGCGTCCTCGCTCACCAGCGTCTTCCAGAAGCTGGATTCCGACGCCCGCTTCAACTTCGCGGGCTCCGACCAGCTCGCCTTCCAGATCGAGCAGGGTGCAAAGGCGGACGTCTACGCCTCGGCGAGCCCGAAGTACCCAGGGGAGCTGCATGCGAAGGGCCTCGTCGACCCGCCTCACGTCTTTGCCACCAACCGGCTCGTCCTGATCGTGCCTCGGTCGAATCCGGCGCACGTGACGTCGCTCCACAGCCTGCTCCGTTCCGACGTGAAGCTCGTGATCGGGGCCGAAGGAGTACCGGCGGGGGACTATGCGCGCGACGTGCTGGATTCCTTCTGTGGCCACGCCCCGCACTGCCCGGCGGCGAAGATCGTGAGCGAGGAGCAGGACGTCAAGGGCGTCGTCTCAAAGGTCGCGCTCGGCGAGGCGGACGCCGGCTTCGCCTACGCGACGGACGCTCGGGCCGCTGCGGGGAAGGTTCGTGCGATCCCGATCCCCTCCGCTTTGGCGCCGGACGTTCGCTACTCGATCGCCGTCGTGCGAGAGTCCGATCAGCAGAAAGAGGCCGACGATTTCGTTCACCTCGTTCTCGGCGCAAGAGGCCGAGCCGCCCTGCGCCGCGCAGGATTCGGCCTGCCGTGAGCCGTCTGTTCGTCCCCGCCCTGGTGGCGGCGACCGCTGTTGTCGTCGCCTTCCTCCTGCTTCCGCTGCTCGCGCTCTTCCTCCGCATCTCGCCGGGCACGCTTTTCGCGCAGCTCGCCAACCCGGTCGCTCGCGACGCGCTCCTCGTCAGCTTCAAGACGAGCGCGATCGCGCACGCGTTCGTCCTCCTCATCGGCACGCCGGCCGCCTACCTGCTCGCCACTCGGCGCTTTCGCGGCAGGACGCTCCTGATAACCGCGCTCGAGCTGCCGCTGGTGCTCCCCCCAGCCGTCGCGGGAATCGGGCTGCTCGCGGCATTCGGACGGCGCGGCCTGCTCGGCGGGACATTCGAGGTGCTGGGAATCTCGATCCCGTTCACGCAGGCGGCCGTCGTGCTGGCCGTCATCTTCGTCTCCAGCCCCTTCTACCTACGCTGGGGAATCGCGGCCTTCGCGAGCGTCGACCAGCAGCTCCTCGACGCGTCGCGGACGCTGGGCGCCGGCCCGGCGCGCACCTTCCGGCGAGTCGCACTCCCGCTCGCGGCAGGCGGCCTGGGCGTCGCCTCTTCGCTCGCCTTTGCACGGGGCCTGGGCGAGTTCGGGGCCACGATCATGTTCGCCGGCAGCGTGCGCGGAATCACGCAGACGCTGCCCCTCGCGATCTACGCCGAGCTCGACGTCAACTTCGACGTTGCGCTGGCCGTCGGCGCCTTGCTCGTCCTCGTCAGCCTGGCCGTGCTCCTCGCGGTCAAGCTCATTCCCTCATGGACACGGTTTCCGTCGACATCGTTCACTCTCTCCGCGCCTTCCGGCTCGAAGTAGCGCTCGAGCTCGGAGCGGAAACGGTCGCGCTCGCCGGTCCGTCGGGCGCGGGGAAGACGACGGCGCTCCGCGTGATCGCGGGCCTCGTGACCCCCGAGGAGGGGCGGATCGAAGCGCATGGGGCGGTGTGGTTCGACTCAACGAGAGGGATCGACTTGCCACCCGAGCGGCGGTCGGTGGGCCTGGTCTTCCAGGAGTACGCGCTCTTCCCGCATCTGACGGTGGAAGGAAACGTCGCCTTCGGGGGGCGCGAACGCGCCGCAGAGACCCTCGAGCGCCTGGGGATCTCGCACCTCGGACAGGCACGCCCGGGGGAGCTGTCGGGCGGGGAGCGACAGCGTGTCGCCGTAGCGCGAGCGCTCGCGCGCGAGCCGGACGTTGTGCTCCTCGACGAGCCGCTCGCGGCCCTGGACGTCCGTACGCGCGCGCGGGTCCGCGCCGAGCTCCGAGAGCTCCTGCGCAGCCTCGGCCTTCCGACCATCGTGGTCACCCATGACTTCGAGGACGCCGCCTCGCTCGCCGACCGCATCGTCGTCGTCGACCGGGGACGGGTCGTCCAATCCGGCAGCGCCCCGGATCTCATCGCGCGGCCGGTAGGCCAGTTTGTGGCCGAGTTCGCAGGCGGAAATCTGCTCCCCGGCCGCGCCCGCCGGATCGAGTACGGGCTCACCGAGGTCACGCTCGAGGACGGGACGCGGCTGCGCTCGACGGACGAGGCCGAGGGAACGGTGGGCCTGGTTGTCTATCCGTGGGAGGTCGCGCTCGCCCGCTCTCTTCCGACCGACTCGACCCAGAACCACGTCCAGGCTCCGATCGCGAGCCTCGTGCCGGTGGCGAATCGCGTCCGTGTGCGCGTTGGCCCACTCACCGCAGAGATCACGGCCGCGGCGGCCGAGCAGCTCGAGCTGCGGACCGGCGAGACCGTGGTCGCGAGCTTCAAGGCCACGGGAACCCGGTTAGTTCCGCTTGGCTAGAGTCTTTGCACCGGGGTGTCCGGCGCGTCCGGGCTGAGATCACACCCGTAGAACCTGATCTGGGTAATACCAGCGAAGGGAGGGCATGGAAAGAGCTCCGAGTTGGGGAATCGAGCCGGTGCCGGACCGGATGAAGGTCCTGGGCCTGCTCGACACGATGATGCTGTGGGGGAACCTCGGCATCTCGCTGCTCGTGATCGTCGCCGGTGCATTCCTCGGACCGGCGCTCGGCCTGAAGAAGGCGCTCCTCGCGATCGTGATCGGCGCCGTACTCGGCAACGCGCTGCTCGCGCTCGCCGGGCTGATCGGCGAGCGGCGGCGCGTGCCGGCGATGGTGCTGCTGCGCGACCCGCTCGGCCACCGCGGCTCGTACGTCCCGACCGTCCTCAACGTGGGACAGAACATCGGCTGGGCGATCTTCGAGCTGATCGTGATAGCGACCGCCGCGAGCGCGCTCTCGGATCGCGTCTTCGGCTTCCACGCCAAGTGGTTCTGGACGCTTCTGTTCGCAGGCGTGACCGTCGCCTTCGCGTTTCTCGGGCCGGTGTCGTTCGTCCGGCAGTGGGTCCGCCGGTTCGCGCTCTGGGTGGTGCTCGCCTCGCTCGGGTACCTGATGTGGTGGACCCTGGACGGGGCCGATCTCGGCGCGCTGTGGCACCAGGCCGGGGACGGTTCGCTCACCTTCGCGCAGGGAGTCGACCTGACGATCGCGATGGCGGCCTCGTGGCTTCCGCTCGCCGCCGACTACACCCGCTTCTCGCGCGACGGCCGCAGCGCCTTCTGGGGCACAGGGATCGGATACGCGATCCCGAACGCGCTGCTGTACATGCTCGGGGCCGTTCTCCTGCTCTCGCGGGGGCTGGACGACGCGGCCTCGATCGTCCCGGCGATCGCCACGGGAGGGCTCGCGAGCGGCCTGGCCCTGCTCGCGCTGACCGTGGACGAGACCGACGAGCCGTTCGCCAATGTCTACTCCTCAGCTGTCTCGCTCCAGAACCTCTGGCCGCGCGCGCCACAGCGGCTGCTGATCCTCGCGGTCGCCGGGGTAGCGACCGTGGGCGCGCTCACCATCGACCTGGGGCAGTACCTCAACTTCCTCTACCTGCTCGGATCCTTCTTCGTTCCGCTGTTCGGGGTGCTCGCAGCGGACTTCCTGCTCGGCCGGCAGCCGACGGCGGCGGTGAGGGCAGGCGGGCTCACGGCGTGGGTCGCGGGCTTCGTCCTGTACCAGTGGCTGCAGCCGACGGGCCCCTCGTGGTGGACTGACGCGGTCGCGCACACGCACGCGGGAACCTGGTCGATCGGCGCCTCGCTGCCCAGCTTCGCTCTCGCGTTCGCCCTGACCGTCGCGTTCCGCTCGGTACCCTCGCTCCGTGCCGCAGCTCGGCCTCGTCGGGAATCTCTCGCACGATCGCGTTGACGGCGCCGCGCCGCGGCTGGGGGGCGGCGTCTTCCACGGAGCGGGGGCGCTGAAGCTCCTCGAGCGGCCGGCGGAGATCATCGCCCGCGGCGCGCTGCTGGAGCCGATTCCTCTTCCCGCAAGGGTGCTCCCGGCCCGCGAGACGACAGCCTTCTCGTTCCGATACGAGGGCGACACGCGCGTGATGGAGGTGGACGCGCTCGGAGAGGTGTGGGTAGAGGATGACGTGGCTTCGCTCGAGGCTGAGTGGGTGCACCTCGCCGCGCTCATCCGCTCGGACTTCCCGGGCGAGACGATCGCCGCCCTGGCGCGGGATCGAACGCTGTCGCTGGACGGCCAGGCCCTCGTGCGGGCCCCCGTGCTCGGGCCGCTCCGCCTCGACCGGAACTTCGACCCCCGCGTCCTCGAGGAGATCTCGATCCTCAAGCTGTCCGAGGAGGAGGCGGACGTCCTGGACGGCGTCGAGCTCGGCGTGCCGGAGGTGATCGTCACGCGGGGGGCGCGCGGATCGGTCGTGCTGACGGACGGTCACGCGAGCGAGATTCCCGCATCGCCGCTCGGCGGCGTCGACCCCACGGGTGCAGGCGATGCATTCGCGGTCGGCTATCTCGCCGCACGCAGCGAGGGCCGCGGGCCGGCCGAGGCGGCGCGGGAGGCGACGGAGCTGGTGGCGCGCTTCCTGTCATGAGAGCGCTGGTCGGCACCGCGGACGGCGTCTTCACGGTCGACCTCCACGAGGAGGTCGTGCTCGACCTGGATGCCGACGCGAGGGTGACTCCGGCCGCGCCGCCGAGCGTCGCTCTCCCTCGGCTCGTGGCGGCGGCCGCCTCCGGCTCCACGGTGGTCGCGGTGGTCGACACGCGGCCGCCGCTGGCCGTCTCCCACGACGCCGGCACGACGTGGAAGCAGGCCGGCGGTGGCCTGCCGAAGGGACGCGCGATCGCGATCGCAGAGGACGATCCGGAGCTCGTCCTCTACGCGGCCCGCAACCGCCTCTACCTCTCCCGGGACGGAGGCCTGTTCTGGAGCGCGCTCGCCCCCGAGCTTCCGGAGATTCAAGCCGTTGCTATCGAGTGACAACCGCGCGCTGTAGCGGCGTATCTTCTGTGGGATGCGGGCGCTCGTTCTCATTGTCGTCCTGGCGGTGCTCGCCGCCGGCTGCGGAAGCAGCAGCTCTGTCGCGGGAATCAAGGTGCCGAAGCTCGTCGGCATGGAGAAGCGCGCAGTCGAGGAGCTGCTGCCGAGCAAGCACCTGCGCTGGCGCTATGGCGAAAGTGGGCACGTCCAGTTCAAGGCGCCGCGCCCGAACGTGGCCTCGAGCAGCGACGACGACGTCATCCTGAGACAGGCCCCGCGGCAAGGAACGCTGGTAACGCGCGGAACGGTCATCCGGCTCGTGACCAACTGCATAGTCCACGGGCCGTGCGCCTGATCAGACGTCGCGCAGCCTGAACTCGCCGTGGGCGACGGTCACGGCCGACCCGCCGACCGCGACCCGCTCGACCTTCTCGGGCGATCCGTCCACCCGGGCATGCAGTGTCGAGGGCCTCGCGATCTCCGCGCCCTGGGAGATCTGGATCTCCTCGCCGAAGGCGATCCGGCCGTGGCGCGCAAGGTGGAGCGCGAGTGGCCCGGCGGCGGAGCCGGTGGCCGGATCCTCGGGCACGCCTCCGGAGGGCGCGAACATCCTCGTCTTCCACTTCGTCCCGGAACCGGCGTAGCAATTGACGCCCAAAACCTCGGAGGAGGCGAGCCGACTGAGGTCGGGCTTGAGCGCGGCGACCTCCTCTTCCGACCGAAAGGTGACGTACACGTGCTGAAGGCCGTTGTCGTACACCTCGACTGGGAGCTCCGAGCGCTCGACACCGAGCGCGCCCAGCAGCTCGGCCTCGGCAGCGTAGGGCTCGACGGTCGGGATCGGCTGCTCCATCCAGCCGAAGACGATCCGTGGGCCCTCGCGCTCGAGCTTGACCGGAACTACGCCGCTTCCGGTCTCGAGCCGGATCTCGTCCAGCTGCAGCGGCGCCGCGAGGACGAACGCGGTGCCGAGCGTCGGGTGGCCGGCAAACGGAATCTCCGCCTGGGGAGTGAAGATCCTTAGCCGCGCGTGGCCGTCACCCTCGGCCGGCAGGACGAAGACGGTCTCTGAGTAGTTCATCTCGCGCGCGAGGCGCTGCAGAAGCTTCTCCGGGATCTCGCGCGCGTCTGTGAACACTGCCAGCTGGTTGCCCGCGAGCGGCTCGTCGGTGAAGACGTCGCAGACGACGTAGCGGAAAGTGGCCATGAGCTTGACTCTACGCGTCTGGCTGGAATGTAGGGTCTTGGAATGTGGCCGGCACGGATCGGAGCCATCTCAGCGGGAGCCCTCTCCCTGCTTGCGATAGTGGTCTCAGCGGCCGCGGTCGGCCACGGAACCATCGGCCGCCAGATCCACGTGGGGGTCGCTCCCAGCGTGGTCACGTTCAGCAAGGACAGCCGCTTCGCCTACGTCGTCGACTCGAACCTGAGCGCTCACACGTCCGGGCGGGGGTCGCTCGTGATCGTCAGCGTCAAGCGCAAGAAGGTCATCCGGAAGATCCGCGTCCAGCAAAACCCGGAGGGGATCGCTCGCTCGCGTGACGGGACGAAGATCTTCGTAGCGAACTACGGCAGCGACACGGTCTCGGTCATCAGCCAGAAGCGTTTGCGGGTCGTGCGGACGATCCACGTGGGCCGGGCCCCCGGGACGCTGCTGGACATGATGATCAATGGGCGCGAGTTCCTCGTGGTCGCGAACAGCGGCCATGTCGAGCCGGCGCGAGGCTCGCTGTTCTTCATCCGCCTCGCCGACTTCAAGCTCGTCCGCGCCGTGAGGTTCCGCTTCAACCCCATCGACCTCGCGCCCGGCCCGAAGGACCGAGTGGTCTACGTCGCCGACGGAAATGCGCCGCGCGTGCTCGTCGTCAGCACACGGACGATGAGAGTCTCCCGTCACTTCTCCATCCGCGACCCGCTCGGGTTCATGAACGCGCTGGGGGTCAGCCGGACTCGGAAGCTGCTGTACGCCGTCGGCGGCGCGTCGACGTCGGTGGTCTCGACGAAGACTCGACGGACGCTTGCTCGCTTCCGGGAGGATCCGCCGGGCAATCCAATCCGCGTCGGCATCGGCCCGCGCGGGCTCGCGCTGGTCCTCAACGGCGAGAACCAGAACCCAGAGCCCGGCTCGCTCACCGTCCTGAGGCGAACCAGGAAGGTGCGGGTCGTCAAAGCCCTCGGCGTCTTCCCCATCGACGTCAAGGTCAGCCCCAACGGCCGCACGACCTGGGTCACGAACAACCTGGCCGGGAGCGTCTCGGTCTTCGCCACCCCGCACTAGCTTGGACTTTCGCGCCTCCGCTAGGAAACCCTGAGCCGAACAGACTGCGCGGGCGGCTGAAACCGCCCGCGCAATCATCCTTCCTGCAGCGCTGGTTAGGTCGGCTGCACCTTCCGCCGCTGTCGCGTGGCCGCGAATCCGGCGGCGGCGATAACAAGCGCGACGCCTCCGGCGAGTGTGGCCTCGCCGCCCGCGGTCGAAAGGAAATCGCCTCCCCCGCCTGCGGCGACAGCCTCGGTCGGTGCGGCGTAGTCCCCACCTCTCGCATCGGAGATGAACTGCGAGGCTCCCGCCTCCGCCGTGGCCTCCGTCGCTCCGGGGCCGCTACTCGTGATGTCGGTGACGAATTGGGTGCCACCTGTCTCAGGAGCTTCGACCGGCCCGCCGCTCGTCGTGTCGGTGACGAACTGCGTGCCATCGGACGCCTCAGGGGCTTCGACCGGCCCTCCGCTCGTCGTGTCGGTGACGAATTGCGCCCCACTCCCTGCCTCGTCCGCCTCGACAGGCCCGCCGCTCGTCGTGTCGGTGACGAACGCGGCGGTGTCGCCCGCCGCTTCGGACTGAGCGGGAGCGTGCATGGCGCTCGCCGCCCCGGCCGAGATTCCGGTCGCCGTCGCAGCGGCGACCGTGAGAACAGCGGCCCTTTCTCGGAGCCCCTGTGCCTCGACGTCAGGCCCTTCGATCATGCGCTCGAGGTCTTCTGCCTTGAACGCAAGCGTCAACTCGTCGCCTGTCGTCGACTGCAGCATGCGCTCGAGGTCGTCGTGCTCCCACGAGACGGCGAGTCTGTGCTCCGTCTTTGGCTGCTCGCCGGCAGTGCGCACAACATCGAGGTACAGGTCCGCGGGACCATCCGCTCCCCGCAGCGCGCCCTCTACCTCGGAGCGCGAGATGCGAGTCGCGATCGCGGTTCCCTCGACGCCGAACGTCGCCGGATCGACCAGCGCTGCCTTCGCTGTAAGTGCCACTACGGGCACCTCCTCTCCATTGGAGACCGCTTATCCGGCCCCCACGATCCCTAGACGGGATCCCGACCACTGATCTTCCCACTCCGGGCATGAGAGTGCAACGGGGACTCCCCTGTCCACTGGCTCTATTCTGCGATCGTGCAGCTGTACCTCGTTCGGCACGCAGACGCGGCTCCCGGCGATCCCGACGCCCTCCGCACGCTGACCGACGAGGGCCGCGAACAGGCCCGGCAGCTCGGGGAGCGGCTGCGAGAGGAGCAGGTCAACCCGGACGTCGTGCTGACGAGCCCTCTCCTGCGGGCACGCGAGACCGGAACGCTGCTCGCAGATGCGACCGCCGCGAGCGCGGAAGCCGACGAGCGCCTGGGCCCCGGAGCGACCGCCGACGCGATTCGGGAGGCTGTGGCCGGACGCGGAGAGCGCGTGGTCGTCGTCGGCCACCAGCCGGACTGCGGGCGAATCGCCGCCGAGCTCACCGGTGGAGAAGAGCCGCCGTTCCCGCCGGCGGGAATGGTCGTCATCGACCTCTCGTGAACGCGGTCTCCGTCGACGGGCTGACGAAGTCGTACGGCCACGTCGAGGCGCTTCGCGGAGTCAGCTTCGAGATTCGGGCCGGCGAGGTCTTCGGGCTGCTCGGGCCGAACGGCGCCGGCAAGACGACGACGGTCGAGATCCTCGAGGGGTACCGCCGCCGCGACGGCGGGTCGGTCGAGGTGCTGTCCCAGGATCCCGATCGCGCCGGAGGAGAGTGGCGCGAGCGGATCGGGGTCGTCCTGCAGTCGTCGGCGATGTATCCCAACCTGACCGCCCGTGAGAGCCTCGAGCTCTTCGCCGGCTATTACCGCGAGCCGCGGGACGTCGCCGACGTGATCGGGCTGATCGGGCTCGCCGAGAAACGCGACGCGCGCGTGAAGAGCCTCTCGGGCGGCCAGAAGCGCCGGCTCGACCTCGGCCTGGCGCTCGTGGGCGACCCCGAGCTCCTCTTCCTGGACGAGCCTACGACGGGCTTCGATCCGGGAGCCCGCCGCGCCGCGTGGGAGACGATCCGCTCGCTCCGCTCGCTCGGGAAGACGATCCTGCTCACCACCCACTACCTGGACGAGGCCGAGCAGCTCTCCGACCGCGTCGCCGTCCTGCGCGAGGGACGAATCGTGGCCCTGGGCCGCCCGACCGAGCTCTCCGGCGACCGCCAGGCAACCGAGATCCGCTACCGCCGCAACGGGCGCGAGGTCGTCATCCGCACCGACGACCCGACCCGAGCGCTGCACGACCTGACCGCGAAGGCGATCGCCGAGGGGGTCGAGCTCGAGGATCTCGAGGTGAGACGACCCTCGCTGGAGCAGGTCTACCTCTCACTGACGGAGGCGGACGAGCCATGAGGCTCCTGTTCCACGAGCTTCGGGGAGAGCAGAAGCTGTACTGGCGCAGCCGCGAGCTCGCGTTCTTCACCTTTCTGCTCCCCATCGTGATCTTCCTGCTGCTCGGCTCGGTCTACGGCGAGGACACGATCGCGGGCGTCAAGGGTTCCAGGTACCTGCTCGCCGGGATGCTCGGGTACGGCGTCGTTGCGACGACCTTTGCAGGGCTCTCGATTGTCCTCGTCATCCGCCGCGAGGACGGCATCCTCAAGCGCCTGCGGGCGACTCCACTGCCGGCCTGGGCCTACATCGGCGGCGTGCTGCTGTCGACGCTCCTCGTGTTCGCCATCGAGGCCGCCGCCCTGATCCTGCTCGCCCGCATCGCCTTCCACGTCCCCTTCCCCGACCACGTCTTCTCGCTCGTGCTCGCGCTGCTTCTAAGCGCCTTCGCCTTCGCTGCCCTGGGCCTCGCGGTCACGTCGATCGTCCACTCTGCGGAGGGCTCGTCGGCCGCGATCAACGCCATCTTCCTCCCCATGCTCTTCATCTGCGGCGCCTTCTTCTCGCCGCATTCGTTCCCCCAGTTCCTGCGTGCGATCGCCGACGTGCTGCCGCTGACGTACGTGATCCGCCTCGTCCGCGACATCTCCCTGCATGGCCAGGAGATCTGGTCGCGGCCCGGATCGGTGGGCGTGATCGCGGCTTGGGGGGCGGTCGGTGTCGTCGCCGCCATACGGGGCTTTCGCTGGGAGCCGCACCAGGATTGAATTTCGCCCGTCCGGGGCAGGGGTCCACCATGCTGCCGGAACCACCCATCGCATTCGTCGCCCATGCCAACGAGCCACCCGGGCTCGAGCTGCGGATCAACTTCGGGCTCTTCGCGGGGCGTGAGGCCACGCCTGCGGAGCTGGACGAGCTGGGCCAGATGATCCTGGATGCGGCACCGACCGTTTCGATCGTGTCCGAGCAGCGGCACGAGATCTCGCACGAGAGCGAGGCGGCGCTCCACCAGGTGCGCGTCGAGCTCTCCACCGAGGACGTCCCCCAGGACTTCACCCTCCTCGACGACCTCGAGCGCAGCCTCGTGTCGGTGGCCGAGCGGTGGGCACGAGACTGCATCGCCGAGCGCAAGGTCGGAGTCGACGAGTTGTAGGACTCGGTTCAGGATGGCCTTCGTCGTCGGGGTGCGATGGGCGAGCGCGAGGCAAGGACGCAGGCCGCGCGCGTATCAGGTCATACGTGCGCGGCCGAGGACACAGCATCGCGCCGTCCAGTGCGGCCCGACGGCTCAAGGGTCATTGTGAATCGAGTTCTACGAGAATCCTCGCGTGGAGATCCGGGAGGCGCGACCCGACGACTGGACCGCGGTCGCGGCGCTGCTCGCTGAGCTCGGCCGGCCGGACGTGTTCGCCGGCGGCGACGCCGAGCAGCATCGAGAGGCCTACGAGGCCTATCTGCAACGCCCGGACACGGTCGCGCTCGTCGCGGAGGACGACGGGGCAGTCGTGGGCTTCATCGACATGGAGTACCGCGCCCGCCTCAACTTCTCGAGCCCGCAGGCCTGGGTCCCGGACCTGATCGTGACCGAGCGGGCACGCAGCCACGGTGCCGGCCGCGCCCTGCTCGCGGCCGCCGAAGAGCGGGCGCGCACACGCGGGTGCTTCGCCCTGAGCCTCGAGTCCGCCAACTGGCGCGGGCGCGCGCACGCCTTCTACGTCCGCGAGGGCATGGAGCACGTGTCGGCGTCGTTCATCAAGGTGCTCAGCGAGGAGGAATGGCCGACTCAGGAGCAGCGCGAGGAGTAGGCCGCCGCAGCGCTACATTGGTGTCGCGCCCCCGTAGCTCAGTGGATAGAGCAGCGGTT